>Ga0105241_10002460_pt1 | contig 13916 bp, 13 predicted proteins | sample KBSC64metaG_FD_80422 | JGI IMG/M metagenome (GOLD analysis project Ga0105241, IMG submission 80422) | Corn rhizosphere microbial communities from Kellogg Biological Station, Michigan, USA - KBS C6-4 metaG | ecosystem: Host-associated > Plants > Roots > Rhizosphere > Soil | place: Michigan, USA... | reverse complement strand
TGCCAATCGTCGCGACTATATCGTCGATCCCGACATGTTCCGCTCGTTCATCCAGCGCAGCCGGACGATCGCCTTCGCCGTACGCGGCTTCTTCTGATCGACCGGACCCTCGCCAGGTTCTTCGGCATCGATATCGGGACGTCCGGCGTCAAAGCCATCGTCATGGATCCATCCGGGAAGACGCCGGGCGAGGGCGTGGGCGAGGGCGTGGGGGTGCTGCCGGTGCAGCGCCCCCGGGGCGCCCGCGCCGGCCAGATGCTCGGTGCCACTCTGCTGGGGGCGGACGACCGTCCGCTCCTATTTGCCTGCAACCGGGCACAGTTGGCCCCACGCCCCTGAGTGAAATTGCCATCCGCGCGGCTCCATATAGCCACGCTCCCCCGGAAGGGCTCGATGCTCCGCCTCATCCCCCCTCAGACGCGGCAATCGCGGCATGGGGCGAGGTTTCTGCATCAGATGCGCAGGCAAGATGAAGGATCCCTCGACATTCTGGAGGGGACGATATCGTCGGGCCCAACACTTTCACAACGCCGCGTTTTTCTGTAGACTGCGGCAAACGGTTATTATCCGAAGGCGACTCGTAAGGTCGACAAGCCGTTCGACCGGAGCCGCCTCACCATTGGTGGGAGAGGGCCTGTGCCGATTGCGGTCGCCATCGCCTTGCTGGTGTTTGGTTCGGTCGCCTTCCACTTGTTCAGTCCATGGTGGCGGACACCGATCGCGACCAATTGGGGTTCGATAGACTCCGCGCTCGACGTTACGCTGTGGATTTGCGCGGCGGCATTCGTCCTTCTCAACCTCTTCCTGGCCTGGGCGCTGGTGCGATATCGGCACCGGCCCGGACACCGCGCCCATTATGAACCGGAAAATAGTCGGCTCGAAAAACGGCTGACCTTCTGGACGGCAATCGGCATCGCCGGGATGCTGGCGCCAGGACTGGCTGCCTGGGGCAAATATGTATCGGTGCCCAAGGAGGCAACGATCATCGAGGCGGTGGGGCAGCAATGGCAATGGTCGTTCCGCTATCCGGGGCCCGATGGCGTTCTGGGCGCCGCAGCGGTCAAATATGTGACGCCGGACAATGTGCTGGGGCTCGATCCGCTCGACCCCTATGGACGCGACGACCTGCTGGTCGAAACGGGCGACCTGCATCTGCCCGTGGGCAAGCCGGTGAAGATCCTGCTGCGTTCCAAGGACGTGCTGCACGATTTCTATGTACCCGAATTCCGCGCCAAGATGGACCTGGTGCCGGGCATCGTCACCTATTTCTGGATGACACCCACGAAGACGGGGACGTTCGATATACTCTGCGCCGAACTGTGCGGCACGGGCCATCATGAAATGCGCGGCAAGGTGGTGGTCGATTCGCCCAGGGCCTTCGCCGCGTGGCAGGCGCAACAGAGCAGCTTCGGGCAGATACTGGCCGAGACGCCTCCAGCCGCCATGTCGATCCTGCTGATCAAGGCGAACGCCTGTTCAGTCCCCGCCTCCTGGAGCATTCGCTGATGGCTACCACCCTGGCCGACGATCTGCGCCCGCTGCATCATCCGCATAGTTGGGTCACCCGCTATGTCTGGAGCCAGGATCACAAGGTCATCGCCATCCAATATAGCGTGACCGCGATCAGCATCGGGCTCGTGGCGCTGGTCCTTTCGGCGCTCATGCGGCTGCAATTGGGCTTTCCGGGGGCCTTCCCGGCGATCCAGCCGGACAATTACCTGCAGTTCGTGTCGATGCACGGCATGATCATGGTCGTTTATCTGCTCACGGCCCTGCTGCTCGGCGGCTTTGGCAATTATCTGATTCCGTTGATGATCGGTGCGCGGGATATGGTCTTCCCCTTCGTCAACATGCTCAGTTACTGGCTGTACCTGCTTTCGGTGATCGTGCTGGTGGCGGGTTTCTTCGTGCCGGGCGGACCGACGGGCGCGGGCTGGACGCTCTATCCGCCGCAAGCGATCAGCGAAGGAACGCCGGGTCACCAATGGGGCATCGTCACCATGCTGGTCAGCCTGGCGATCTTTGTTGCGGCATTCACCATGGGTGGCCTCAACTATGTGACGACGGTGCTGCAGGCGCGGACGCGAGGCATGACGCTGATGCGGATGCCGCTGTCGGTGTGGGGCATTTTCACCGCTTCGGTCATGGGCCTTCTGGCCTTTCCTGCGCTGTTCGTCGCCGCGGTCATGATGCTGTTCGATCGTCTGGCGGGTACCAGCTTCTTCATGCCGACGATGCAGTCGGCCGGTGCGATCACGTCGACACAGGGGGGCAGCCCGCTGCTCTTCCAGCATCTTTTCTGGTTCTTCGGCCATCCGGAGGTCTATATCGTCGCGCTTCCCGCCTTCGGCATCGTGTCCGACCTGATCAGTGTCCATGCGCGGCGCAATATCTTCGGCTATCGCATGATGGTCTGGGCGATCGTCGTGATTGGCGCGCTGAGTTTTCTCGTCTGGGCGCATCATATGTATGTGAGCGGGATGAACCCCTATTTCGGTTTCTTCTTCGCCACATCGACGCTGATCATCGCCATTCCCACCGCGATCAAGGTCTATAACTGGATGCTGACCCTATGGCGCGGCAACATCCATATGCGCGTGCCGATGCTGTTCGCCATCGCCTTTATCTTCACCTTCATCCATGGCGGACTGTCAGGACTGTTCCTGGGCAATGTGAGCGTCGACGTGCCCTTGTCGGACACCTTTTTCGTGGTGGCGCATTTCCACATGGTCATGGGCGTGTCGCCGGTTCTGGTAATCTTCGGCGCGATCTATCACTGGTATCCCAAGATTACGGGGCGGATGTGGAACGAGACGCTGGGAAAACTCCATTTCTGGATCACTTTCCTTGGCGTCTACGCGATCTTCCTGCCGATGCACTACCTTGGCATATTGGGCGTGCCGCGCCGTTATTACGCGCTGGGGCAGGCCGACTTCATCCCGCCATCGGTGCATTTGGCCAACCAGTGGATCAGCATCGCGGCGCTGGTGGTGTTCGCGGCGCAGAGCCTGTTCTTCTTCAACATGATCTGGAGCCTGTTCCGTGGTCCGAAGGCCGATCCCAATCCCTGGGGCGCGGCGAGCCTGGAATGGCAGACGCCCCAGACACCGCCGGCCCATGGCAATTGGGGGCCGAAGCTGCCGGTCGTCTATCGCTGGGCCTATGATTACAGTGTCCCTGGCGCCGAGCGCGACTTCATCCCGCAGACGGAGCCGCGCGCATGAACCTGATCGCGCGCCTTTCCGAACGGAGCTGGGAACCGGCGAGCGACAGGCTGGACCCGTCGCATCGCCCCTCGGCGGGAGCGGTCGGGCTGACCCTCTATGCGGTGGTGATGGCCGTCATGTTCTCGCTGCTGGTGGCGGCCTATGTCATGCGCATGGGGCTGCACGCGGCCATGGGTCATGCAGACGACTGGGCCGCGATGCCCGACCCGCCATTGCTGTGGATCAACAGCGCAGTGCTGGTCATGAGCAGCATCGCCTGGGAAATGGCCCGGCGAGCCGCGATCCGGGGCCGGGCGAGCATGGCGTCGCTCGCGGGCGGGGTGCTGGGGCTATGCTTCCTCGGCGGACAGTGGATGCTGTGGCGTCATTATCAGGCGGCGGGCTATTATCTGGCGACGAATCCGGCCAACGCCTTCTTCTATCTGCTGACCGCGCTGCATGGGCTGCATATCATCGGCGGGCTTGGCGCCGCGGGCTGGGTGCTGGCCTCGCGGAACCCGGGCCAGGTGCGACTGTGCGCGCTCTACTGGCATCTGCTGTTGCTCATCTGGATATTGATCGCCGTCTTGCTGCTGCTGACTTGAGGTTGTTGCGCCATGCTCCAGACCACGCAGGATCGTAGAGACAGGGAAGTCATCACCCCAGCCCTGCGCGAGATCGCGGCCGACTGGTCGGCGGATCAGGAGGTGTTTCGCCATACCCATTGGGGCAAGGCGATGATGTGGATCTTTTTGCTGTCGGATACCTTCATCTTCTCCTGCTTCCTGACCGGCTACATGACAATGCGCGCTTCGGCCGTGCTGCCCTGGCCCAACACGGCCGAGGTTTTCGCGCTCAACATCGGCGGACAGGACATTCCGCTCGTCCTGATCGCGATCATGACCTTCGCGCTCATCAGTTCCAGCGGCACGATGGCCATGGCCGTGAATTTCGGTTACCGGCGCGACCGCCGCAGAACGGCGGGGCTCATGCTGCTGACCGCGCTGTTCGGCCTCACCTTCCTCTCCATGCAGGCGTTCGAGTGGAGCAAGCTGATCTTCGAAGAGGGGGTGCGGCCCTGGTACAACCCCATGGGCGCGCCGCAATTCGGTGCCTCCTTCTTCATGATCACCGGCTTTCACGGACTGCATGTGACCTGTGGGGTCATCCTGTTGCTGATCATCGCGTCGAAGGTCGCGCGCGGCGATTATGATCGCACGGGCGACTACAGCGCGGTCGAGATTGCGGGACTCTACTGGCATTTCGTCGATCTCGTCTGGGTCTTCATCTTCGCATTCTTCTACCTGTGGTGAGCTCCATGAAGCAGGATCTGTCCAATGCCGATGTCGGGGCTGTGCATGAAGGGGTGCATCATCCGATCAGCCTTTATCTGAAGGTCTGGGGCTATCTTTTCCTGCTCAGCACCCTTTCCTATCTGGTTGACTACATGCATGTGCAGGGGATCGTCCGCTGGACGTTGATCGTGCTGTTCATGTTGCTGAAGGCGGGGCTGATCCTGTTCATATTCATGCATCTCGCATGGGAACGGCTGTCCCTGATCTACGCGATACTGACGCCGCCACTGGTGCTGCTGGTGCTGGTGCGGATCATGACGATCGAGGCGAACTACGCCTTCTGGACAAGGGTGATCTTCATGGGCGGGGGAGGCTGAACCATGGCGCGGATGCGTTGGGTGGTGACGGGGCTGTGTGTCGCGGGGGCCGCGGCGTCGCTCTGGAGCTTCAACTGGTTTTCAGGGCAACTCTATCCGCATGCCAGTGCCGGCGACCTTGCCTACAAGCCTGACGACATGCCGCCGCGCATAGATATGGCATCGGTGCAGCGCGACTGGCCGGCGAGCCTCGATGATCCGGCGGATGGCAATCGGCTGATCGCCTATCACCGCGACATGCGCGGGAAGGTTTCCCTGCCATCGACTGGCGCCGGGACCGGCGCCACCGCCGCCACGCCGCCGGCGGATTTGGGAACGCTGCTCGCCAGTGCCGATCCCAATGCGGGCAAGGCGAAGGCCCAGCTCTGCGCCAGCTGCCACGACTTCAGTCAGGGCGGGCCGAACCGGATCGGCCCCAATCTCTGGGGCGTGGTCGCCCGCCCGGTGGCGAGCCATGCGGGCTTTGCCTATTCGCCCGCGATGAAGGCGCATGGGGGCGCATGGAGCTATGACAAGCTGTTCGAATTCCTTGCCTCGCCGGGGCGGGACGTGCCGGGGACGAAGATGAGCTTTGCCGGGCTCCGCCGGCCCGAGGATCGAGCAGCGGTGATCCGCTATCTGGCGACCTTGGGGAATGGAGCGCCGCCTTTGCCAGCGCCGAAGAGCGCGAACTGAGTTAGGGCACGACGCTTCAGCGCCCATTCGGGCTGCGCTTGTTGAGGCGCAGCCCTTTCCTTCAGAAAAGCGAAGGGCCTGGACAGGCTCAGCCCGAACGGGTTCGGGTTACCGAACCACCGCCCGCGTGTAGAGATGCCAGGTCGCATAGCCCAGCACCGGCAGCACGACGGCAAGCCCGACCAGACCCGGCAGCGCGCCGAGGATCAGCAGCCCGACGACGATCAGCCCCCACATGGCGACCGTCACCGGATTGGCCCAGGCGACCCGTACGGAAGTGCGCAGCGCCACGCCCCAATTGGTCCGCTTGTCGATGATCATGGGAAAGGACACGACGCTGACCGCCAGGGTTATGATTGCGAAGCCGAGGCCGACCAGATTGCCGACGATGATCATCTTCCAGCCCTCGACCGTGCCGAATACCGCGTTCAGGAAGACACCGACCGAACTGACCGTTTGGGGACCGAGCTGGCCGACAGTGGCGTTATAGATGAGCCAGGCTGCACCGAGCCAGGCCAGGAACAGCAGGGCGGTAATGCTGGTAAGGTCGAAGAGCGCGGGCGCCGACGGTCCGCGCACCACATCCAGGAAATGCCGCCAGCGACTGTCGAGTCCCTGTTCGCGGCGTCGTGCCAGTTCGTAGAAGCCGCTCGCCAGTGCCGGGCTGAACAGGATGGAGCCGGCGACCAGCGGGAAGAGCAGCGGCAGTATCGACACGCGGCTGGCCATCAATATGGCCATCAGCACCACTGCGGGATAGATGAAACCGATGAAGATCAGGTCGCCCCGCTTGGCCTGGAAATCGTCCCAGCCCTGTTGCAGTGCGATCTTCAGATCAGGCAGTCCGATCCTGCGAATCTCATATTCGTCACGAGACGATGCTTTTTCACCTGGATGAGCAATTGCCATGGCCGCTCTCCCTTTGAAGCTCGCCATGACGAGCGTCCGGCTTGTCCTGCCCTCTGTCGGGACCGGTGCGCGATGCAGTCCATGTTGGAGCCTGCCCAGGGCATCGTCCCGGCATGAGGAAACGCCTCATGGCCAAGGCGAAGAGTACATCTTTCCGCCGGCTTTGGACAGGGGCTGATCGCGGTCGAAACGTACATGCCGGCCCGCGGTTTCCAGCGCCACCGACAGCCCCTGGAGGCGTGCCGGCAAGCGGCGGCAGCCGTTGCGGTCAATCAAGCGCAAGCTCGTCGGTTGAACCCCGGGTCGCATGAACCTGATATGCATTGCGACAAGGCAGGATTATCCGCGCACATTCGCAACTAACTGTCTGGTTGCGATACATTATTGGCGCAATATAGCACGTCATCGACTTTGGTCATAAGATCGTCCTGTGTCGGCGGCTTGCAAGGAGGATTGGCGGGTTCGGGCATAACATCGACCCACGGCTTCGAACCGGAGATTGCCCATGAGCGACCTGATCCTGACCACATATGACTGGGTGCCGGAGATGCCACGGGGCCTTGTGCGCGACCTTCGGGTGCGCTGGGCGCTCGAAGAGGCAGGATTGCCCTATCGGGTGGAAAGCACGCCGTTTCGCGATCGCGGCCCCGAACATTTCGCGGCGCAGCCCTTCGGCCAGGTGCCGTGGCTGACCGACGGCGACCTGACCCTGTTCGAGAGCGGCGCGATCCTGCTGCATCTGGCGGACAAGAGCCCGGCGTTGATGCCGCAGGACGCGCGGGGTCGGGCCGAAGTCCTGTCATGGGTCATCGCCGCGCTCAATTCGGTCGACCTGCCGTGCCAGCCATGGAGCCTGTTCCGGTTCATGGGATTGCCCGGCGAAGCACCCGAGGCGAAGATGATCGACAAATTCCTGAAAGCCCGGCTCGACCGAATGGATGCGGTTCTCGTCGATCGCGAATGGCTCGTTGCGGGCCGCTTCACGGTCGCTGACCTGCTCATGGCGGATGTGATGCGGCAGGTCGATCGGTTCGACGGGTTGTCCGATCACGCGGCCTGTCGCGACTTCCTCGCCCGTGCCACGGCGCGACCGGCGTTTGAAAAGGCGCATCGTGACCAGATGGCTCACTTCGCCGCCGCCGATGTGGCCTGAGAACGCGCCATGTACGCCAAGGACGTTCCCGCCGGGACCATCTTCTATCACGGAACCAAGGCCGATCTCGTCATCGGCGACCTGATCGCGCCGGGGTTCGAGAGCAATTTCGTCGAACGGGGGCTGAAGCACGTCTATTTCGCGGCGAAGCTCGAAGCAGCCACATGGGGCGCGGAACTGGCGAGGGGTGACGGGAGGGGTCGTATCTTCATCGTCGAGCCGACCGGCCCGTTTGAGGATGACCCGAACCTCACTGACAAGAGGTTTCCCGGCAACATGACCGCCTCCTACCGATCGACCGCGCCGCTGCGGATCACGGGCGAACTGGAAGATTGGGTCGGCCATGCTCCCGAGCAAGTCAGGGAGATGAAGGACAATCTCGCCCGCATGAAACGCGAGGGCACGGACACGATCATCGAGGACTGATGCGCCGAAGGCCGGAGCGCGGCAGAAAACTCCAGGCCCGAGCGGCCCAGGGCCGGATGGCGGCGCATCCTTGGCGCAGCCTCTCCATCAGGGGTCGCGGCAGGAGAAGGCCACGATTCCTGATAAGGACAAAGCCCACCCGGCACGCCACTCCTGCATTGTCCGAAAGGACGAGGCGACCGCCCAGCACCCGGTTCATGATCCGGGCTGGGAGATTAAATCGATGGCGCTGCAAACATTCCCCCGAATTTGCCCGACCTGCGAGGCCAGCTGCGGGTTGGTCATCGAAGCCGATCCCGACAGTGGCGTGGTCGGCCGGGTGTCCGGTGATCCGGCCCATCCGTCGAGCAAGGGCTATGTCTGCCCGAAGTCGCAGGCGATCAAGGCGCTGCGCGAGGATCCCGACCGGCTGACGAGGCCGCTGATTCGCGATGGCGAGGGCTTCCGCGAGGCGAGTTGGGAAGAGGCGCTGGACTTTGCGGCGGCCGGGCTCAGGCGCGTCGTGGCTGACCATGGGTCGAGCGCGCTGGGCATCTATCTGGGCAATCCCACGGCGCACGTCGCCGCGTTGCAGTTGGTCGGAGGGTCGCTGCTCTCCGCCATGCCGGCGCAACTCACCGGGGCGGCCGCGATCGACAACTTTGCGCGCAACATGGTCGACGCCTATCTCTATGGCGATATCGGCAATGTTCCCGTACCCGACGTCGACCGTACCGAATTCTTCCTGATCTTCGGCGCCAACCCGGCCGTGTCGAATGGCAGCATGTTCGGCGCCCCCGGCATGCCCGGTCGGCTCAAGCGGTTGCGTGCCCGCGGCGGGCGGCTGGTGGTGGTCGATCCGCGTCGCACGCCCACAGCCGAACTGGCCGACGACCACTTCGCCATCCGTCCGGGCACCGACGCGCTGCTGGCGCTGGCGATGATCGACACGCTGTTCCGCGAGGGGCTGGTGCGCCTTGGCCGCCTGGAAGGGCACGTGTCGGGACTCGACGAATTGCGCGCCGTCGCGGCGCAATTCCCGGCCGAGCGCGTCGCCCCTCTCACCGGCATCGCAGCGGAGCGCATCACCCAGTTGGCGCGCGACTTTGCCGCCGCCGGCAGTGCCGCCGCCTATAGCCGGGTCGGCATCAATACCCAGAGCTTCGGCACGCTCGGCGTCTGGGCGATAGACTGCCTCAACATCCTCACCGGCAATTGCGATGCCGAGGGTGGGGTGATCTTCCCCGAGGGCAGCCTGCCGGTCTTCACCCGCGATCCCTATGTCGGCGATCAGCCGCCCCATGGTCGCTGGCACTCGCGCGTCTCGGGCGCGCCGGAACTGGGCGCCACCATGCCCACCCACGCCATGTGGGAGGATGTCGAGACGCCGGGCCCTGGCCGGATCCGGGGCATGACGATCATCGCCGGCAACCCCGTACTGTCCAACCCCAATGCCGGCCGCGTCGCCGCCGCCCTGGACAGCCTGGAGTTCCTGGTCGCGGTCGACATCTACCTCAACGAGACGACGCGCTTTGCCGACGTCATCCTGCCGCCGGGCGATCACCTGCGCCACAGCGAGTTCACGCTGATCTGGAACAACTGGATGGTGGAGGACGTGATCTCCTGGTCGCCGCGCATCCTGCCGCCCGATCCCGACGGACGCACCGACTGGAGCATCATCAACGGCCTCGCCGCCCGCTTCATCGGCATGGACGAGGCCGCTTACGACCTGCGCTGCGCGGTGGAATATCTGTCGCGCCAGGCACCGCAATTGCCGCGCCTGCCCGCCGGGGCGGACCTGGCCGGGCTGCTGGCCAGCGCTGATGGCGAGGACTGGCCCGAACGCATCTTCGATATCCTGTTGCGCGGCGGCAAGAACGGCGACGGCTTCGGCAGCCATCCCGGCGGCCTGTCGCTGGCCCGGCTGCGCGAAAGTCCGGCCGGGATTTCCCACGGGCCGATGCAGCGCGGACGCCTGCCGCGGGCGATCGCCACCCCCGACGGCAAGATCGCGCTGGCGGCCGCTCCGTTCCTTGCCGATATTCCCCGGCTGGAGCAGGCGATCGATGATGGCAGGTTCGCGCACGGTACGCTGCGCCTGATCGGTCGGCGCGAGATGCGCTCCAACAACAGCTGGATGCACAATCTGCAGCCGCTGGTGAAAGGGCCGAAGCGCTGTACGGCGATGATCAGTCCGGCCGATGCCATCCGACTCGGCATCGACGAAGGCGACGAGGTGCGGTTGCGCTCGCGGGTTGGCGAGATCACGCTGCCCGCGCGCATCACCGACGAGGTGGGGATCGGCACGGTATGCGTGCCGCACGGCTGGAGCGAGGCGCTTGACGGCTCGCGCCTGGGCCTCGCCCACAGCCTCGACGGCGCCAATTACAACCGGCTGAGCGACGACGCCGAATTCGACGTGCCGAGCGGCTGCGCCAGCTTCAATGGCACGCCGATCGTCGTGGAGCTGGCAAGGACCATCGCGCAGCAGGACGCAGCTTGAACACCATGGTCCCGGCGATTGCCGAGGTCGAACGCCTGGTCGCCCGGGCGGCGGCAGCGGGCATCCCACCGACCGGCGAAAGCTGGCGTGAAGGATTGGAGGTGTTCCTCGCCGATCTGGCGCGTTCGCGCACGATGCGACCGGGCGCGCGCGAGCGGACGGAAGCCTTCCTGGTGGAGACGCTCAGAGCCCGGTTCGCGCTGGAAGCGTGGCACGCCGCGCATCCGGCGGCGGCCGAGACGCCAGTGACGCGCCCGTTGATCGTGCTGGGCATGCCACGCGCGGGCACGACCTTCCTGGTCAACCTGCTCAGCCTCGACCCGCAGCGGCGGATGCACTGGAACTGGGAGGGCAATCGCGAACTGCCCCCGGCCGAGGCCGCCCACCTGCACGATGATCCGCGCATCGCGGTGCGGGTGCGCGAGGTCGATGCGCGGATCGAAAGCGGTTTCCTGCCGCTCAACCATCATGTCGAGCGCGGCGACGAGCCCACCGAGTGTTTCTGGCAGATGCAGCAGGACTTCAAGTCGTTCTCGCTGCTGATCCATACCCAGGTGCCCGACTATTTCGAATGGTGGCTGCACCATGCCGACATGGCCGCCGCCTATGCCTGGCACTGCCGCTATCTCCAGGTACTGCAGAGCGCCGCACCGGGGGCCTGGACGCTCAAATTCCCCTCGCATGCGCTCGCCGTGGAAGAGATCATCGCCACATATCCCGATTCGCGGATCGTCTACACCCATCGAGACCCGATCAAGCCGCTCGGCTCGACCTGCAGCCTCAATGCCCATCCGCTGTCGATGACCAACAGCGATGTCGACCTGGCGATGGTCGGTTATCAGGTCTCCGGGATCCTCGCCGCCAGCGCGCAGCGGATGATCGCCGCGCGCGACCGCCATCCGGACCATGCCTTTCACGATATTCACTACCGCGATTTCATCCGCGACCCGATGGCGACGATCCGCGCGCTCTATGCGTTCGAGGGACTGGAGCTGAGCGACGTGGTGGCGCAGGCGATGGAAGCGGCGATCACCACCCACGAGGCGGCGCGTGGCCACGCCGGCGCCCATCTCTATGACCTTGCCGATTATGCGCTGACCGAAGCGACGGTCGATCGCCAGTTCGGCGACTATATCGCCCGCTTCGACATTGCTCTGGAAAGACGCTGATGCACCAGTGGTTCCCCGACTATCCGACGCGCGATGCGGACATCGTCGACTATCGTCCGTTCACCCTGGACGGGTGCCCGGTCCCGTTTCGCGGGCCCGCAATCGATCCGCAGGCCGCGCCGGAGCGGTCGTTCTTCACCTGTCTCGGCGCGGCGCAGACCTATGGCTGCTTCGTCGACCGTCCCTATCCCGACCTGCTATCCGATCGTCTTGGCCTCAGCGCCCTCAACCTAGCGGTGGGCGGCGCCGGGCCGGGATTCTATCTCCAATATCCCGCGCTGATCGCCGCGATGAACCGGGGCCGCTTCGTCGTCGTACAGGCGATGGCGGCGCGCCACGAGGCGAACAGCCGCTTTGCCGCCGACGGCTATGTCGAATATCTGCGTGACCGGGTGAGCGGCGACAGCATCGATACCGTTTCGGCGTGGAGCCGGGTGCTGGAGGAAACGCCCGGTGATGCCCCCCGCCTCGTGGCGGAAAGCCAGGCGAGCTGGCTGGAATCGATGCGGCGGCTGCGCGCTGCGATCACCGTGCCGGTGGTGTTCCTGTGGTTCTCGCAGCAAAAGCCGGCGGCGCTTGCCTGGCCTGAACTGCGCGCGGAAGTGGGCCGGCGACCGACTGTCGAGCTGGTCCACCGGATGTTCGGTGCGTTTCCGCAGCTGGTCGACGCGGCTATGGCCAAAGAGGCGGCGGCGATGTGCACCGCCGCGGTCAACTGCGTAAGCGAGCGGGGGGCCGGCGCGCCGCTCATCAACCGCTGGACTGGCAAGCCGATCGATCCCGCCAATTATGAAAATCGCGGGGTCGAATATGTCGCGCTGGCCACTGGCCGCAACGATTACTACCCCTCGCCCGAGATGCACGAAGATGCAGCAACCGCGCTGCTCGGAGCCGTGAGGGGGTTGTGACCGCCTTGGGCACCGCGAAGGGCCCGAAATGGCGGCCACCGCCCGTTCGCGAAATTGAACAACCATCAAGCGCAACACCCCCAATATCATAGGAGCGGAAACATGAATGATAATGTCGTCGTCATTACCGGCGTTCGCGGACTGGGCCTTGCATGTGCCCGCCGTCTCGGCGTTGGCAAACAGCTTGTGCTCGCGGACAACAATCCTGAGGTTCTGGCCGACACGGTTCGGCAATTCGAGGACGATGGCTACAAGGTGCTGTCCGCGGTGGTCAACGTGGCCGACCCCGATTCCGTGAACGAGCTAGCCGCACTGGTAGCCAGGACCGGGCGGCTCGCAACCTTGATGCATACGGCGGGCGTCTCTCCCGGCATGGCGGACTGGGAGACGATCTTCAACGTGAACCTCGTCGGCACGATCCACATATTGAATGCGTTCAAGCCGCTGGCCGTGGACGGCACGGTGGCGTTCGTCACCGCCAGCAACGCCGCCTATTACTCGCCGGTCCCGCTGGACGTGGAGGAAAAACTCGCGCTGGCCCCGATCGAGGACCTGAAGGCGGTGGTGCAGAGCGTGGCGGGCCACGACACAGGCATTGGCTCATACTGGCTTGCCAAGCGCTCCAACCAGCTTCGCGTGCAGGCGCAGGCCGCCGACTGGGGCGCCCGCGGCGCGCGGTTGCTCTCGATCAGCCCCGGCATCATTTCAACCGCGATGATCCGCCATGAACGCAAGCACGGAGCGCCGATCGACCAGACCATCGCCAGCCAGCCGATTGCGCGGTTGGGGAATGCCGAGGATATTGCCGCCGCCGTCTGTTGGCTCGCCGGCCCCGAGGCATCCTACATCACGGGCACCGACCTGCTCGTCGATGGCGGCATGCAGGCTTCGCTGCGCTGGTCGAAGCTGTCGACCGAATATCTGGAAAGCTTCAAGAAGGATACGAACTCGTAAGGCCCGGACCGCGTCGGGATCTTGCCGCGCGGATCATGGCTGTCTGCGGTACTGTGGCGTTTGTCGCCCGGTATCGCAGGCTACCGCGCCCCGCGCCTTGTTATCCGCTGATCAGGCGTCGGCCAGGATCAGGTCCGACGCCTTTTCGCCGATCATGATCGCGGCGGCGTTGGTGTTCCCCGAGACGATGCGCGGCATGATCGAGGCGTCCGCCACCCGCAGACCCGCGATGCCCCGTATGCGCAGGCGCGGATCGACGACAGCATGCTCGTCGGCGCCCATCGCGCATGTGCCCACGCCGTGGAAGATGCCGTAACCGAAAGTGCGGGCATGTTCGAGCAGTGACGCCTCTTCATTCTCGT
>Ga0105241_10002458_pt1 | contig 13919 bp, 13 predicted proteins | sample KBSC64metaG_FD_80422 | JGI IMG/M metagenome (GOLD analysis project Ga0105241, IMG submission 80422) | Corn rhizosphere microbial communities from Kellogg Biological Station, Michigan, USA - KBS C6-4 metaG | ecosystem: Host-associated > Plants > Roots > Rhizosphere > Soil | place: Michigan, USA... | reverse complement strand
TTCGGGGCGGCGGGCGCGACGACCTGCACCGCCGGCGCTTTCGGCTCGGGCTTCGGATAAGTGATCGTGGGGCCGTGCGACGCGCTCTTTGCGGCGGGCGCAACCTGCTCGTCCCCCGGTAGCGACCCCGCCGCCTTGGTTTTCGATTTCGATTTGGCCTTCGCTTTTCCCTTCTTGCCTTTTTTGGCCTTGGGATGCGGGATCAGGTCGTCGCCGCTCACATTCTTCTGCGCTTCGGACTGCGTCGGTGCGCCGATATAGATGCGAACGGGCGCCATCGAAGGCGGCAGATCGACGAAGTAATTTTTCTTCGCCGGCTTCTTGCCCTTCACGCTCCCCGCGCTCGCGGCGACCGCCTCCGGCTCATCCGGCTCTTCCTCTTCGACGTCGGATTCGATCGGAACGCGCCGTCTGCCTTTCCCGCAGGTGAGATCGTGCATGTCGACGGGATCGACGTGCAGATTCTCGATCGATTCCACCGCCCGCGGCTCGCCGCGGAGGACCGCGCCGATTTTCGCCAGCGGCGAGAAGCCTTTTTCAAAGAGCTTCGCCACGTCCTCGTTGCGGGACGCGTTCGAACGCCCGCCGAGCACCACCGCAATCAGCTTCTTGTTGCCGCGCGTCGCCGTCGCGACGATGTTGTAGCCGCCCGCGCAAATGAAGCCGGTTTTCATCCCGTCCGCGCCGAGATAGTGATCGATCAGCTTGTTGTGGTTGCGGATCAGGCGCTTGCCGAGCCGGAGCGCCGGAATACGGAACAACGCTTCCTGATCGGGAAACTCGCGATAGATCGCGCGCGCAAGAAGCGCCATGTCGCGCGCCGTCGTGATTTGTCCTTCGTCGGGCAAGCCGTTCGGGTTGGCATAGTGCGTGCCGGTCATGCCGAGCTCGGCCGCCGTGCGGTTCATTTCCGCGATGAAATTCTCGTAAGTGCCGCCGACACCTTCGGCGATCACCACCGCCATGTCGTTCGCCGATTTCACCATCAGCATCTTGAGCGCGTTATCGAGCGTCACCTGCGTGCCGAGCGGAAAGCCCATCTTGCTCGGCGCTTCGTGATAGGCGCGCTCCGAAACGGTGAGCAGCGTGTCGGGCTTCACGCGGCCTTCGCGCATCGCGCGAAAGGCCACGAACACCGTCATCAATTTCGAGATCGAAGCCGGATACCACGGGCGGCCCGCTTCATGCTGCGCGATCACGCGGCCGGTCGTTGCGTCCACCAGAAGATAAGGCCCTGCGGCCGCCTGCCCCGCGGCCAGCAGCAAAAGGGCGACGAGACCAAAGCAAATACACCGGCAAGCGTTTCGGCTGGCTGCAAAATACACGCGCGTGGTTTCCGTGATCGATTCCAGTCGATAGCAATCGTGTAGGGGCGGAATTGCGGCAATCCGGCCGCGCGCCCCTTCCTAACCCGTTCTGCGCGCGGGGCAAAGAGCCTATCGCGCGGAACCCTCCGCGCCTATATTCGACGAAGAACGGAGTTCCCGAAATGACCGCCTGCATCGTCGGACTCGCGCATACGCCTTTCGGCAAGCATGACGCGGAAAGCGTCGAGAGCCTGATCGTCCGCGTTGCATTGGACGCGCTCAAGGACGCCGGCATCGAAGCGAGAGACGTCGACGAAATCGTGCTCGGGCATTTCAACGCGGGCTTTAGCCCGCAGGATTTCACCGCCGCGCTCGTTTTACAGGCGGATCCCGCGTTCCGCTTCAAACCCGCGACGCGCGTGGAAAATGCCTGCGCCACCGGCTCCGCCGCCGTGCATCAGGGGTTGAAATCGATCGCCGCCAACGCCGCGAAGATCGTGCTCGTCGTCGGCGTCGAGCAAATGACGAAGACGCCCTCCGCCGAGATCGGTAAAAACCTCTTGAAGGCTTCTTATTTGCCGGAAGACGGCAATATTGACGCGGGTTTCGCCGGCGTGTTCGGCAAGATCGCGGGTTCCTATTTCCAGAAATATGGCGATCAGTCGGACGCGCTCGCCAGAATCGCCGCGAAAAATCACAAGAACGGCGTCGAAAATCCTTACGCGCAAATTCGCAAGGATTTTGGCTTCGAATTCTGCCGCACGGAGAGCGAAAAAAACCCGCGCGTCGCGGGGCCGCTGAAACGTACCGATTGCTCGCTCGTCTCCGATGGCGCCGCCGCGATCGTGCTCGCCGACGTCGACACCGCGATGAAGCTCGGCAAGCCCATGATCGCATTCCGCGCCACCGCACACGCGCAAGATTTCCTGCCGATGTCGAAGCGCGACATTTTGCAGTTCGAAGGCTGCCGCGAGGCCTGGACCCGCGCGCTTCAACAGGCGGACATTCAGCTCGGCGATTTATCGTTCGTCGAAACCCACGACTGCTTCACCATCGCGGAATTGATCGAATATGAAGCGATGGGGCTTGCAAAACCCGGCCAAGCCGCGCGCGTGATCGAGGAAGGCGTCACCGAAAAAACCGGCAAGCTGCCGGTGAATCCATCCGGAGGCCTCAAAGCAAAAGGTCATCCGATCGGCGCGACCGGCGTATCGATGCATGCGCTCTCTGCTTTGCAGTTGCGCGGCGAAGCTGGCGGCATGCAGATCAAGGACGCGGAACTCGCCGGCATCTTCAATATGGGCGGTGCCGCGGTCGCGAATTACGTTTCGATTTTGGAGCGCGTGCGCTGATCAGCGCGCCACGGGCACAGCGCTCACCGCCGGCTCCGGCGCGATCATGAATTGCGCCCGCGCAAGCTCCGCGAAGCGGCCGTTTTGCTTGACGAGCTCGTCGAAACTTCCCTGCTCGATGATCTTGCCGTCCTGAAAGACGAAGATGCGGTCTGCGTTGCGGATCGTCGCCAATCGATGCGCGATCACAAAGGTCGTGCGGCCTTTCATCACCTCGTCGAGCGCGAGCTGCACCTTCTTCTCGGTCGTGGCATCGAGCGCGCTCGTCGCCTCGTCGAGAATGAGGATCGGCGGGTCCTTCAAAAGCGCCCGCGCAATCGCGATACGCTGGCGTTCGCCGCCGGAAAGCTGCCGCCCGCGCTCGCCGACATTCGCCTCCACGCCCGAACGCGCGATGAATTCGGACGCCTGCGCGCGGCGCAGCGCATCGGCCATTTCCTCCTGCGTCGCGTCGGGCTTGCCGACCTTGAGGTTTTCCTCGATCGAGCGGTTGAACAGGAGCGCTTCCTGAAACACGACGCCGATATTGCGGCGAAGCGATTCGATCTTGAGATCGCGAATGTCGCGGCCGTCGATCCGCACCACGCCCTTCTGCGGGTCCCACGCGCGATGCATGAGCGAGAGCGCCGTGGTTTTGCCCGCGCCGGTCGCCCCCACCACCGCGATGGTTTCGCCAGGCTTCACGTCGAAGCTGATGTCGTCGACCGCCGCGCGCTTGCCGTCGTAGGAGAGCGAAACGTGGTCGAATTCCACTTCGCCCTTCGCGCGGTCGAGGTCGATCGCGCCGCGCTTGTCCTTGATCGGAACCGAATCGAGCACGTCGAAAAATTGCCGGAGCCGCGGCGTCTCCAGCACCATGCGGTTCGAGAAACCGACGACGAGTTCGAGTTTCCCGACGAAGAGCGTCGCGATGTTCACGAAAGTGACGATCTCGCCGATCGTGACCGTGCCGTGAATGTGCAGCCAAGTGCCGTAGAGGAAGATCGCCAAAATAGTGATCGTGGTCGCCGCCCGCGTCGACACCGAAACGATCGCCCACCAGGTGAGCACTGGAATTTGCGCGGCGAGCACTTGGCGCGCCACGTTCTTCACCGCTTTCACTTCCGCGTCGACCCGCGTGAAGCTCTGCACCAGCGCGATATTGCCGAGCGCATCGGAGGTGCGCTCCGCGAGATCCGAGTGGAAGCGCTCGACGCCAAGCTGCTGCTCTTCCGTTTGCCGGAGCGCGAAGGTCGTGATCGCCGCGAAAATCGTCATCAGCCCGACGAGCAAAAGCCCGAGCCGCCAGTTCAGATACACCGCAACGGGCAACAGAATGAAGATCGAAACGAAGGCCGCGAAATGGTCGCGGAAGAAAGTGAGCCACAGGCCCCACAAGGAATCGGCGCCCTGCAGCATCACCTTCATCAGCCGGCCCGAATGCGTGCCGGTGTGATAGGCGAGCGGCAGATGCAGGACGTGGCCGAAGTAGCTCGTGATGATCGCGAGCCGGCGGCGGTGCGCCAGCCGGTCGGCATGCAGCGCCAAAAGCACACCCGCCGCGATGCTGAACAACCCGAAGCCCGCCCAGATCGACAGGAGATATGTGAGGTCTGAAAAGGACGGCGCGCGGTTCGCCGCCTGCGCGCTCACCAGCGCGTCGATCACACGCCCGAACAGAACGGGCTCGGCGAATTGCGCGCCCGCAAGGCCGATATTGGCGGCGGCGAGAAAAACCCCGAGCTTTTTCTCGGGGCCAAGCATTTCAAAGACGCGGGCGTAGATGCGGAGAAAGGACATGACTGTTGCCCGATGGGGAACCCACTGTAGCGGGAACGGAAAAGGCCGCAACGGCGGCCAAAAGCCGCTTAACGCTCTTCCTTGCGTTGCGGCAGGAACGATCCGTCGAAAATATCGCCCGCTTGCGGCTTCTTTTTGAACTCGGCTTGCGCCGCGATCTGGTCGATCGCCGCATTCATGCGCTGCGGATCGATTCCGCCATAGCCGTTCGCCTTGGTTTCGGGCGTCACAATGTTGTCGTGGATCGTCATTTTCAGCCGCTCGAGTTCGGATTCTTTGTTCAGCATGGAATTTCGCTTCAGAATGGGCTCGATCGCGTGCGTCGGCCGCGCGATCGTTTCCTTCAGGCCCTTGGTGAAAGCGCGGATGAATTTCTGTACCGTTTCGGAGTTCTCGCGCGCGAATTTTTCGCTCACCATGATCGAGCTGCCGTACATCTTCACGCCGAAGTCGCCCATCAGCATCACGTTGATGTCGGTCCCCGGCACGCCACGATCCTTGAGATCGATGAACGAGTAATACGACATCGCGGTCACCGCATCGATCTGCCCCGAAGCGAGCATCGGCTCGCGCACGGGAAGCCCGATATTCTCGGTCGTGATCCGGTCGGCGGGAAGCGCGTTCGCGGCCATGAACACTTTCCAGAGCGCGCTCGCGGGCTCCTTGAGCGGCGTGCCGACTTTCTTGCCGATCAAGTCGGTCGGCAATTCGATGCCGCGGCTCTTGCGCGCGATCACCGCATAACCCGGCTTGTTGTAAAGGACGAACACCGCCTTCACCGGCGCGGGCGGATCGGCATCGCGCGCGCGCAACAGCATGTTCAAGTCGCCGATGCCCATATCGGCTTCACCGGCGGTAAGGCGCTTGACGGTCGCGTTCGCGCCCTCGCTCGGCTCCGGCAGAACCGGCTCGACGATGGTGACGTTGAGGCCCTCGGCCTTGAAATATCCCTTGTCGATCGCGACCAGAAGCGGCGCCGCGGTTGCGTCGATCTGCCATTCCAGCGCGAATTTGATCTGCGTCGTTTGCGCAAGGGCGCTTTCCGTCGTCAGGCTGACGGCGGTAGCAAGAATAAAGGCGGTGGCACGGCAACCAGAGTGCACGGATAAACGCATTCGAATTTCCGATCTTCGAGCGGCCCGGTCCGCCATCCGCGCCGCCACACATATAAGTAGAGCAAAAACCGTGTCACTTGTAAGTGCAAAAGGCATTGAAAGTTTCAATATTTGAAACAGTCGCGCCAATATTCTCACGGCTGTGTGATTTTAGCCGCGCCTGCCGCGCCGTTCCGCGCCCAATGGCCCGCCTTTACTTGCGCATGGCGGGCCGATAGAGAGCGGCGGTCATGTTGCGCCGTCTTTATGATTGGGTGGTCGAACAGGCGGCAAAACCTTGGGCGACCAAGGCGGTCGCCGCGATCGCATTCGCCGAAAGCTCGTTCTTTCCGATCCCCCCGGACGTCATGCTCGTTCCGATGTGCCTCGCGAAGCCAAAGCGGGCATTTTTTTATGCCGGCGTCTGCACCATCGCTTCCGTCGTCGGCGGCCTCGTCGGCTACGCCATCGGCGCGCTCTTGTACGACACCGCCGGCCAATTCCTCATCAAGCTTTACGGCTATGGCGACAAGGTAGATGCATTCCGCGCCGCCTATGCCGAGTGGGGCGCATGGATCATTCTCATCAAAGGCGCTACACCAATCCCCTACAAGCTCGTGACCATCGCCTCGGGCTTCGCCGGCTACAACCTGTTCTGGTTCACCGTGCTTTCGATCATCACGCGCGGCGCGCGCTTCTACATGCTCGCGGCGCTTCTCTATTTCTGGGGCGATCCCGCGCGCGAATTCATCGAAAAGCGCCTGGGACTCGTTTTGTTCGTCTCGGTCGTCATCATTGTCGGCGGTTTTTACGCGGCGACAAAATTACTTTGAAATTTAGACATTCGGCGCGCTTGCGGAGAATTTTTCGTTTCGCCTATTTAAGAACAACATTCGACTCGATCACATTTCGTCCATAGTGGGATTTGCGTTCGATGAAGAAATTCGCGCTCGGTATCGTGCTTCTTTCGGTTGCGGCGGCGCCCGCTTTCGCATCCGGCAGGCACCACAAAGGCGGCAGAGGGATTGAAGCCCAGTTGAAGATGCTCGATCCCGCAACGCGGCTCGAGCAGGTCTGCGATATCGAGGCGATGCGGCAGATCAAGAACGATCCGAGCCCCTACCGGCCCGACCGTGCGGTACTCTCCGCCATCTCAAATCCGCAAACCACCGGCCACACCATCCAGGGCACCGGCGGCGCTTTCCGCAGCAAAGGCAAGTGGTACGCCTTCTCGTTCAAATGCGAAGCCTCCGACGACCACATGAAAGTGCTCGCCTTCGAGTACAAGCTCGGCGAGCCGATCCCCGAAGCGCAGTGGGCGAAAGACGGCCTCTGGGAATAAGTTTCAATCGGCGAAGAAATCGGCAGCCCATGGCCGGATAGCAGCCATGCGCGGCGCCGAATAGCGCCGCTTCCCCTTCGGTGATACCCACCGCCCGTGCCTTCCCTCGCCCGACTTCCCACTTCCGCCCGCTGGGCCGCGCTCGCCGCACTTTCCGCGGCGTTCGTCGCTCTTCTCGAACTCGCGGGGCTGCCCGCCGCCTTTCTGCTCGGCCCGATGATCGCCGCGATCTTCGTCGCGACGAATGGCGGCGCGATCCGCGTCTTTCGGCCGACGCTTTTCTTCTCGCAGACGATCATCGGCTGCCTCGTCGCCCGCGCGATCACGCCCGAGATTATCGGCACGTTTTCGAAAGCCTGGCCGCTTTTCGTCGGCATTGGCGTGGCGATCCTCGCCGTGAGCAGTTTTCTCGGCTGGCTGATCGCGCGCTATGGCGCGCTCCCCGGCAGTACGGCCGTCTGGGGCACGGCGCCGGGCGCAGCGAGCGCAATGATGCTGATGTCCGCGGAATTCGGCGCCGACGCGCGCATCGTCGCCTTCATGCAATATCTTCGCGTCGTGATCGTCGCCGCGATCGCGTCCTTGCTCGCACGCTTCTGGATTCATGTCGGCGCGGCGGAGCATCCGCAGATGATCTGGTTTCCGCCGGTCGACTGGATTTCTTTCGGCCTGACGCTCGCGCTCGCTCTCGGCGGCGGCTTGATCGGGCGCTGGCTGAAGCTGCCCGCGGGCGGACTGCTTGTGCCGATGGTTGCCGGCGCGCTCCTGCACGGCGCCGGACTTTTGACGATCGAATTGCCGCCGTGGCTGCTCGCCGCGAGCTACGCATTCCTCGGCTGGAACATCGGGCTCGGATTCACCCGCGAAATTCTCGCGCATGCCGCGCGCGCTCTGCCGCAGACGCTGTTCTCGATCTTCGCGCTCGTCGCCTTCAGCGCCGTTCTCGCTTTTATTCTCGTGAAGACGATGAATGTCGATCCGCTCACCGCCTATTTGGGCACGAGCCCCGGCGGCATGGATTCGGTCGCGATCATCGCCGCTTCAAGCCCGGTCGACCTGCCCTTCGTGATGGCGCTGCAGACCATGCGTTTCCTGATCGTGCTCATGGCCGGACCGCCGCTCGCGCGCTTCGTGGCAAGCCGGCTCCGGCGGGCGCGAAAACGTCGGCTTTCGCCGGGCGAAAAGAAGGCAATGCGGAAAGTCGCCGACGGCGAGGCCGAGCTCGACTAGCCAAACGGCGCATTTTCGCGCTGCAACCTTCCGGCGTTTCAGCCGTTCTTAGGGGGCCATGCGTCCGCCACATGCCTTAATTTCGAACGAGCCTATCTCCAGTCTTTCCCGGCCAGCGTATCGCGTATCGGGGTCGAAACATCATGCGTAGTCTGTTCGCGTTCTTGCTTGCGGCCGGTTTGAGCACGCTCGCCGCCGAAGCCCGCTCCGACGTTTTAATCAATATCGACAAGAGCACGCAGCGCATGACCGTGAGCGAGAACGGTCAGGTGCTTTACAACTGGCCGGTCTCCACCGGAAAAACCGGGCACGCAACGCCAACCGGAAAGTTTCAGGCGTTCCGCATGGAGCGCGATCACTTCTCGAAAGAGTGGGACGACGCGCCGATGCCCTATTCGATCTTCTTCACCAAGGTCGGCCACGCCATCCACGGCACCTACAGCAAGAATATCGGCATGCCCGTGAGCCACGGCTGCGTACGGCTCTCGGTCGGCCACGCCGAAAAACTCTGGAACCTGGTGGAAAGAGAAGGCGTGCTGAAAACGAAAGTCGTGCTTTCGGGCAGCGAGCAGATCGCGCTCAAGCACGGCCGCACCAAGCTCGCCGACCGCGAGGAAGATTTGCAACCGCAGCAACCGCAATACGGGCAAGGCTACCAACAGCAGCCTGGTCAGTCGGACTATTACGGCCGGCCGCAATATCGCGATCCGCGTTACAACGATCCGCGATACGCCGACCGTGACCGCGACCCGCGCTATGGCTATCCGAATTACGATTACGGCTATCCTCGTCCGCCGCGCTACGTGCAGCCGCAATATCCGGATCAGGATCCCTATCGCAGCCGCCACGGAATTTACTGAGCGGATTTCAGCCGCAAGTCTTCAGCCACACGCTCCGCCGGCCGGGCAGCGCTCGCCGCTTGCTTCAGCGGGCATGACAACCTCGCCCTCCGCCGCTGATTTCTTTTCGGCGATCAGCGCCGCGATCACCGCGCCTAGCCGCAGATCGTCGAGATGGCCGAACTCGCGCACGCGCAGGCGCCCGCTGCGGTCGAAGATCAGCGTCGTCGGCGTGCCGCGCATGGCGTAAGCCTGCATCGTTCGCGGAATTGCGTTTTCAGGATCGCTCTCGTCGATGCCGACCGGAAAACCGATCCGATATTCGTGCAGAAAGGCTTGCAACGCCGCCTTCGTCCCCTGCGCCTCGTGATGCTCGAACACGGTGTGCAGCCCGACCACCGCAAGCTCGCTCTCGGGAAACGCCTCGCGCGCGCGCAGCGCCTGCGGCAAGCCTTCGCTTACGCAGCCGGGGCAGAGCATCTGAAACGCCACCATAAAGACGACGCGCCCGCGCAAGCTCGCGAGCGTGAGCGGCGCCGGCGTGTTGAGCCAGTGCGCGACCTGCCATTCCGGCGCCGGTGCTTCTTGCATGCTCTCTCGAATCTTGATCCGCGAAACGAAATTGGTGCCCCCGGCCCGAGTCGAACGGGCACTACCTTGCGGCAACCTGATTTTGAGTCAGGCGCGTCTACCAGTTCCGCCACGGGGGCAACGCGGGCGGAATATAGCGGCGCACCTCCGCGCGGCAAGCGGGATTTGCGGATAAGTTGTCATTCCGGGGCGCGCGATAGCGCGAACCCGGAATCCAGAGACATTCGCGTGCTTAACTGGATTCCGGACAGCCCTCGCTGCGCTCGGGCTTCCGGAATGACAATGAAAGAGCACCGCGCTCCAAAGGAAATGCCCGGCACAAGGCCGGGCATGACGAGTTTTCAGATTGAAAGATTCGGCGTTTCTTACGAAACGACGTCCACCTGCACCGGCGCGACGCCGGCGCCGACCATGCCGAGCGCCTTAGCGGCCCCGGTCGAAACGTCGATGATGCGGCCGCGGATGAACGGCCCGCGGTCGTTGATGCGGACGACGACCGAGCGGCCGGTCCGCGTATTGGTGACCCGCACGCGCGTGCCGAACGGCAGCGTCTTGTGCGCGGCCGTCATGGCGCTCGGGTTCATCATTTCCCCGTTTGCGGTCTTGCTATGGTAGCCGTAATAGGACGCCATTCCGCGTTCCCCGGCTTGGGCTTGCAGGCTGCCCGCAACGAGCGCCGCGGCGATGGTGACGATAGATACAAAGGTTCGCATTTTCTCTCCATGGTTTGACCCCCGCCCCATGGCGACGCATCCACTCTCTTTTTGCGAACTTCCCCGCAAAACTGCAGAATTTGATTCTGCTTGTTGTGTTTGCGGCGAGTCGCCATCCCGATGAGTCGAAAATGTGACGGCGATCAAATGAAATTGAGGAACTTTTTAGCCGCTCGCGGATGAGGTGTGATAAATAAAGAAGTTAATCGTTAAGTTCCTTTGCACGGACCCATTTCCATGACGAACAATTTTCGTGTCGCCGCATTGCTGATCGCATTCGTGTCCGCCGCAACGCTTGCGGGCGCGTGGTTCTTTCAACTTGTGGTGGGTCTTTCGCCCTGCCCGCTCTGTCTCGATCAGCGCATTCCCTATTACGTCGCGGTTCCGCTCGCGATCGTCGTCGCGCTCGCCGCCGACAGGAAGTCGATCGCGCGCGCGGGCTTTTTTGCGCTCGCTCTCGTGCTCGCGATCGGCTGCGTGCTCGCGATCTATCATGCCGGCGTCGAATGGAAGTTCTGGCCCGGTCCGCAGGATTGCTCCGGCGCGGTCGTCGAGCTGAAGGGCGGCAGCCTGCTCGACCAAATGAATCAAACGCGCGTCATCCGTTGCGACGAAGCGGCGTGGCGTCTCCTCGGAATTTCGCTTGCGGGCTACAACGCGCTGATTGCGGCCGTGCTCACCCTCTTTGCGCTGCGGATGGGAATTCGCAAAGACACCTAATGCGTTCCCCGGGCGAGTGCGGCAAAGCCGCGCGAGACCCGGGGTCCAGACGTTCTGCTGTAAGGGACTGGTCCGGCTCGGCCGAAGCGCGGCCGTCCGGGGAACGAAGATTACGGCTCCAGCTCCGTATCCCAGTAAAGATAGTCGAACCAGCTTTCGTGCAGGTAGTTCGGCGGAAACAGTCTTCCGTTCCGGTGCAGCGCGCCGAGCGAAGGCTGGAACGGCATCTGATGCGGGAACATGCCGGATTCGTGCGGCGACATCCCGCCCTTTTGCAAATTGCACGACGAGCACGCCGCGACCACGTTGTCCCACGTCGTCTCGCCGCCCTTCGAGCGCGGCACGACGTGATCGAAGGTCAGGTCCTCGCGCGAGCCGCAGTACTGGCAGGAGAAACGGTCGCGCAGAAAAACATTGAACCGCGTGAACGCGGGCTGCCGGAGCGGACGCACGTAACTCTTGAGCGCGACGACGCTCGGCAGTTTCATTTCGAAGCTCGGGCTGTGCACTGCATGATCGTAGAGCGCGACGATGTTCACGCGCTCCAGGAACACCGCCTTGACCGTGTCTTGCCAGGACCAGATGGAGAGCGGGTAATAGCTCAGCGGGCGGAAATCCGCGTTGAGCACGAGCGCGGGCCACGAGCCGGGCGACACGGCGATATTCAAGAACGACTCCCTGAACGCGGGCCGTTCGGCGGCCGGTTGATCCGGCCGCGGGCCGAGTTCTGCGCATATTCTAGCGATTCGATGATGGCTTTGTGAAGCGGCATCGAAGGCGGCAAGAAGCGGCCTACCCCTTCGCTTTCAGCGCCCGCGCCAGGAATTCGCCGCCGTGCCGGAGTCCCTCGCCGTCGATGCCGTGGCCGACCCCTTGCGACAAATGCCATTCTACCGGTACGCCGCAGGCCGAAAGCGATTGCGCCGACATGAACAGCGCCTGCGGCGGAATGAGGTCGTCGCGGTCGCCATGCACGAGGAGAACCGGCGGCTTCGAGACGATTTCCTTCGCCGCCCGCGGCATCTCGGCCTCGTTTTCCGGCATCACATGCAGCCCCGAATAGCCGATGATCGCGGCCGGCGCGGCCGCGCGGCGAAGCCCGACGTGTAGCGCCATCATCGTGCCCTGGCTGAAGCCGACGAGGGCGAGCCGGTCGGGCGACAGCGAATGCTTCGCAAGCTCCGCATCGAGAAATTCGTTCAGGACGGGCGCCGCCTTCTGCACGCCCACCCAGCGCTCGTTCATCTCGCGCATCGTGAGCGTGAACCACTGCCGCCCCATCGGCGCGCCGACGCACGCCTCGGGCGCATTCGGCGAAACGAACGCGGCGTCCGGCAGAAGCGATTGCCACTCCTTGCCGAGCGCAATCAGATCGTTCCCGTCGGCACCGTAGCCGTGCAGGAAGACGACAAGCTGTTTCGCCTTGCCCGAGCGAGGTGCGAGGCGCGGGCCGGTAAGTGTCGTCATTTTTTGGATTCCAATTCTACAGGGACAGCGTCACGCTTTTTGACCGCAGCGTAATAAGCCCAGAACAGATAGGCCGCAACGCCGCGCACCGGCCGCCACGCTTCGCCGAGTTTCTGCATGCGCTTCGCGTCGGGACGCTTGCGGAGTTTGAAAGCAAGCTTAATCGCCTCTTGCACGGCAAGATCGCCGGCAGGCCAGGCGTCAGCGTGGCCGATGCAAAAAAGAAGATAGATGTCGGCGGTCCAAGGGCCGATGCCTTTGACCTTCGTCATCAAGCCATGCGCCTCGTCGGCGGGCATATGATGGAGCGCATCGAGATTAAGTTCGCCGCCCTTCACCGCGCGGGCGACCTCCCGGAAGGTCTTGATCTTCGGCCGCGACAAACCGGCGCGCTTGAATTTCGGCGCGCGTGCCGCGAGCACCGTGTCGTGGTGGAAGGGATCGAAGCTTTCTTCCACCCGCTTCCAAATTGCCGCCGCACTCGCGACCGAAAGCTGCTGCGACACCACGATCCGCGACAGCCCGCGCAACCCGCCGTCGCGCTTGCGGAGCGGCGGCCGCCCCGCGACCTTGAATACCTCCGCGAGCCGCGGATCGAGCTTGAGGAGAAGCTCCAGCCCCGATTCAAGATCGGTTTCCGTTTCGATGCGGCGAGACATAGAGACACATACTATCCGTAATTTCCCCTCTCCCCTTGCGGGAGAGGGTGGTCGCGAGCGATAGCGAGCGGCCGGGAGAGGGGTATATTGGCAAAGGGTCTGCGAAAGAACCCCTCTCCCGGCTCGCATTGCGCAGAACGCAATGCTCGCCACCCTCTCCCGCAAGGGGAGAGGGGAAGAAAGAAGAGCGCCGTTCGACAATGCCGCCACCCGTTTTCCGCTTCGCTCCTTCGCCGAACGGCTATCTGCATCTCGGCCACGCCTATTCGGCGCTCCTGAACTACGACATGGCGAAAGCCGCGGGCGGGCGGCTGCTCGTGCGCATTGAGGACATCGACCCGACGCGCTGCCGTCCCGAATACGAGCAGGCGATCCGGCAGGATCTCGAATGGCTCGGCATTTTGTTCGAGCGCCCGGTGCGGCGGCAGTCGGAGCATTTTTCCGAATACCGCGCGGCGCTCGAAAAGCTGGAGCAGGAAAAGCTGCTCTTCACCTCGTTCGAAAGCCGCGCGGAGATCGCCAAGCTCGTCGCCGCGCGCGGACCGGATTGGCCGCGCGATCCCGATGGCTCGCCGCTCTATCCCGGCGACGCGAAGAAAATGACCGAGCGCGAGCGGCTTGAGCGGCTGGAGCGCGGCCATCCTTACGCGCTCAGGCTCAATCTTGCGGCGGCGCTGAAACGCGTAAAGAAGCCGCTCACCTGGCATGAGACCGGCGGCAACCAGCCGCAGGAAATCGAAGGCGATCCCTCGCTATGGGGCGATGTCATCCTCGGCCGCAAGGAGACGCCCGCGAGCTATCACCTCGCCTGCGTGCTCGACGACGC
>Ga0105241_10002457_pt1 | contig 13920 bp, 12 predicted proteins | sample KBSC64metaG_FD_80422 | JGI IMG/M metagenome (GOLD analysis project Ga0105241, IMG submission 80422) | Corn rhizosphere microbial communities from Kellogg Biological Station, Michigan, USA - KBS C6-4 metaG | ecosystem: Host-associated > Plants > Roots > Rhizosphere > Soil | place: Michigan, USA... | reverse complement strand
TGCAGCTTCTCGAAAGAATGAGAAGGTTCCGACCAGAGCCGTCCCGCTTGCGAGGACGCACCGACATCGAGGGTCAATCGCCGCTCAGGCAGTTGCCAGAGCGTGGCGTCCAGCTGCGTCGTCTGCTTGAGTTGGTAGCCCTTGGCCAACTGCGTGGGACTGAGCAAAGTTCCGGCAATCACGCTGCGGAAGTCGCGATGGGAAATCTCTGCGCCGGCAGACCAATGCCAGCGTCCGCTTTCCAGGGCGGCGAAGTTGGCGCTCACTGCTTCCCGCCGCATATTAAAACTACCCAGTACAGGAGCCGGACCTTGAAACGAGTTCCTGATGTCCCAATTCTCGCTGCGTAGATCTGCCAGCAATCCGTAGCGGAATTTCGGATTTCCCTTGAACGGACCGGAAAGTTGGCCAAGGACACGGCGCTTGTCGGCGTCCCATCGATACATGGAGACGAAGTTGATGGCCTGATGGCGCAGGTTGTAGACCTCGGGCGTGATGCTCTGAAACGGCAGGCCCCGCAACAGCAAGAATAGTTTTTCGGGTCTGCTGTCACCCCAACCATTCCGCTCGCGATTGCGAAAGAGAATATCGAATTTGCCGTCGTCGCGGGCCTGCAAATCAAATTGATAGCGCGGGAAGATTTCCAATGCGCTGACTCGTATCTCAGTCGTCAGCAAATCAGGCAGACGGAGGACACTGGCGGGGGCGAAGGCCCTGGCGCGATCGAGCAATGCCGGATTCACTCGCGGCGCAGGCTGGGTTTTTACCTCCGCGATCTGCGGCTTGCCCGCACGGTTCCAGTACTTCAGAGCCGCTTCGATGTTTCCCTGGAGAAAATAGACGGTGCCGAGAAAATCATTGCCGTAGGAATCGCTGGGATCGAGATGAAGCGCACGGCGTAATTGGCGAGCCGCCGCGCTGTACCGTTTCTGTTTGAACGCGACGCCCGCCAGTTCCAGAGGAAAGCGCTTGTCGCCAGGCTGGAGCTGCGCGCCGGATTCGAAGGCTCGACTGGCGTCGTCCCAACGTCCTAACTGGGCCAGGGCCGTGCCAAAGTAGAAATCGAGTTCGGCCGAAGGGTTCGGCGCAGATTGAAGGAGACGTACGACTTCCTGCCAGCGCTGTTCGCCGGATAGCTTTTTGGCTTGATCGACGCTCGAAGTACCTGACGTTTGGGCGCCGGCCAGGGTTGCGATGCCGAAAAAGAATAAAAGAACAGCAATGGGAATCAGTGAGATTCGGGTTGGGGAAGCGCCAGCATTGTCCATCTCTCAGCCGCGCTCCATTCCCGCTCGAAAGTTGCACGTTCCTGCTGAAGTAATTTGCGTTGGGCGGGATCGTTGACTGTCACTGTGTCGGCTGCGAGACCCGTGACCACCACATAATGCAATGCGCCGGCCGCCGGCTTTAAGGCGACGATCAGCGGACGTCCCTTGTCCAGATGTTGTTTGAGGTCTTCCCACTCTCCGCGAATTGTAAATGTGCGGAACCCGTTCTCCTGAAAGTAGCGCTCCATATCAGATGCGTAGATGCCGTGGGCTTTTGGCGAATAAAGTGCGCGTTGAATCTGGATCGGGTCGGAGGCTTGATTCGCTGGCTGTCCCTGCTGCGCCTGCCAATATTGGATCACCATGGCGATGCTGGCCGCGCCGCAGCCGTCTTTCTCCTGCTTCACGAAGGGCACATCCAGCCACACGCCGGGGAGATCTGCAGCGGGAAGCACGCCGCAGACCCCCAGGCACACGATGACAATCCTTGCGAAGCGTTCAAACATTTCTGAAAATCTATCGGACTGCGACGATAACCAGAATGAGTACGGCCACGGCCACAAGAATGATGATCAAGTCGCGATCACTGAGGGTGCCGGCGGCGAAATCCGTCTGCGCCTTATTCACTCGCGAGGCGAGCCGCGCCAGTTCGGCGTCATCCAGTGTGGAAACGGCACTTTTCACCTGCTCAGGATTCACATGCGCGGAGCGCAACGCTTTCTCGGCCTTTTCAGAAGAGAAGAATTCCTTGACCTGTTCCACATTCTGCTGTCGCACGGTGGAGGCACTCACCGCCGCCTTCTGCAATTCGGATGGACTTACCAGGTGGGTTGCGCCTTCCGCCAAAAGATTTTGCGGAACGGCGAAAACCGCGGCCAAAACGAACACCGCAGCGACTCGGGATACCTGCTTCATATCAAAATGCATTTCTTGCCTGCCTCCTGCAGAGTTTATGTGGAGACGGGTCTTCAACCCGCCCGCCGAGCAATACTCGGCTGCCCTTAAAAAATAGTACACGCGCCAACTTCGATGCGGAGGCTGTTCGGGAGGTTTGTCAGCGTGGTAACAAGATCAATAAACAACGATCGGTTCCTCTTAAGCTTACAAACTCTCGACCGCTCTCTGAAGTTCAGAGGCAATCCACTCAGGAGAACTGTTTCGCGGGAACCGGACCGCGGAGCCGATTTTCACTTTTATAGTTCCCGGAAGCGCGCACTTCTTCTTTGCTTTCTTCAATTCAAAAAGGCCATTAATTCTCATTGGCACTACCGGGACGGCGAGGTTATTTGCCAGTAATCCGACGCCTGCGCGAAAAGAACGCATCTTGCCGTCGGTTGTGTGGTGCCCTTCAGGAAAAACCAGAATGCTGTAGCCGCGGTCGACAGACTCTCCGGCGAAGGCAAAACTCTCGCGAAAGCCTGCCTCGCGAGGCAAGGGGAACAAATTGAGTAGCGAGACTCCCAATGTCCACTTTATGCGGTCATAAATCGTGCCCAAACGACTTCGGGTGGCAGGTGGAGTACGCAGAGCCTCAAGCGCCTCGCCACCTGTGGCCGTTGCCAGGCGATGACGGAAACGTGCGGGCAAAGCCGTTTGCACGAAACCGACATCGACGTCGTCGATGTGATTGCAGACAACCAGCACGGGACCGCGAACTCCGCGGAGATTCTCTCGTCCCGAAATGCGCGGCCATCCCAACAGAAATATTGCAGGACGTAAAAGCAAATAGTGAACAATCAACCTGACCCAGGTGGTGGGCCAGCGCTGCACCCAGCCTGGATAGTGATACGGCACCCGCGTCGGAAGCTGCCCTTGCAGCATGCGCTCCAGATCGCCAACCGTCTTCAAGGCGGCGAATCGGGTCTCGCTCAAGTCCATCTGATAGCGGTCTTCGAGTGCGCCCAGCAATTCCACGCGATCGAGCGAACTCAAATTCAAATCGGTTTCGAGATTGGAATCCTGACCCAAATCAGTATTAGATTTTCCTTTCACACGGGCAATCAACTCGGCCACCGAACTCGACGCTGCCTTCCCCTCATGTTTTGTTGTCAATCGCGCTTGTACGGCTTGCTGGATCGCGCTGGTTCGAGGTTTCTGCGTGGAGGTGCGCGGAAAATCTTCCTCAGGCCAGACAAACCAGTTCCGCATCCGCTGGTATTCGGCCAGAGTTTCGTTCGCACGTTGCAACACCGCCTCCGGATCTGCTTTTGCATCTCTCAGAATGAGCACCGCGCAAGCTTCCGCGTTTCCATCTCGCGGCAGCGCGATCACTACACAATCCTTGACGTCGGCCTGCCGGCGGAGCGCGGCCTCCAGATCCTCGGGATAAATGTTCATTCCGGCGGGCGTGACGATCACGTCTTTCTTGCGCCCTTTGAAATACAGATTGCCCTGGGAGTCCAGCGCACCAATGTCTCCGGTCCCGTACCAGCCTTCTTCCGCTGTCATCGGCTGCAGTTTCTGCCCAGTCCAATATCCGGCGGCAACCCCACCTCCCCGGACAAGAATTTCACCGTCGGGCGCGAGCTTCACCTCGCGTCCCGCCAGAACTTTGCCGATTGACCCTTTTCCCAAACGGAAAGGATGATTCACGCTCACGATGGAGGTCGTCTCGGTCAAACCGTAGCCCTGGATGGCGGCGTATCCGAGGCGTCCCCAGAACTCTTCGGTCACGCGATCGAGCGCTGCGCCGCCGGAGATGAATGCCCAGAATTTCCATCCGAACTGGCGATGAACCCGCCGGAAGATCCACCAGCGACGCAGGAAATGCTTTCCTTCAGCGTATTGAAACCGCTGCTGGAAATTTTCCAGCGCGCCCTTCTCCTCCAGATCACGCTCGACCTTCTCTTTCAGCGATTGCAGCATGCGCGGCACTGCGACCAGCACGGAAATTCGTTCGCGGCGAATGGTGCGTATGACTTCGCCGGGCTTGAGGGCATCCTGAAAGATCACGGTGCCGCCCATCAGCTGCGGCAGAAACATTCCGAGGAATTGCCCGAATACATGACTTAAAGGAAGCAGGTTCAGAAAACGAACGGGATGCACAAAGCGTTCGTACTTCAAATACTTTTCGATCTCTGTTTCAAGCGGAGCGATATTGCCCAGAACATTGCCGTGCGTGATCACCACGCCCTTCGGTTCGGCGGTGGTGCCAGAGGTAAAGACGATTTCGAGGATGTCCGCGGGGCCGATCTCGGTCGCAGGGTACGGCGCAGACGAATGGGCCGCCAACACCTCCGACAGGTCTTCCAGTGCCAGCGCCGGGATCGATGGCAACTCATGTTCGCGTGAACAGATTAGAAGCTTTCCATCCACCTGCTGATACACGCGCTGGGCAAAGTCGGCAGTGCCAGCCTCATCGATAGGAACGACAATCACTCCGCGTAGAGCACAGCCGAAGAACGCCGCCACCCACTCCGCGGAGTTCGGTCCCCACAGCAGAACGCGATCGCCTTTGCTGATTCCGCGGGCCTCGAGTTCGCGGGCAAAGCGTGAGGATGTCTCCGCTACCTGACGGTAACTCCAGCGCACGGTGCGGTATCCGCAATGCTGAACGTAGGCGCACTCGCGTCCTCGTCGCAGAAAGCTATCGAGGTATTCGACAACGGAGCGGCGCTCCATTCCTGAATGGTATCGCTTTGGGAACGATGGAAGGGACTACATCCGTTGAATAACTACGGAGACTATGCCGACATGCGCCGCGCGTTCTTGGGGCAGAAGTTGGACAACAGGTCTACAAACTCTGCCACGAACCGCGGGGCCGGCTGATTGCGCAGTGTGACCGCATACCATTGCCGCCGAAATGCGCGGCTCCCCAGTGGGCGGATGGCAACTTTTCCGGCCTCAACCGCTGGAGCGACTGCCCAGCGCGCCAGAAAACCGATCCCGGTCCCTGCGGCGGCTAGTTCGACAATCGCCTCGGTGAGCGGTACTTCGATCACGCGTTGCGCCTCGACTCCCGCTGGCTTCAGCAATTTGTTGATCAGCGTGCTCTCTTCCCGTGGCGGATAGATAAGAACGGTTTCGGTCTCCAGATCTCTAGGTCGAACTACGCTCGCACTCGCAAGGCGATGCTTCGGGGACATGACCAGCACAAGCTCATCTTCGAACATCGGAGTTACTCGCAGGCTCTTGTTATGCGGCTGAGAGCTGATGATCGCCACATCCAACTTACCTTCGAGAAGTGCGGCCGCCGGGTCAGAAGTCGCACTGGCCACGATATTCACTTCCACTTTCGAGAACTTGTTGTGAAACTTCTGCAGCACCGGCGGCAGCCAGTGATAGCAGGTGTAACACTCCGTGCTCAAACGAATCTCGCCCCGTGATCCTCCGTTGAGTCCCTCGATCTGCACTTCGGTGTCGCTCAATTCTTCGAGCACTCGGCGCGCGCATGCAATCAGCCGCTCGCCTGCGGGGGTAAGGACCATCTTCCGCCCCAGCCGCAGAAACAGGGGCGTCCCCAGTTTTTCTTCCGCGTCGCGCAACTGGTGACTGAGCGCCGATTGCGTCAGGTGCAGGCGTTTCCCTGCTTCGGTCACGCTGCCTTCTTCCGCCACGGTTACAAGTAACTTCAAATGCCGTACTTCGAGTTTCGGACTCATTCTGACATGAGTGTAGTTCATCGATTTGATGAAAACAAACAATAAATCTAATAGGTGAAAGGAGCAGTCCAACACTGTACTGCAAGCGAGTTTGGTTTGACGGCAAGAAGCGGATAGCGATCAGGGAACGGTGACTACAGACTGCATTCTGCTTCCGGCAAATCCGAATACGCCGCAGGCGAACGAAAACGCTAGACAAACAAGGGGAGGTTGTTATGAAGAAACTGATTGCACGCAGTATTGCTTCGATTCTTCTCAGTGTCCTGACTCTGGGCTCTTTCGCCCAGGCGCAGAGCCCCGAGCGGACCATTAAGGCCAACATTCCATTTGAATTCTCCGTCGGTAACCGCAGTTTTCCGGCTGGACGCTATTCCCTGGTGCGCGTCCAGCCTTTTCTGCTCGAGCTGCGAGATCCGGACGGCCGGGTACTGGCCAACGTCTTAACCCAATCGGTCCAGAGTCAGACTGCACCGGTACAGCCCAGGTTGTTGTTCGACAACAATGGTGGCGGACACGCTCTGACCCAGGTCTGGCAAGAGAACGAATCCATCGGGCAGCAACTCACGCCGTCAAAGTCGGCTACTCGTGCTGTCCAGAAGGCTGCTCGCCACGTCCAAACAGCACAGGTGAGTAATCCGCGCTAGACACTCAACAATCTCGATCACAAAAGTGGGGGCTCAAAATGAACACCGGAGTGAACGGAAGCAATGGACAATCGCACGCGGCTGACCTGCATGTTCAGGAGGTCATCCGCTCGGCGGAACGGGAGCTTCACGAATTGCTCGAGCGGCGGGCAGAACTCATGAAGCGGATTGGCACCATCAAGCAGACCCTCGCAGGGTTAGCCAACATTTTCGGGGACTGCGTGCTCAGCGACCAGTTGCTCACCTTTCTCGATCGTAAATCGTCCAGCCGGCAACCGGGTTTTACCCGGGCCTGCAGGGTAGTTCTGATGGAAGCGAAAAAACCACTCGGAGCTCGCCTGGTCTGTATGGCATTGCAGCAGAGATTTCCAGAGGTGCTGGAGCGCCACAAAGACCCTATCGCCTCGGTAACCACGGTGTTGAACCGCCTCGCAGATTACACCGAAGCCCGCTGTTCGCTTGATGCCAGTGGTCGCCGAGTGTGGGAATGGATCGCCGAACGTGAAAGCGGTACCGATCTGCCGCTGGGAGCAATCAGCCGGTTGCCCCAGTTGGCTACGCCGGGAAAACAGCAGTAGGTAGGGGCTACCAAGGAGAAGAGTAGCGGTTAAGGCGCCGCTATTCTCGCCCCACTCCCAGGGCGTCGGCAACGCGGTTGATGTAGTTGAACCATGCGGCGATCAACGTGATCTGGAGAATCGCTTTATCGTCGAAACCGGCGGAGCGCAAGCGCTCGTGATCGTCTTTCCAGACTTTGGTCGCGTCCCTGGTGATTTTTACCACATAGTCGAGCATGACTCGCTCCTGAGGAGTGACGGGAGCGGCGGTGTAGTCCTTCTCCAGCGCATCGACCAGTTCTTTATCCATCGTGACGCGACGCAGAAACTCTGCGTGGGAGTCGATTCAATACACGCACCGGTTGGTGACTGACACCACCGTGGTGATCATCTCGTGCTGCCGCCGTGAAAGCGGCAAGTCCGCAGACATCAGCACCCCGAAGGTTGCGAAGGCGTGATAAAGAGCCTCAGGAATGAGGCTGTGGGATTCGGTGATGGATGATCCGCCGCCTTCCACAGGATGAACCGGCGTGGCGTATTCCACGGGATAAAGAGACTTCTGGGCTTCCATGGCCTGCCGCAGTTTTTCGTCGCCCTGAGCAATCGGGATAGTCTTGATCCATGTCATAACGAGGAGAGGCTACAACCAGAAAGCCAGAGGTGCCAATAATCAAAATCTGCTATGGGAGACTCGATGGAGAGATTTGGCCTTGTCGAGGGAGCACGCCGATTTAAGGGTCTAGATCAGGCCGTCTTTCACTCGGCGTAGAAAATCCTCGGAATCGGTTTGCGCCCTTTTGGCGGCGCTGGGATCATTGCGGTTCTCGAACGTGATTTCCTGCAAGGTAATCTGGGCGGCGTCTTTTGGCTTGAAGCCGCGCGTCACCAGCTTTCGTGCGCGGGCGGCGAAACTCTCGGAATCGGAAAGCGCGGCCGGTTCCCCGTGCAGCGCACAATCGTGTTCCTGAAATTTGCTGGAAGCCAGCCGGTCGTATGCACTCTTCGCATCCTGATCGGTCAGCATCGACGGGACGGGAAAAGTCCAGCCGCATTGCGAACACGCCCATCCTGTCAAACGTTGATGCGAGACCCAAGTAAGCCACCTAGCCATAATTCTCCCTCGTTGCCGCAGGGGGTAAAGAATGCCTGGGCCTAAATCAATTTCTTTACTTCCTTGGCAGGAATGCGGCGAATGTTCGCAAGCGAGGTTTCCCGAACTCAGCGTGCCCCCCCGGGACGCTGAATCTAAACAGGCAGCGATTTTACCGCAACAGATTCATCAACAGTAGTGACAGCTTAGAGCACCGCGATTCAGTGGCGAGAGACGGTCAGATGGGCAGTTCCGGACGTAACTCGGTCGTACACTCCCTTTCGGTAACCCTTAGTAACCATACGAATATTGGTAACCCGTCTTACAATGACCCTTGTCCGAAAGACCATCCGTCGTGTGATCGGCAGACATGACCGATCGGATGGCCAACCCGCCGGTGACCCTTCTCACGGAGATGTTTTCTGGCGGAGGAAAAAAACCGGAGCTGGAGTCAGCAAGCTTATGGCATTTGGATTTGGCTTCAACAAACAAAAAGCTCTCAGCGCTGCGGAGAAGTTTGTCCAGCAGGGTAAGCTGCAGAATGCCATCGGCGAGTACGAAAAAGTACTCAAGGCTGACCCCAAGGAACTCACTGTCTCCAACACCATCGGAGACCTCTACGCCCGTCTCGGCCAGAGCGACAAGGCCGTGGAATCCTTCAAGAGCGTTGGCGACGCCTATGCCGCCCAGGGCTTCACCGTCAAAGCCATCGCCATGTACAAAAAGCTCACCAAGCTGAAACCCACCTTGGAGAGCGTGCTGCGTTTGGCCGAGCTCTATACCCAACAGGGCCTCTTTAATGATGCACGGGCACAGTATCTGCAAGTGGCCGAAGAATTTCTGCGCTCCGGAGAACTGGAACAAGCGGTAAGGATTTTCCAGAAGACGCTGGAGATGGATCCCGAAAACGTTGCCATGCGCACCCGGTTGGCCGAGGTGTATGTCCGGCTGAATAAGAAAACGGAAGCATGGCAGCTTTTCGCCGCCGCCGCAGACAGCCTGCGCGGGCGAGGTCAACTCGGTCCTGCGGAAGAAATTCTGAACCGCATGCTGACACTCGATCCCAGCAACAGTCATGCACTGCTGCTGCGCGGCCGTAACGCTTTCGATTCCGGCGACATGGCCGGAGCAGTCAAGAACCTGGAAAAAGTAGCCGACCTCGACAGTCATCCCGACGGATTGCGGGCCCTCATGCAGGCCTACCTGCAGAGTGGACGCCTGCCGGAAGCGGGAAATCTGGCGGCGAAGCTGTGCACTGTCCACAACGACACCAGCGCCATCACCAGCTACGCTGAAGCCCTTATGTCCGCAGGACACTACACCGAGGTTCTACAGGTCTATCAGCAGTATTGCGACCGGCTCGTGGCCACAGACTCGGGCAAGATTCTGGAGAGCCTGCATGCGCTGATCGGACAGGTACGCGACAGTGTGCCTTCGTTGGAAATCCTGCTCGATCTGTCGCAGAAGGCCGGCGACACCACTCATATCAGCGAAATCTACGAACTGCTGGCACATGCTTCGGTGCAGGGCGGAAATCTCGAAAAAGCGCGCGACTACTATTTGAAACTGACCCAGTTGGAGCCGCACAACCAATTGCATACTCGAAACTACGAACAGGTTGTCGCAAAACTGGGCGGAGCGGCATCCGGTTCTCGACTCATTACGCCTGAAGAAGGCGCGGTCCTGGTGGAAGAACTCGAAGCCACAGCGCCGTTCATCGACCAGCGCTATGCGGACGACGTTGCCCTTGCAGTGCGGGCTGCGCTTACCGACGCGGAACTTTTCGTTTCCTACAATATGCCGGCAAAGGCGCTGGGCCCTTTGATGTCCGCGTTACCCAAGGCGCCTCGTGACCTGCGCATCAATCAGAGGCTGGCCGCATTGCACACTCGCGCCGGCCGCTTCGGCGAAGCCGCGGTTTGCTGCCGAAATCTGGAACAGCTTTATCACGACGCCGGGCATCCCGACGAAGCCAGCCGCTACAGCGATTTAGCTAACAAGTACGAGGAACGTACATCCGCCAAGACCGTTACCGCGAGTGCAGTGGCTCCAGCGACGCCGTTAAAGGCTGCGACCGTTGCACCACTGGCGTTCAACCCCTCCGCTTCCGAGGATATGCCTGAGCCGGCTATCTCTCCAGACGCTGAACCATCAACTTCAGGGTTGTTCTTCCACAGTGCGGCATCTGCGCTGCCGCCTTCGGCCAGCGATTTTGAGGTCCGTCCTGAACCGGTTACCGCGGAAAATGAAATTGACGTCGACATCTCCGACGAGTGGGAAAGCGAGGTTGCGGAGGAACCCCAGGCAGCCGCATTGGTTGCCGAGACCGAAGCTCCTGATGCGGAAACCGAACACGCCAAGAACGAGAGTATTACCGAAACCATCGAAGAACTTCGTTTCTACCTGGCTCACTCGATGTCTGAACAGGCTCGTGCGGTCTTCTCCAAGCTGGAGAAGCTGAAGCCTGGCGCCGCCCAGCTGGCTGCAGTGTGGCAGGAAATCGAAGCTGCCGAAAATCAGGGCAGCGCGAAACTGGCAGTCGTGGAAGAAGTTGCGGTTGACGAGGTCTATGACATTCCGGCGGAGGAAGCGGGCCCGTCCGTTCACGCGGCAAGTCCACAAAAGGCTCCTTCCCGGGAACTTGTTCCGGATTTCAGTTCGCTCTCAACGGAAGAAATCGCCATACCGATGGCTCCGGTTGCATCTGCACCCGAACCCGTTGTGGCGAAATACGCGAGCGCCACTCCGGAAGCTGCTCCAGCCGGCGTATTGAATGAATTCGTTTCAGATCTGGAAGCCTCCTTGGGTGACAGCTTCCTGCCGCCGGCAACGCCGACACCGGAAGTTCAGCCTCGAGTGGGCCGGGAGTCGATCGCTGCCACCTCGGGACATGCCGCTGCTGCAGCCGCAGCCCCGGCGTTCAGTCCCGCGCCGCCTTCAGTTCCAGCGCCAGCGCAAGTTCCAGCGCCGGCCATGGAAGCTCCGGCACCGACCTTTACCTATCAGCCGACCAGGAAGCGGACACTTGCTCCGGAAGTCGCGCCCGCAAACGCCAAAGTGGAAGCCGCCAGTGTCGATCTGGCTGACATGTTTGGCGAGTTGAAGCACGAACTGGAAGAGGACGCGGCCAATCCTCAGGAAGATCCCGAGACTCATTACAACCTCGGTGTGGCCTTCCGTGAAATGGGATTGCTGGACGAAGCCATCGGCGAACTGCAGAAGGTGTGCCAGTCGGTCGATCGCGGGGTCGATTTCCCTCAACTGATGCAGACGTACACCTGGCTGGCGCAGTGCTTCCTCGACAAAGGCGTGCCAGAAGCGGCGATCCGCTGGTATGAAAAGGCGTTGAAGCTGCCCAAGATTGACGAAGAGACCCGTACTGCACTGAATTACGAGTTGGCCTCCTCCTACGAAGCCGCCGGCAACAAGACAGCGGCCCAGAACCATTTCATGGAGGTTTACGGCAGCAACATTGACTACCGCGATGTAGCCGAGCGCATCAAAGCTCTGAAGTCGTAGAATGGAACAATGGGTTTCCTTCTAAGCTTGGGAGCGCGCGCGGAAGAGAAGCGACCGGTCGCATGCACGACCCATGGGAGCGCGATGTGACCGCAACTCCAGATTCTTCCATCGACAAGGTTCGATCCGAGTCCCTCACCGCAAAGTTGCGGCAGGAGGCCCCGGAAGGAACCGGCCTCAACGAATCAGGCGATCTGCCGAGCTCCGGATTTCAACACTGGCTGCACCGCGTCCTGATCCTGCTGTTCGTTTTTTTCTGCGCCACCGTGGGTGTGCTTCTGGTGATATTGCCCTGGCGTCCCGAATGGACGGACAACCACTTCCTGATGGCTTCTCCTGGATTACGGGCCTTCGTGTCCAACGGATTTGTGCGTGGCCTGTGCAGCGGCCTGGGAGTGCTCGATATCTGGATCGGATTCTGGGAAGCAATTCACTTCCACGACGAAAAGCGGCCTTGAAAGAAGATCCCCTCATCATGGATGACGGCAAACTCAAATCAGCGCCCCTGGCGTACGAGAATCACAGTTTTCTTGCGAGCCCGGACGGGCGCGTGTTGCGTATCCTCGCCGAGTACACGGAACCGCTCGCGCGTTTTCGCCGCGAACAGATTCAGGACACGGTAGTGTTCTTCGGTTCGGCACGTTTTCAAAGCCGTGAAGCGGCAAACCGCAATCTGGCTGAACTGGAACAGAAACCCGAGGCTTCGGCGGACAGGAAAAAAATCCTGGCCTCGGTGGATACAGCGCGCTACTACGAGGACGCACGCCGGCTCGCCTACCTGCTTACACAATGGTCAATCCAGATTCCGGCCCGCAGGCGGCGCTTCGTCGTAACCACCGGAGGTGGCCCAGGCATCATGGAAGCCGCGAATCTGGGCGCGCAGGAAGCTGGCGGGAAAACGATTGGCCTCAACATCAATTTGCCATTCGAGCAAAATCCGAATCCATATATCACGCCGGCGCTCAACTTCGAGTTTCACTATTTCTTCATGCGGAAATTCTGGTTCGCATATCTGGCCAAAGCGTTGGTAATCTTCCCCGGTGGCTTCGGTACGCTGGACGAATTGTTCGAAATTCTGACTCTGGCTCAGACCCAGAAGCTGGCCAAGAAAATTCTGGTGGTGATTTACGGCAGCGAGTATTGGAAGAGCCTGATCAACTTCGATGCGATGATCGATGCCGGAACCATCTCTGCATCAGATCTCGATCTGATCCGCATGGTAGATTCGCCGGAAGAAGGCTTCGAGTTTCTGCGCGACGGCCTGATCAACTATCACCTGGGGCCTCAGAAACCGAAGGCAACCGAAGCCGTGCCCGAGATTGCCAAAACAAATCCTTGAGCCAGTCGTCAGTCGTCGGTCTTCAGTCGTCAGCCAAACCACTGATGCCGCTCTGCTGACAACCGAAGACTGACCTTGCTGCTCTACTACATCACAGATCGCTTGCAGTTTCCCGGAGACGAAAACTCGCGCCGGATTCGATTGCTTGAAACCATCGCGCAGGCCGTTCGCTGCGGAGTGGACTTCATCCAACTGCGCGAGAAAGATTTATCTCCCCACCAACTCGAAACCCTCGCCCGCGAAGCCGTCCAACTGAGAACTGAGAACCAGGAACTAAAAACTGGTTTTCTCATAAACTCCCGCACCGATATCGCCCTGGCCTGCGGAGCGCAGGGCGTACACCTGCGCTCGAACGACATCTCCCCATCCGAAGTCCGAAAGATTTGGGATCAAAGTGGCATGGGCACCGATGTGACGGTAGGAGTCTCCTGTCACACTCGCGTTGAAGTTGCCCGAGCGGCAGACGAAGGCGCGAGTTTCGCCGTATGCGGACCAGTATTTGGGAAGATCAGCGAAGAAAGGACCCGCGCCAGCGCCACAGGCCTCGAAGCTCTGCACGAAGCGTGTCAGGAAAAAATTCCGGTCATCGCTTTAGGCGGCGTGACATTAGAGAATGCGGAATCCTGCATTCAGGCAGGCGCAGCCGGAATCGCAGCCATACGGCTATTTCAGCAAAACGAGATGGGCATTACAGTAGCCGCTCTACGAAGACTGGAGGCGGTCGCCGGTCGTCAGCCAATCCCAAGATTGAACTGAGTGCCCTGCTGACGACTGAAGACTGACGACCGACGACTCCTAGCTTTTTATCGTCTTCGAGCCTTCGTCCCACGTCACGCCCGTCTTGCGGAAATACGACTGGTTCGCCATGTGGCAAGCCAGAGCAGCGTGATGGCCGAAGACGG
>Ga0105241_10002454_pt1 | contig 13923 bp, 9 predicted proteins | sample KBSC64metaG_FD_80422 | JGI IMG/M metagenome (GOLD analysis project Ga0105241, IMG submission 80422) | Corn rhizosphere microbial communities from Kellogg Biological Station, Michigan, USA - KBS C6-4 metaG | ecosystem: Host-associated > Plants > Roots > Rhizosphere > Soil | place: Michigan, USA... | reverse complement strand
TCACCGCCCAGGGCGCGTAGCGATGACTTCCGGCTGACCGGGGCGTTCGACGACGAACTCAACTCACGCTCCAAATTCTCGGGTCTCCAGCAAAGGCAACGCTCGACGCCAGCACGATCTAACGTGATTCCCGCACTCGATGCTACATGACTACCGAGTCGTGGTTTCCGGGATCCTGACCTAGAGATGACTTCTGCGCGCGGTGGTCTCCCCGATTCGGGAAACCTTCGCTTTTGTTCCAAGAAGACCACGTGTGCTTCGGAGGGCTATTCAAAAGTGGTGCACAAGCAGGTTCGGCTCACGTCACTCGGTTTGCTGTTCGCTGGGTCGCTCTCGGCGACACACGCCGGGGCTCAGCCCCAGGCTGACGCTGCGAGTTCGCCAGCGGCGCCGCCCGCGCCCGCTGCGCCGGCTCAGATCGATACGCCGCCAGATTTGCCGCTCGATGCCGCGCCCGCCGGAACCGGCCAGGCCGCGGCATCGGCGAAGTCTGCTGCCGATGCCGGCGTGAACGACGATGACTCGAAATCCTCCACCGGGACGGAGAGCGTGGTCTTGCTTTCGGGTGCGCGTGAGCGGCCGCGCGAGCAAGGGCTGAACCCCGGCGCGCCCCGAGCCCCCGGTAGCGTCGCGGGCAGCGCCGAGACGACGGACTCGGGCATTCGCATGGAGCCCGGCTGGGGTTTCCAATTTCACGGCTACCTCGCGGTGCCACTCGCCGTCGGCGCTGAGAAAATCCGCCATCCCTCGCCAGGACAATCGAGTTTAGCGCTGCACACGCCGCCTCAGGTTGCCGATACTTGGGGCGCCTTCGCCTATTCGAACGTCGTGCCTGCGCCGTGGACGCAGCTGAACTTCTCCTACGGCAACCAATGGGTCACGGCGACGGTGATCATTGCTGCGTACTCGTACAGCGCCGCTTCTGGTTGGTACAACCCTGCCGCGCAACTCGGGATCAACAAGGCCTTCATCACGGTGGACTTACCGAGCTACCGCCGGGCGCGCTTCTTGTGGCGGATCGGCGCGTTCGGCAACACCTACGGGCACATGGGGCAGTACGACAATGGTCGTTACGAGACGCCCATCGTCGCCGCCACGAACGGCGTCGGTGAGACGTTGACCGCTGAGTACAAGGCCGAAAATCTCGCGTTGCAACTCGAAGACGGCGTGGTCGGTACACTCGATATCGCGCCGCAAGCCATTCGAGACGTGAGCTACACCGGTTCGTCCCCGGCTAGCGCGCAAGGCATCAGTGCCGGTACTGGCCTGTGTCCGACCAATCCGCCTTCGACCGCGACGCAAACGGCGACCCGCAACACTACCGCGAGCCAGATCGGCCCGGCCTACGGCTGGCCTGACTGCAACACGGGAACGAGCTTTGCGCACCACTTGCACGCGGGCGCCACGCTCTGGAATCACACGCACCTCGGGCTGCACTGGCTGCACGCCTGGAGTCAAGACGACCGCACGCCGAAGCTCGATGCCGTGCAACTCGATCCGCAGCCATCATTGCCCGCGCGTGCGCAACCGACGGGCTACGTGGATGTCTACGGCGCCGATTTGCGCGTCGACGCCGAGCGCTTCGGAGTGCTATTTTTGGGGGCGAATTACACGAAACTGACCGACGCTTCGACCGTCGGGAACGTGGTCAGCGTGCTCAACGCGGGCGGCGGCGCGGGCATCACGCGCATGTTTCTGGGACCCGCGAGCCGCGGCAACGGCTCGTTGTCCGTCCTCGGCGCGCAATACGAGTTCAGCCTGGCCAAGCTCTTGCGATACCCCGACGAATTCTACGGCGAAGGCCCAGATCTGCAGCTCGCGCTGTTCGGCATGTATCTGAAAGGGAAGAGCGCCGATCCGACTTTCGATGGCACGGGCAGCGTCAAGTTCGGAGGCGAAGCGACGTATAGCCCGCTCTCTTGGCTCGGTGTGCAAGGGCGCTACGATCACCTCTCGCCCACGTCGCGCGATCACGATCAAGACCGCGACATCGCGACCGCGCGCTTGGTGGCTCACACGCAATGGGTGTCGCGAGAGCGATTTTGGCTGCAATATTCACATTGGTTCAATCGGCGCAACGTCGTCGACCCGTACACGCAGCTGCCGCCACTCGATAAAGACATGGTCGCGCTCGTCGCCACGATGTGGTGGTGAGCGGCGGAATTCGGCGGACCACACGATCCCGAAAAGCACTCCCCGAAGACAAGAAGATCGTGCCGCAGAGTCATGGTTAATCGAATGTGCCGAGCTTCCGGTTCATCCGGACTCGCTCTTTGCGAAACTTGCGAGTTTCACCACAGAAGGCATCGCCGATGAACAGAGCAATCAGCATGACAGTTTTCGCGTCCGCACTCGGCACGCTGTTTTGGGCGTGCAGCAGCAGCAACGGGACGACCTCGCCGCCAGCCAGCGGCGGCACGGGAAGCACCACGGGCGGTTCGGCGAGCGTTGCCGGAAGCAATAGCCAGGGCGCTGGAACGGGTGGCGTCAGTGGTGCGAGCACCACGAGTGGCGGCTCATCGCCGACGGGCGGCGCCACGAACGGCGGCGGAAGTAGCGCGGGTGCGGCCTCCACCTGCGGCCCCGCCGATGCCGATTGCGCCAGCGCCGCCGCGCTGATGACCAAAGTCGTCTCCGACTTCGAGAGTGGCAATGGTTGGTTCTTGTTTGCGCCGGACGACAAAGGAGCGACGTCGAACCCGCCCGCGGGCGATAACGTCCCGATCTCGCAGATCCTGTGTCCGACGAACGGCCGTTGCGGCAGCAACTTCGCGATGCACGTCACGGGCTCGGGTTACACGAGCTACGGCCCGAGCTTGAGTCAGGATTACGTATACAAGGATGCCGATGCCGGCTTGGTCGGCATGCCGCAAGATTTCAGCATGTACACCGGCGTGATGTATTGGGCGCGTCGCGGGGACACCGCCGCTGCCGCGCCCACACTCCGGCTGATCGTCAACGACGTGAACACGCACGCGCTCGGCGGCGTCTGCGATCCGACTGCTGCGACCGGCTCGAGCACGAAACCCTCGAACGCTTGTTTCGACGGCTGGATGGCAGAAAAAGCCATTCCCACGGTGTGGACATTGGTGAAATTGCCGTTCAGCGTGCTGAAACAAGGTGGTTTCGGCAAAATGGAGACTGCGATTGTCCCGAGCAAGATCTACGGCCTCACGTTCCAAATGCCGAACATGGCAACCTTCGATTTTTGGATCGACGACGTCTCCTTCTACAAAGAGTGACATGGCACGTTTCGTTCAGTGTGCGGTTCGATGCTGGGCGGCAGCCGTTTGCCTCGTTGGGGCGAGCGGCTGCACGCCTGCCTCCACGCTCGAAACCGAGCCCAAGCCCGACCCCGCGCCGCACACCTGCGACACTGGCGCAAACTTGACGGTGACTCCGCTGTTCGACTTCGGGCAGCCGAGCCAAGCTCAGTTTCACTACTACGCAAACCCGAACGATCCGACGGGCCACACCGATGTGCAGCCGCCGGGCTCCAATCCCGACACCTCGGCGCTCATCGAAGTCGATCGCTGTCCGGGGACACGCTGGGCCACCGCCTTCGCGATTCACTTGGTTGGCGGGGACTACACGAGCTACGGGCCCAACCTGAGCTGGCAAGTCGGGCAAAGCGCGAGTACCGCGATCGATCTCTCGGCGTACAGCGGCATCGGCTTCTGGGCGAAGACCGATGCGGCCACTCCGCAAACACTCACGCTCGTGGTCGAGGACACCGACACCTTCCCCGTCGAGGAGGACGCGCTGCGGCGCTGCACCCCGAGCAGCGATACCTTCACGCCGCCCGCCGGTACGAGCTGCTACGACGGCGGTCGCTCATCGCGGAATTTGAGCCAGGATTGGCACCTGTACACCATCGACTTCAGCGAGCTCGTCGAACAAACGTGGGGTCACCAATCGCCGGGTGGCGTGCCGGATATTCACCGCGTGATGAGCATGGAGTTCAACTTGCCCGTACTCGACTCGTTCGATGTGTGGATGGGGCAGATTTTCTACTTCAAGCGCTAGCCCGACGCGCGGCGTCGATGTCGCGCGGGGAGCGCCTGCCCTCGCCCCCCGCGGAGCGCTACTTCTTGGGGCAGCCGATGAAGCGGATCTGGTCCACCCAAATGTCGTAGTCGACATTGCGCGTCTTGATTTGCCAACGCAGCTCGAACACCTTGTCGAGTGCGGGCTCCGGATGTCGCTCGCCCCAGCCTGGCTCCTGTTTCAGCTCCGAGAAGGGCAGGACGAACTTTTGCCAGTGATCGGTGAGCGTGAGTTGGGCCGAGAAGTCGTTCCAGCAGGATTTGCACACGCCGCCTTGTGGATCGGTGTTGCCATCCGGCATTCGAAACACGATGACGGCCGTGCTGCCTTTGCTCTTTCGCGCGTAAAACGAGATGCCTTGGTAACGGCTGACGTCGTACGTGCCTTTGGGGTTGGTCAGGCTGAATGCCATCCCCGCCCACACGTTGCGTTGATCGGCTGTCTTGCCCTTGATGCGAGCCGCGAGCTGGCTGCTCGCCGCGCCCCCTTTGGCGGGCACGAGTTCGCCGTCTGGCTCGATGGTCGTGCCATCTTCGTCGGCGAACGTGTACCAATACCCGGCGCGCTCTTCGAGCGGCAGGATCTGGCCATTGCCGTCCTCCAGATCGTCGATCATGCCCTGAGCACACTCGTCGAACTCGCTGGCGCCGCCAGCATTCGCTCCTTTCGCTCCCACGCAGCCACTCAGCGTAAGACCCGTGAGCGCGCTCACGAACAAGAAATGCCGATAAAACGGCTCAAAATGGCGGCGTGAAGTCGATCGCATGAAGAGGAGCCTCCGTAGCTTGTCAGTTTAAAGATTGCTGCGCAGCGCTCTACCCCTGTGCTGCACCCGGTTTCCCGTTTCCTGACGTCTTCGGTTTCGCGCGGCCGATTTCATTGCGGGGCGCTTTTTCTTGGGTGAACGTGAAACGCCGCGGGCAGCGTTCACGATTCAGGAATGTGCGCCTCGCGCCTCGGAGGAACGCAAGGGCCGATGCTGCGATCCTGAGCGGAATGAGCCTAAGTCAGAGGACGTCAGCGATGAGCCCGCGATCGAAGGCGGTTTGCCTGCCCGTGTTGAGTCTGGTGCTGGCCGTCGCGTGCGGTTCGAACGGCGCTGCTCCCGAAATGTCGACTGTCGGAGGCGCGAGCGCTGGCGGAAGCTCCTCGGTGACGCAGGGCGGTAGCGCGAACGCGAACTCAGGCACGGGTGGTGCGTTGACGGCTCGCGGTGGAGCCGGCAGTGGCGGCACCGGCGCGGCGGGTTCGGGCAGCGCCGGGCAGCCGCAGATGGTCACGTGTGATTCATCCGGTCAGACGGAGCCGGCGCAAGTCCCGCTCAACTTCACGCCCAGCGACGAGGACTTTTTGAATCCGGAACGCGGCTTCCACGAGGACTTCCCGTTGCCCGCTGATTCGATCGGCGACGTACGCGGTTCCGGCTTCAGCTTGCTGCGCTCGTACGTGATCCTCTCGGATTTTCGCACGGGCCCCATCTCGAGCGATTTTCTCAATCAGCTGCGTAGCAGCTTGGGCAAGGTGCGCGACGCGGGCATCAAGGTCGTGCTGCGTTTTGCCTATAATCTGGATGGGACGGAGGATGCGCCGGATGGCTCCGTGCTGCAGCACATCGGGCAATTGAAGCCGATCCTGCAAGATAACGCAGACATCATCGCGCTCGTTCAGGCCGGCTTCATCGGGCAATGGGGTGAGTGGCACGACTCTCAGCACGGCCTCAACACGCTCGACAACCGCAAACAGATCCTACAAGCCCTGCTCGACGCGGTGCCCTCTTCGTTGATGGTGCAGATGCGCTATCCGTGGCAGCGCAAACAGATCTTTCAGACACCCCTCACTGACTCGACGGCATTCTCGGGCATGGGCGCGGCGCGTGTCGGCCATCACAACGATTGCTTCGTCACCAACGATAACGACGAGGGCACCTACGGCTCGTTCACCGACAATCCTTCGGGTAATCCGTCCTCGTCGGACATCGAAAACTGGAAGAGCTACACCGCCGCCGAGTCACGCTACGTCGCCGTGGGCGGAGAGACGTGCGCCAATCTGGATCGCAGCGCCTGCAGCACGGCCAAGAGTGAACTCGCTCGCTTCCACTACAGCTACTTGAATGCGCGCTATGAGCCCACCGTGAATGCGCGCTGGCAGAGCGAAGGCTGCATGGCGGAGATCCGGAAACGGCTCGGTTATCGGTTTGCCCTGCAAAATGGCTCGATCAGTGGTCACGTGGCGCCCGGTGGCCTGCTGCATGTGGCGTTTTCCGTGCAGAACAACGGCTACGCCGTGCCCTACAACGCCCGACCGATGTACCTCGTGCTGGATGGCCCGAAGCGCGTCAGCGCCAAGTTGAACGCGGACGTTCGCCGCTGGTCTCCCGAGCTCGGCACGATTCAAGTTTCGGCGACGCTGCGCGTACCGGCAACACTCGCGGCGGGCATGTATCGCGTGGCGCTCGCACTGCCAGATGCTTCGGCAGCGCTGGCCACGAAGTCAGAATATGCCGTGCAGCTCGCCAACAGTGGCGTCTGGAATGGCTCGGCGGGGGACAACACCCTGTACTCGGGGCTGGTCGTCGATGCGAATGCCGGCGGCTGCGTTGACTCGAGCGCCACGCAGTTTACACAGCTCAGCCCGTGAGCGCGTTCGGCGACGTCAGCTTTCGGGAAAGCATGGCCAAGGCTCCGAGTGGAACGAGCACCGCCCGCGCGTATCGTTGAGCCACCATGCAAAACCGGGTTTTGTGGAGCACGGGTTGGCTCTTCGTGTCCGTGCTGCTCGCGTGCTCGGCGAGCACGAATAGCGGCTCGACGCCGAGAGGTAACGGTTTCGGCGGAAATTCTGGGGTCGGAGGCGGCAGCGGTGGCGCGCTCGCTCTCGGGGGGATGGCCGGCAGTGGCGGCTTCGTGCTCACGAATTCCGGGGGAGACAGCGCCTCGGGCGGTGATCCGTCGCAGGGCGGTGGCAACAACGCCGTGCAGTGCAATGGCCTGTTCACCGGTTATTTGCTCGACTTCGCGACGGCTCAATCCGATCCGAACGGGCCACCACCGTACGGCGTGGATGGCGTGCCGCTCGATCCGAACGCGACCCCGCCGATCGCGGAAGCGATCGCGGGCGTGAACTATGTCGACAGTCCGGATTTCGAAGTCGCCAATGCGCTGCTTCATCCGGCTACTGCTTCGGGCAAACAGTTCACGAACGATCCGGGGATGGTGCAGATGATGCTGGGTGCCGATCACACACCCGTGTACGCGGGACCAGCCGGCGGCACCCTCACGACGACCGGGCCGGCGAATTTTCAGACCTGGTTTCACGACACCCCCAACGTGAACCTGGGCAAGAGCTTGGCGCTGCAGTTCGAACCCGATCCTGCCAACCCGAGCGACCCCAATGCCTACTACTACGATAGCTCGATCATGGGTTGCGGGGCCGCGACCTGTCCGGGCTTCTTCCCCGCTGACGGTCAGCTACTGCTCGATGAAGGCAACGTTCACAACTATCACCTGACCTTTCAACTGCACCTGAAGTTCAAATACAAACCGGGCCAAAACTTCAAATTTCAGGGCGATGACGACGTCTGGGTGTTCGTGAACAATCGCCTCGCGCTCGACCTAGGCGGCATTCACGATCAAACGCCAGGCTCGATCAATTTGGACGATTTGGGGCTCACGGCGGGGCAGATCTACCCGCTCGATTTCTTCTGGTGCGAGCGACACACCACCGGTTCGAACTTCCGCGCCGAGACCAGCCTGGAAGTGACGGACTGCGGCTCGACGATCGTCAAGTGACCCGAACGGAAAGGGATCTTCCTTACCGCTGCTCGGTTTCCACGTTCACTGAAGAGTAAACGCGCACTCGCGCAACTCTAGCCGGGACCAGATACGCTGAGTCAGCCAAGTCGGCTCGCCCAGCCATGGCCCGGGAGCGTGTGATGACGAACATCGGCAGAGGAATTTGTGTATTGGCTTGCGCACTGGCCGCAGGCTGCAGCCAAGCCACCGAGAGCGGCGGAGCAAAGGCCAACGCTGGCGGAAGCGCCAATGTGGCCGGCTCCAACGGGAACGCGGCGGGCAGCGGCGCTGCAGGCAGTAGTAGTGCTGGCGGTAGCCCGGCTGCAGGAGGCGCCAACGCCAGCGGAGGCAGCGGTGGCGGTAGTAGCGCCGGCGCTGGCGTCGGTGGCAACGGGGCTGCGGCGAGTGGCGGCAACGGCGGCAGTGGCGGCAACGGTGGTGATGGCACGGGCGGTGGTGCAGGTAGTGGTGGCAGTGGCGGCGGGATCCCCGTCTTCGGCAGTGTCACGCCGCGTGGCACGAAGATCTGCGATTTGCCCTCCGATACTCAGGACATTCACCTGGGCGAAATGCACATTTTCACCAACCGCTGGACCGACACCGAAGCGCACGAGTGCGTCTATCTCAATACGGATGGGACGTTTGGTTGGGAATGGCAGCGCGGAGCGACCGGCAAAATCGAATCCTGGGGCGGCAGTAACCCGAACTATCCGGAACTCGAATTCGGCATCAACCCCTGGAACAAAACGGGCACCGATGTGTCGACCACCACGCTCTTGCCCAAGCGGCTCAAAGACATCACCTCCGCCAGCATGACGGTCGACGTCGAAACGCAAAATCCGACCGGGGGCTACAACTTGGCCTTCGAGATGTGGTTTGCCACCGAGGACCCGACACTCGGAACACCGGCCAGCGGCATCAAGAACGCGAAGGCCGAGCTGATGGTCTTCTTCGGGCACGACGCGAACTACTATCCGCCGACGCCGACCAAAGAAAACGGTGGCCAAGGGACGGACGTGCAAGATGCCTCGAACCACTACGTGCTCCAGTACGCCAGCAACGCGTGGAGCGATTGGGGGATCTACCGTCAGTGGCGGCTCGACCCGACACAGCTTCATTTCAACGGCAAGCTCGACATCAAGAAGTTCATCGACGAGTTCTTGAGCGAATCCGACGGTGACTCGAATCTGTGGCTCACTCGCTTCGAGCTGGGGAACGAAATTTACCAAAATTCAGCGGGTAAAACCGTGATCACAGGGGTGACGTTCGAGCTCAACGGCGAGCAACGCAGCGCGAAGACACAATGACGAGCGGCTGATCGGCCGTCACCGGAAGTCTTCGCCTTGAGTACAAACTGAGGCGTGGCGCAACTGTAGGCACGTCAGTGTCAGGAGGAGCGCCACGCCATGTTTGACTCGATTCAATTCGTCATCGAAACCAAAAACCGATTCCGCGAGCACTTGAAGCGCGGCACACGCGCGCTACCGGTGCTCGTGACCGTCGTCGTGGCGGCCGCGCTCGGAGGCTGCTCCGCGGAGCGCGTCGATCGCAGCAGCGAAGACGTGGGCAGCACCGCCCAAGCCTTGAGCAGCTCGACGCCGTTCTTCAGTCCGGTGTCGATCCCCGACGGCTTCTTGTTCGCGCCGAATTACGACAATGGCGGGGAAGGCGTCGCCTATCACGACTCCGATGCCGTCGATCACGGCACGAGCACCGGCAGCACCTTTCGCACCAGCGAGGGCGTCGACGTCGAAGGAACGCCTGATTTTCCTGCTGGCGGCGATCACGTGGGCTGGACCGCGCCCGGCGAATGGCAGAACTACACGGTCAATGTGAAGGCCGCCGGGATCTACACGGTGACGGCGTCCGTCGCGGCGCCCAGTGCCGGAGCCCGGTTTCACCTCGCGGTGAACGGTAGCACCGTGGGCTCGGCTACCGTCCCTCAAACCGGCGCTTGGACGACATTCCAAGACGTGAAGATGACCAATGTTCGCTTGAACGCGGGCGTGCAGGTGCTGCAAGTCGTCGAGGATACTGGGGGCTTCAATTGGCGCTCGTTCGCGTTCGCAACCTCGGCCCCGTTCGCCGGTTCTGCTGCACTCGTGCCCGGCACCGTGCTCGCTCAGAATTACGACGATGGCGGCGAAGGCCTCGCCTATCACGACGCGGACAGCGCCGATCAGGGCGTGGCAACCGGCTGCACCTTTCGCGCGAGCGAAGGCGTCGACATCGAGGGCACGTCCGCCAATCCCTCGGCGGCCAACCACGTCGGCTGGACTGCAGCTGGCGAGTGGCTCGACTACACCGTCGACGTGTTGAAGACCGGGCAATACACGGTGACGGCCGCTGTCGCCGCGCCCGCTGCGGGAGCGAGTTTTCGGCTGTTTTCTGGCGCGAATTTGCTCGGAACGTTCAGCGTGCCGAGCACCGGTAGCTGGACTCAATTTCAAAACGTGACGTTACCCAACGTCACGCTGACGGCAGGCATCCAGACGCTGCAAGTCGTGGAAGATAGCGGTGGCTTCAACCTCGCGTCACTGGTGATCGCGCCGAAGCCGAACCTGCTGGCCAATGGAAACTTCACGCAAGGCCTCGGCAATTGGATCACTTATGTGGACAGCCACACTTCTGCGGGAACGAACATCACCGCAACCGGTAGTCAGGCGAGCGCCACGATCGTGAGCGGCAGCAACTATCAGGAATGGTACGTTCAGCTCTATCAGAATGGCCTCACCTTGCTGCAGGGCCAGAACTACAGCCTTTCGTTCGACGTGAATGGCTGCTCGGGTGCCACGGGCGGGCGCCTGAACGTCGTGGTCGAACACGATGGCGCTCCGTACACGCCCTACCTCACCAGCAAAACCGTCAGCCTGCCCAGTTGCCAGGCGTCCCAGCATGTCTCGTTCAACTTTCTCATGGCCGCGCCGACGGACTCTCAATCGCGGGTCACCTTCAACCTGGGCCTCGATAACCTCGCGCCCTCGAACACCCTGAACCTCTCTCACGTCGTGCTCAGTCAGAGCGACTTCGGTAACCCGAACATCGTGGGCCACGTGGCCACGACCGACAAGCTTCCGTTGCCCGGAATTACCGTGAATTTGTCGGGAAATCAGAGCGCGACGACCACGACGGATGCCAACGGCAATTACCGATTTCAGGTCGCGCCCGGCAACTACGCCGTGGCAGTGAGCGTGCCAGCGGGCAGCAGCTTCGCCGCATCGTCGCTTGCGTTGCCGAACCTCGCGGGCGACACCATCGCCGATTTCACGTGCACGGGTGCGTGCGGTGCAGCCGCCAATATCGTTGCCGGAAAAGAATTGGTCATCACCGACCCGAGTGTCACCGGCGATGCTCGCGCTTCCAGTTCGAGCGCGGTGGCTGGCGCCTGGAGTTTTCGCGCGCTGATCGAACAGATGGCGCCGGTCGGCACCGATCCTGCCGACTTCGTCGAGGCGTGGCTGAACACGTTCGGCACCCTCCAAACCGTGAATGGCTTCAACGTCAGCCCGCGCAACCTACAAGCGCTTCGCGATCTGTGGCCGACCACCGCCAACGGCAAGGTCGATCTCAGTCGTCCGCCCTTTCAATTGCTCGCGATCGTCAATCGGCTGGACGTAGGCTCGCAAGGGAACGGTGAAGTGCGCTTCGTGTTCGGCGCGACGGGCGGCGCCAATCTTCCCGGTCTCGGGATGACGGTCATCTTCGAGTACGGGCTACCGAATACGGATGCCAGCACTGGCGCGCCGCTGAACCGCGGCGCGTGGGCCGCCAAGTTCCACGCGCTCGGCAGTGTCGCGTTTGGTGCCCCCTTCAACTCGGCGCTCCAAGGCCTCACTGATCTGGTCACCAAGCGCAATACGAGCCCGAACAAGCCCGGCGGCAGCTCCATCGATCAAGTTCGCAGCAGCGAAAACCTGATGGATCCCGAGTTCTGGCAATGGCGCCAATTTCAGCTCGCTTCGCTGGGATCGAGCGTCGGTTTGGTGCTCGGCATGACCGGGCAAACGCCGACCGATGCGGCCGGCTTCGGTGCCACCCCCGAGAGCCAAGTCATGGTCAGCCACCTGAACACGAACCCGGTGTTGATTCACGGGGGATACATCGATGTGCCGAGCGGAGTGATCGGCGGAGCCTCGAGCATCTCGCGCTTCAGTTGGAATTTCCCGGGCGCCGCCGTGGTGGAGAATGCGCGCCACAACTTCGCCGGGATGACTTGCAACGGCTGCCACAATCTGGAAGCGCAGGGCCTTCAGATCGACAACTTCTACCTGATCTCTCCGCTGACCGCGGGCGGCCCGGATGGCACGAATCGGCTCGCGCCCTTCATCAAACAATTCGAAATTCCGCGGCGTCAGCGGTTCTTGCAGAACCGGCTCAATTGCTCCGGTACAGCCTGCTCAGCGGGCGGTGAGGTGATGTTCATTCAGTAGTCGCTCGAAGCCTTGCCCGCCGTTCGAGGACGAAAGAGCGGCGGGCTCGCACCGGGCGGGGCCTGCCGCGAGCTCAGGGCAATCTTGCGTCGGGAAATGGCTTATCCGGTTTCGCAAAAAGATAGCCTTGCAGCAGATCGCAACCGAGATCGACCAGCACGTCGCGCTCTTCGATGCGCTCGACTCCCTCTGCGACGATGAGCTTGTTCATGTCGTGGCAGAGATGAACCATGGATCGGATGACCTTTTGCTTGGTTGGAGCTTCATGAACGTCACGCACGAGCGACAAGTCGAGCTTGACGAACTCGGGCTCGAGCTGAGTGAAGCTCGTCAGCCCGGCATAGCCCGCGCCTAGGTCGTCCAGTGCGATTTGAAAGCCGAAGTCGCGCAACTCCGCGATTTTGCTCTTGATGTTGGCAACTCGGTCGAGCGACATTCGCTCGGTGATCTCGAGCACGACGCGCGATGCCAACGCGGTAAACGGGGAGTCAGGCAGATACAGGATGGGGTCCAATAACTCCTCAGGGTGAACATTGACGAACACCAGCCAGTCTTCTCGTGCTCGCTCGGCGGCTTTCGCGACGGACTTGCGAACCGCCTGCCCGATATCCTGAATTCGGCCAGTGCGTTCAGCGGCATCGAGCACGGCATAAGGGTGCGGCAGCGTCGGCTCGTCGACCCGCATCAGCGCCTCGTAGGCGACGACCGATGAGTCCGCCGCGCGCACGATGGGTTGGTAGGCCATCCACAGCGATGCGAGCGCGCGGTCGAGCAGCGCATCGAGCCCGGCTCGGTCTGCGACGCCAAACTTGCCACTACCGAATTCATCGAAGTATTCTCGCTTCGAGCGCGCCATCATTCCGACGTGCGCGGCGTGGCGAATGACCGCTGCGAGCTCTTCGTTCGGCACTGGTTTAATGAGGTAGCGGAATGCGCCGTATTCCACTGCATCTGCAGCCGTGCTTACGCCGGGGTCACCCGTGATCAGCACCACGGGCAGATCCAAGTCGTGCTCGCGTACGGCACGGAGCAGTTCCAGTCCACAAATGCCGGGCATCCGGATGTCGGTCAGCATGACGTCGAAGGCCTGAGCGTGGAGCGCGAGCAGGGCCTCGGCCCCGGAGCTGCAGGCCACGACGCCGTGCCCCAAGGCCGTCAACACTCTGCCGAGCGCGGCCAGAATTGCAGCGTCGTCGTCGACCAGCAAGATCCGGAGCTCCGTTTTGCTGGAGGGGGGGTGGTCTTTGCTCACTCGTCCGTTCCCATCGGCTTTTGCGAATCAGTGTGGGTTTTCTTCGCTTCGAGGCCGCTGATGAGCGCGTCCACGAGGAATTCGCAGACGTTCTCGAGCACGAAGCGGCCCTGACTCGACACGGCGGCGCGAGTTTGGGGGTTTTCGCGGCCCTCCGCAGTTTCGACCCACTTCTTCAAGTGTTCGAAGCGCGCATCCAGCGCTGAGCGCCCATCCGCGCCGGTCATCGTCGCGTTGACCAGCACGAGGCCAATGCTGCTGAGGACCGCGCTCGATAAGCCCATCAACGCGTCGGTAGCGGCAATTCCGTCCGCTACCATTTGTTTCATGATCGCTTCGCGCATGGGCACCGCCAAGGGAGGCGCCGGTCGCGAAAGGAGTGCAGCCCAGCGCGGGTGATCGC
>Ga0105241_10002453_pt1 | contig 13923 bp, 10 predicted proteins | sample KBSC64metaG_FD_80422 | JGI IMG/M metagenome (GOLD analysis project Ga0105241, IMG submission 80422) | Corn rhizosphere microbial communities from Kellogg Biological Station, Michigan, USA - KBS C6-4 metaG | ecosystem: Host-associated > Plants > Roots > Rhizosphere > Soil | place: Michigan, USA... | reverse complement strand
GAAGTTGCCCGCGGACGCGCCATCATTCCGGCCAACATCAACCACCCGGAAAGCGAGCCGATGATCATCGGCCGCAACTTTCTCGTGAAGATCAACGCCAACATCGGCAACTCGGCGCTGTCATCGGGCATCGCCGAAGAGGTCGAGAAGATGACCTGGTCGATCCGCTGGGGGGGCGACACGGTCATGGACCTTTCCACAGGCAAGCACATCCATGAGACCCGTGAATGGATCGTGCGCAACGCACCGGTGCCGATCGGCACGGTGCCGATCTATCAGGCGCTCGAGAAGGTCGATGGCAAGGCCGAGGAGCTGACGTGGGAAATCTTCCGCGACACGCTCGTCGAACAGGCCGAACAAGGCGTCGACTACTTCACGATTCACGCCGGCGTCCGGCTGCCGTTCATCCCGATGACAGCGAAGCGCATGACCGGCATCGTGTCGCGTGGCGGCTCGATCATGGCCAAATGGTGCCTGGCGCATCACCGTGAGAGCTTTCTCTACACGCATTTCGAAGACATTTGCGAGATCATGAAGGCCTACGACGTGTCGTACTCGCTCGGCGACGGCTTGCGGCCGGGCTCGATCTACGACGCGAACGACGAGGCACAGATCGCCGAGTTGAAGACGCTCGGCGAGGTCACGCAGATCGCATGGAAGCACGATTGCCAGGTCATGATCGAAGGACCGGGCCACGTGCCGATGCATCTGATCAAAGAGAACATGGATCTGCAGTTGAAGTACTGCGCTGAGGCACCCTTCTATACGCTCGGGCCGCTCACAACCGACATCGCACCCGGCTACGATCACATCACTAGCGCGATCGGCGCGGCGATGATCGGCTGGTACGGTACCGCGATGCTCTGTTACGTCACGCCCAAGGAGCATCTGGGCCTGCCCGACAAGGACGACGTGAAGGACGGCATCATCGCGTACAAGATCGCGGCGCACGCGGCCGACCTGGCGAAGGGACATCCTGGCGCGCAGATCCGCGACAACGCATTGTCGAAAGCGCGCTTCGAGTTCCGCTGGGACGACCAATTCAATCTCGGTCTCGATCCGGACAAGGCGAAGCAGTTCCACGACGAGACCTTGCCGCAGGAGGGCGCGAAGCTCGCGCACTTCTGCTCGATGTGCGGGCCGCATTTCTGCTCCATGAAGATCACGCAGGACGTGCGTGAGTTTGCGGCTGCTCAGGGTGTCTCCGAACAGGAAGCGCTTGCCAAGGGCATGGAACAGAAGTCGGCCGAGTTCGTCGAGAAAGGCGCCGAGATCTACAGTAAGGCTTAAGACAGCCATCAGGATTGACTTGGCAAGGCGGCGGGTGCAATCTCGCCGCCTTTTGTTTGCATACTCGATGCTCTCATCCAAAGCATGGACTGGATTCTATTGGGCAAGGCCTTGATCCTCGGCATCGTCGAGGGTCTCACCGAGTTTCTTCCGATCTCGAGCACCGGTCACCTGATCCTGGTCGGCGATCTGCTCGACTTCAACGACGAGAAGGGCAAGATCTTCGAAATCGTCATTCAGTGCGGCGCGATCCTCGCGGTGTGCTGGGAATATCGCGCGAAGATCGGCTCGGTGCTCGCGAACTTGCCACGCGAGCGGAGCGCTCAGCGTTTCGCGGCCAACCTGCTTGTCGCATTCGTGCCGGTAGCCGTTCTGGGCCTGCTGTTCGGCAAAGCGATCAAGGCAGCGCTGTTCAAGCCTGTGCCGGTTGCGATCGCATTCATCGTCGGTGGCTTTATCATTCTGTGGGCCGAACGGCGCAAGCACAGCATCAGCGTCGATTCGATAGACGACATGACGTGGAGGGACGCGCTCAAAGTCGGCCTTGCGCAGTGCTTCGCGCTCATTCCCGGCACTTCGCGCGCGGGCTCGACGATTATCGGCGGCCTGTTCTTCGGCCTGTCGCGCCGGGCGGCGACGGAATTCTCCTTCTTTCTCGCGATCCCGGTGCTCTTTGCGGCCTCAGCATACGAGCTGTTCAAGAACCGCGCGCTGCTCTCGAGCGAGGATTTGAACCTGTTCGGCGTGGGATTCGTTGCCGCATTCGTGTCTGCCTTCTTCAGCGTGCGCTGGCTGCTGCGCTACATCAGCCGGCACGACTTTACCGTATTCGCCTGGTACCGGATCGCGTTCGGCGTGGCCGTGCTTGTGACCGCGTACACCGGCCTGGTCGACTGGACCGCTTCATAGGCTTGCAGCCTGCTGACCATGGGATGGACAAGGCGCTCGCGATTCAGCCTTGGTACCAGGGCAGGCCGCTGAAACGCCAGCCCTCCACGGTGTTCCGGTGGTTGTTCGCGTCTTTGCGGCCCTCGAAGCCGTCTATCACGTTGTAGCTTTGCGTGTAACCTGCCGCCGCCGCTGCCGTTGCTGCATTGTGGGATCGTGCGCCGCTGCGGCAAATGAATAAGACGAGCGCCTCGGGATCGACCTGTTGCTTCAGTTGCTGAACGAACTGCGGATTCGGTTTGCCCTCTGGATAGAGTTGCCACTCGATCTCGATCGCGCCCGGAATTCGTCCGACATAGTCCCACTCGGCGCGCGTACGCACATCGACGAGCTTCGCACCCGGCGCTTTCTGCAACAGTTCATACGCTTCGATCGACGATACCTCTCCCTCATAAGCCAACTTCTTCTGGCTCCCGCGCACCTGAGCCGCGGTTAGCACTTCGCTGATCGTGGACACGGATATCTCCTCGAGATCAAGCCTTCAAAAACTCTACGTCTTAGGTCGCTGCAAAGGTAGCAGATGACCGGTGCGAATCGCCTCTGTTATGATGCACCGTATCGGTGCGTTCGCGTTAAAAGCCGCACCGTCCCGGAGCGTACGCACCCCTGCCAGATAGACCAACAGATTGATTTAAAAATAAAAAGAGCTGGGCATGTTTTCTGCTAAATCCGGTTCCGCTTCCTCGGTGAGGACTCAATAACTATTTCTATTGCTCAGGAGATACACGATGGCGACGGCAGCCGACGTACTACAAATGGTCAAGGACAACGAGGTCAAATTCATCGACTTCCGGTTCACTGATACCCGCGGAAAAGAACAGCACGTCTCGGTCCCCGTCAAAGTGTTCGACATGAGCAAGTTCGACGACGGTCACGCCTTCGATGGCTCGTCGATCGCCGGCTGGAAGGGCATTCAAGCTTCCGACATGCTGCTGATGCCGGATCCGAACTCGGTCCGCATGGATCCGTTCACCGACGAGCCGACGCTGATTCTCACGTGCGACGTGGTCGAACCCTCCGACGGCAAAGGTTACGATCGCGATCCGCGCTCCATCGCGAAGCGCGCCGAGGCTTACCTGAAGTCGACCGGCCTGGGGGACGTCTCCTACTTCGGGCCCGAGCCCGAGTTCTTCGTTTTCGACTCCGTGACCTGGAAGGTGGACATGTCCGGCTCGTCGGTGAGCGTAGTGTCGGAAGAAGCTCCATGGTCGACGAACGAACAGCTGGAAGGCGGAAACAAGGGGCATCGCCCGCCGATCAAGGGAGGCTACTTCCCGGTCCCGCCGGTCGATTCGCTGCAGGACATCCGTTCCGCCATGTGTCTGGCGCTCGAAGAGCAGGGCGTCGAAGTCGAAGTGCATCACCATGAAGTTGCCGCGCCCGGACAGTGCGAAATCGGCACCAAGTACGCGCCATTGGTTCAACGCGCGGACTGGCTGCAGATCCTCAAGTACACGGTACACAACGTCGCACACTCGTACGGCAAGACGGCCACTTTCATGCCGAAGCCCATAGTCGGCGATAACGGCTCGGGCATGCACGTTCACCAGTCGGTTTGGAAGAGTGGCGAGAACCTGTTCGCGGGCAACGGCTACGCCGGCCTGTCCGAGTTCGCGCTGTACTACATCGGCGGCATCATCAAGCACGCGAAGGCGCTGAACGCAATCACCAACCCCGGCACCAACTCGTACAAGCGCCTGGTTCCTGGCTTCGAAGCACCGATCAACCTGGCCTACTCGGCGCGCAACCGCTCGGCCTCGATTCGCATTCCCTACGTATCCAGCCCGAAGGCTCGCCGCATCGAAGTGCGCTTCCCCGATCCGACCGCCAACCCATATTTGGCGTTCGCCGCGATGCTGATGGCGGGTCTCGACGGCGTGCAGAACAAGATCCATCCGGGCGACCCGATCGACAAGAACCTGTACGACCTGCCGCCCGAAGAAGCCAAGAAGGTCCCGAACGTTTGCTCGTCGCTCGACATGGCGCTCGAGCACCTCGACAAAGACCGCGACTTCCTCACGCGCGGCGGGGTGTTCTCGAACGACATGCTGGACGCCTACATCGATCTGAAGATGGAAGAGGTCACCAATTTCCGCATGACCACCCATCCGATCGAGTTCGCGATGTACTACAGCGCCTGAGGCTTGATCGAGCAAGCTGCGGCAAAGGGCGGGCGAGATACCCGCCCTTTTGTTTTCTTCCAGGCTACTGCCTCGGCCCAGCCACCGGAGGGCGGATTGATTACGCGGTATGGCTGTCATAGACTGCGGCACGGCGCATTTTCGGGCGCCGAGGTCGATCTCAACCCTCATGCGCTATCGGTTCTTACCGCTCGCCCTGTTATTTGCTACCGCGCCGGCTCTGGCCGAGACGTGCAAGTACGTCGACAAGGACGGCCGCACGATCTACTCCAATGTGCCGGTGAAGAATGCGCGCAAGGTGGCCTGCTTCCAGCCGCCTCCGACGCCGTCACCCGAACCGAGCACTGCGCCGGCGAATGCCCGTTCGCCGGGGCCAACCGATACCAGCCGGGCGCGCGTGGAGCCCAACACGCAGCGGCAGCGCGACAGCGATCGCCGTCAAATACTCGAGAGCGAGCTCGCGCGCGAGCAGGACGCGCTGAACGAGGCCAAGAAGGCGTTGGCGGAGCAGGAGTCGGTGCGCGAGGGCAACGAACGGAATTGCGCGCGAATGCAGGAGCGACTCAAGCCTTATCAGGATGCAGTGGCGCTCCACGAGAAGAACGTCGCGTCCATCAAGCAGGAAATCGCCAACCTCAAATAGCTTCCGCGGCCGGCCGGCGACTCGTTTACGAACGCCGCCCTTCCCGCGCGTCTGTCGTTGGCGCCTATGGCGCATTGCGCAACGATCGCGTCACATCTCTCGCGCATCCGTCTGGCGACAGTTTCCCTTGGCGACGTTGCGGTGCAAAATAACGACATGCGGATTGGACGAGCGCAGGTTGCATCCTTCGTGAGAGAGGACGGCCGTCCGGACCGGCAATTCACGTCGTCCGGCCTCGATGCCTTGGCCACGGCTGTCCTCTATCTGGACCTTGATCTTGGGTTGCGGTACGCCAATCCGGCAGCGGAGAACCTGTTCAAGGTGAGCAGCCGGAACATCGTCGGCCATGCCCTTTCGGAAGTCTTCCTGAATACGGCGCCGCTGACGAACGCGATCCATCTGGCGGTCGAGCGCAACTCGACCTACGTGCAGCATGAGCTACAGCTAACCACCGCCGCACAGGAAAAGCTCGAAGTGAGCTGCACAGTGACCCCGTCTGAAATCGACGGCTTCGAGGGCTATCTGCTCGAGTTCACGGAGCTGCATCAGCAGCTGCGCATTGCGCGCGAAGAACGCCTGCTCGATCAGACGGAAGCAGGCCGCTGGCTGATCCGCAATCTCGCGCACGAGATCAAGAATCCGCTCGGCGGACTGCGAGGCGCGGCGCAGCTGTTGGAGCGGGAGCTCGAGCGCCCCGAGCTGACGGAGTACACGCAGGTGATCATGAAGGAGGCGGATCGCCTGCAAACCTTGATGGACCGGCTGCTCACCCCTCAACGCCTGCCGCAGCTCGTACCGATGAACATCCATGAAGCGCTCGAACGCGTGCGCAGTCTGGTGCTCGCCGAGTTCCCGAACGGCATTCGGATTCGCCGCGAATATGACGTAAGCCTGCCGCCGGTAGACGCCGACAAGGAGCAGATCATCCAGGCCTTGCTCAACATCGGGCGCAACGCCGCGCAAGCGTTGAAAGGCAGTGGCGAGATCGTCCTGCGCACGCGGGTGGCGCGCCAGATTACGCTCGCTCGCAAGCTGCATCGGCTTGGCGTCATGATTCAAGTGATCGATAACGGGCCAGGCGTGCACCAAGACATCCGCGACAAGATTTTCTTTCCGCTCGTGTCCGGCCGCGAGGGCGGCACTGGCCTCGGCCTGACCCTGGCGCAGAACTTCGTCAACCAGCACCAGGGCCAGATCGAGCTCGACAGCGAGCCGGGAAGAACCTGCTTCACGATTCTGCTGCCGCTGAGCCCGGGCCGTCCCTGATCAGCATGTACGGACCGAAACAAAACTGCCGGAACCAACCATGAAACCTGTCTGGATCATCGACGATGACCGGTCCATCCGCTGGGTGTTCGAAAAGACGCTCACCCGCGAGGACATAACCTTCAAGATGTTTTCTTCGGCGCAGGATGCGCTGAGCGCACTTGGTGCATCGGTACCGCAGGTGGTCGTGAGCGACATCCGCATGCCGGGCGGCTCGGGACTCGAGTTACTGCAGAAAATCAAGGAGCGGCATCCGACGCTTCCGGTCATCATCATGACGGCCTACTCGGACCTCGAGAGCGCTGTCGCGGCATTTCAGGGCGGCGCTTTCGAATATCTGCCGAAGCCGTTCGACGTCGATCATGCGGTCGATCTGATCCGCCGCGCCATGGACGAAAGCCTGCGGCAGGACGATGTCTCTGAAGACGCCGAGGCCGGCCCCGAGATCCTCGGGCAGGCTGCATCGATGCAGGAAGTCTTCCGGGCCATCGGGCGCCTCACGCAATCGCATGCGACAGTCCTCATCAACGGCGAGTCGGGGACCGGCAAGGAGCTGGTGGCGAGAGCGCTGCATCGTCACAGCCCGCGTGCGCCGAAGCCGTTCATTGCCATCAATACGGCCGCGATCCCCAAGGATCTGCTGGAGTCGGAGCTCTTCGGGCACGAGCGCGGCGCCTTTACCGGCGCTCAAAGCATGCGGCGCGGCCGTTTCGAGCAAGCCGAGGGTGGGACACTGTTCATGGATGAGATCGGCGACATGCCGCCGGATCTGCAGACGCGCCTGCTGCGTGTTCTATCGGACTCGCACTTCTACCGTGTCGGTGGCCATCAACCGATCAAGGCCAACGTACGCATCATCGCCGCCACGCACCAGGACCTCGAGCAACGGGTGAAGAACGGGCTGTTCCGCGAGGACTTGTTCCATCGGCTAAACGTGATTCGCATCCGGCTGCCGGCATTGCGCGAGCGGCGCGAGGACATTCCATTGCTGGCGAAATACTTCCTCACCAAGAGCGCAAAAGATCTCAACGTAGAGACCAAGCGCATGACCGACGCGGCGGTCAAATATCTCATCAGCCACGACTTCCCGGGCAACGTGCGCCAACTCGAGAATCTTTGCCATTGGCTGACGGTGATGGCACCCGGCGTCAACATCGACATTCCGGACTTGCCGCCAGAGTTCCGCGAAGAGCAACGGGCGCTCACGACCGAGAGCTGGATCTCCGCGCTCGAGAAGGAAGCCGAGACCGTGCTCAACCGCGGGGAGCAGAACATCATGCATGAGATGACGCGTCAGTTCGAGCGCGCGCTCATCATGAAGGCGCTCGCGCACACGGGCGGCCGGCGCATCGAAGCCTCACACTTGCTCGGGATGGGTCGCAATACGCTGACGCGCAAGATCCAGGAGCTCGAGATCGAAGGTAAGGAGGCCGCTGGCGAGCACTAAAGCCGGTGTGGCAGCGCCGCCACGCTCAACAGCTACTGGACCTCTGTTATCACCGGTGCGTGATCGGACGGGCGTTCGAGCGCCCGCATGCTCTTGTCGATGCGGCTGGCTTTCACGCTACGTGCCAATTCTTCGGTTACCAGAATGTGGTCGATGCGCAGCCCAAGGTTGCGCTTGAATGCATTCATCCGGTAATCCCACCAACTGAAGGATTTTTCCGGCTGCTCCAACAGGCGGAAGCTGTCCTTCAACCCCAGGTAGAGCAAAGCGCGAAATGCGGCGCGCTCCGGCTCGCTAAACAGCACCTTGCCCTGCCACAACTGGGGATCGTGCACGTCACGGTCTTCCGGCGCGATGTTGTAATCGCCCAGCACGGCGAGCCGCGGATGCACTTTCACTTCCTGCGCAAGCCAAGTACGCAGTCCGTTCAGCCATGAGAGCTTGTACTGATACTTCTCCGACTCGACGCTCTCCCCGTTCGGAACGTATACGCAGATCACTCTGATCCCATCCACATTCGCGGCCAGTACGCGCTTCTGGAGATCGACAAAGTCCGGTATCGCGTGGAGCGGATTTGAACCTGCGGTGCGAGAGAGAATCGCGACGCCGTTGTAGGTCTTCTGGCCGGCGAACAGCGCCTCGTAGCCGGCTTTGTGTAACTCGTCGGCGGGGAAATTCGTGTCCTCAAGCTTGGTTTCCTGCAGGCAGACGACATCCGGCTGCTCACGCGCCAGCCAACCGAGCAAATGCGGGAGACGAATTTTCAGCGAGTTGACGTTCCACGTGGCCAGCTTCAATTTCTTATCGCTGTGCAGCGACCGTCTCTCATTCGTTGCGCCGACGTTGCTTCCGGGAGCAATCCATATAGAGTCAGCTCGGTTGAGGTGCCCACATAGACGCGCCCGTTAGCGATGGTCGGGAGGGTGAATTTTACGGCGGGGCCGGCACGGTCGCGCACTCCCGACTCGCTGCTGTTGTAGAGCTCTCTCGACAGATCGTTTGCATCGTAGGCGCGCAGCACCGCAGGCCCACGCTGCCTGAACGCCTCGGCGTCGACGATCCAGACGATCCCGTCTGTGCCTCTGTTCGAAGAAATGCTCGGTGTCGCGCCCGGGTAACCAGCGCGCTTCGACGTTTCAGATACCGGCGTCTCGGAGATTCGGCCGTCGGACACGGCCAACGCCTTCAGCGTATCCCCTCCCGCATGCATGTAGATTTTCCCCGCGAACACGGCGGGCATGCTGAAACAGGCGCGCCTGGTCCCATTAAGCGTCTGTACGACCTGACTATCATCGGCCGGATTGAACTGTCCCAGACGGTCGCGATCGAGCACGTACAGCTTGCCGCCCTTGCCGCAGCCGACCATTAGATGTGGATGAGCTCTGCTGCCCATGGCGTCAGGTAGGAGAACCACTCCGCCGCCACCGACATCAAGGTCATGTTCGTTCAGCGCTGCGTAATCGTGGGGGGTGAAGTAATCCGCCAAGGTCAACGCACCGTCGCGTGGGAACAGCTTGAGAAAACTATTGCCGAAATTCGAGAACGGTTTACGCGCCTCGAAGCTGCCATCGCCGGTGCTGAAGTACAGGGAGCCGTCACGATCGATCGCAGGGGCGGCCCCGCTCATCCAGATGCCGCCGTCCTCACCATTTGGCGTGGTATTGAAGACTTGCACCGGACGCAGGCTTCGAGCAGCGTGACCGAGCACCCAGCCATGGTACTTGCCGCGATCGCCATGCGATCCGTACAAGCTGTACACGACGCCGTTCGCGAGCGCGAGGCCGGGACGGTTGAGCTGCGTGCGCGGCGCAAATCCAATTCGTCCGAACAGGCCGCTGCCCGAGCCGGATCCATCAACCGTGGCGTTGATCTCGACCGGACCGCCAAACTTCTCGACACCAGTCGCAATGTCGAGCGCGTGCAACCGTTGCGCGTACGTTAGCCAACCTTCCTTGGTCTTCGACACGACATAGATTGTGCCGCTCGTGGCGTCGATCACAGGGGTCGCGGTGATACCGATCTCCGGACTGATGTCAGCGCTTTTGACGTCGGCTTCCGGCACCGGGCGTGCACGCCCCGCCGCGTCCAGTAAGCGCACGTGCCACAGCGGTTGTGCCTGGTCGCCCGGGCAGGCATCCGCATCGAACGCGTAGACGCTGTTGTGCTGAGTCGCTACGTAGACCACATTGTGCGGTCCCTTGCCGCCGACGTCGACGTTTTGCACGTAGAGCGGCTGCGCATAGATCTCGCCGTCCACCGGATACGATAGGAGCTTGCCGAAGCTGGCGGCTTTGACGTTGTTGATCTTCAGGATCGTTTCGTTTGGATAGAGTCCGCTTCGGCCATCGTCATTGTGATACGTGAGCACATTCATGTCGGACCTGGCATGGGCCTGCGCACAATGCGCGAGAGCCGCTAGGATCGCGAGCCATCGCATGACACCCGCCATCGATTTCGAACGGGACGTAAGGATGCGTCGATATGTGCCGGCGCGCTTCAGCGCGCGCCGTCGTAAGTTGCGCCCCGATGGGCGTTGTGCTGGTTGCGGACCTTTGCAGCCGGCTCTAGCGGTAATCGCCAAGCGGTCCGACACGTGGGAGTCCGGACCCAGGAGCTTCACGATCAGCGCAGCGCTTCGAGCACAACCATCTGCGCCTGCGCAGGCTGCGCCTCAGGCTTGGGCTTCTGAGCGGTCCCCGCAGGCTTGGACGTCGCCACGGGCACCAGCGCCGATGTCGGATAGCCGGCCACATCCAACGCGTTCTTCCAGCCTTCCTCTTCGTAGCCGCGCAAGACCTGACTGCCCACCTTCATCACCGGAATCTCGATCTTGCCGCCTGTGAGCGCCTTGAGCTCTTCAGCGGCTACCGGATCGCGCGGATTCTTTTCGGTGAACGGCACGCCACGCTTGGTCAGTGCAGCGGACGCCTTGGTGCAGGGATCGCCGCAATCCGACGTGTAAAGCGTCACCGGAAAGTCTTTCACAGCCTTCTGCAGCGAATAGGGCAGAGTCGCTTCGGGCACCCGGTCGCCGAACTTCTTCCGCTCGGAAGCTTTGGCCTCGGGCGGCGGCGGCTGGTCGGTGTAGTGGACGTTCCCGTCTTTATCGGTCCACTTGTAGAGCTTGTCAGCGTCCGCCGGCCCAGCCGCGAGCGCTAGAGCAAGAACCATCGCCAAAGTCTTCATGTTTGACCTCCTACCGTCTCAACGGACGCTGGACATCAAGCAACCGCCATGCCGCTGTGGCGCAACAGCGCGTCGATTTTGGGCTCGCGCCCACGGAAAGCTATGAAGGACTCGAGCGCCGGGCGCGAACCGCCTACCCCAAGAATCTCGCGCCGGAAGCGCTCGCCAGCCTCGGAGCTCAGCACCCCCATTTCCTCGAACAGGCTATAGGCATCCGCGGATAACACTTCCGCCCACTTGTAGCTGTAGTACCCCGCCGCGTAACCGCCGGCGAAGATGTGGGAGAAGTTGTTCGGGAACCGGTTGTACTCCGGCGGTAGCACGACCGCGACCTCTTTGCGTACGCGCTCGAGAAGCTGCAGCGGCGTGAGCACACCGTCCGGATCGAAGTCGTAGTGCAGGTGCATGTCGAACAGCGCGAACTCGAGCTGCCGCACGGCGTGCAGCCCACTCTGGAAATTCTTCGCAGCGAGCATCTTGTCGAAGAGCTCTCGAGGCAGCGCTGCTCCGGTTTCCACGTGCGAGCTCATGCCGCGTACCACGTCCCACTCCCAGCAAAAGTTCTCCATGAACTGGCTGGGCAGCTCGACCGCGTCCCATTCCACACCGTTGATGCCGGATACGCCGCGTTGCTCGACTCGGGTCAACAGATGGTGCAGACCATGGCCCAGCTCGTGGAACAGTGTGATCACCTCGTCGTGCGTGAACAGTGCCGGCCTGCCGCCGACGGGCGCCGAGAAATTGCAGTTGAGATACGCCACCGGGATTTGAATGCCGTTGCGCTTGCGCTTGCGTGTGATGGCATCGTCCATCCAGGCACCGCCGCGCTTGGAGGGCCGCGCGAACAGATCGGCGTAGAACTGGCCGATGAATTCGCCCGACGCATCGTGGATGTCGAAAAAGCGGACATCGGGATGCCACGCGGCAGCCTGTCCGGGCGTGATGCGCAGGCCATACAGCGTTTCGACCAGGCGGAAGACGCCGGTCAGCACTTTGGGCTCGGGGAAGAACTGCTTCACTTCCTGCTCGGAAAACGCGTAGCGCTCGACGCGCAGCTTCTCCGAGGCCCAACCGATATCCCAAGCCTGCAAGGTCTCCAGCCCAAGACGTTCGCGTGCGAAGGCCGCGAGCTCATCGTAGTCGCGCAGCGCGAACGGCTTTACCCGCGCCGCAAGATCGGTGAGGAAGCTCAGCACTTGAGCAGGGGACTCGGCCATCTTCGGCTCGAGCGAAACTTGCGCGAAGCTCTCATAGCCCAACAGGTGCGCAAGACGCCGCCGCAGCTTCAGGATCTGCTCGATGATCGGTGTGTTGTTCCACTCGGGGTTGCCGAACTCCGCGGCCCTGGTCACGTAGGCTCGATACATGAGCTCACGCAGCGTGCGGTTGTCCGCATATTGCATGACAGGAAGATAAGACGGCATCTGCAGCGTGAACTTCCAACCCTCCTTGCCGTCTTGTCTCGCGGCTTCCTGCGCCGCCTCCAGCACGTCTTCGGGAATCCCAGTCAGCTCCTCCGGAGCAGCCACGTAATGCGCAAAAGCGTTTGTGGCGTCCAGTAGATTGTCGCTGAAGCGCGAGGACAGCTTGTCGAGCTGCTCGCGCACCTGCTTGAACTCGGCTTTCTGCTCCGGCGAGAGCTCGGCGCCGCCGAGGCGAAAGTCGCGCAGCTCGTTCTCGACGATCTTTCTCTGCGCGCGATCGAGTCCGCCGTACTCGGGCGCGGCCCGCAAGGCCTTGAACTTGGCGTAGAGACGCTCATCCTGCGACAGCTCGGCGTGGTATTGGCTGATCCTGGGCAAGTTGGCGTTGTAGGTCTCGCGCAACGCGGGGCTGTTCATGACCGCGTTCAGATGCGCGACCTGGCCCCACGCACGCGAAAGCCGCTCGTTCGCGTCGTCCAGCGGAGCAACGAAATTGTCCCAGGTCGGCTTGTCGTCGGCGGTGGCCACGCGTTCGACGAGGGCACGATTCTCTTGCAGTAACTGATCGACCGCTGGCGTGACATGCTCGGGCTGAATCGCGGCGAAACAAGGCAGTCCGGAGAAATCGAGTAGAGGATTCATTCAGTGAGTCATCGGTTTACCCCGAAGCAACCGCGACACAGTCACGTCGCGTCCTGCGCTCAGGGAAGTTGAGGGTGAAAAAGCGCTGCGCGTCGTACATATGGGCTAACTCGACGATTCAAAGACGATCTCGCCGCCCACCAGAGTGAAGCGCGCGCGCCCTTGCAGCTCCAACCCGAGAAGCGGCGTGTTCTTCCCCTGACTGTGCAGAGCGCCTGGCTCCACTCGCCACCAGGCCTCAGGGTCGAACACGCACAGATCGGCTGGCTGCCCGGGCTGCATGGCCGGCACCGAATGGCCGAGGATGCTCGACGGCACGGTAGTCACGCGCACCAGGGCCGCCGCCAGCGATAGCCGCTCCTCGCGTGCCCATTTGAGCGTGAGCGGCAACAACAGCTCCAGCCCGGTCGCACCAGGCTCCGCTTCGGCAAACGGCACCTGCTTGGCATCCTCATCCAATGGCGCGTGGTCGGAACAAATTGCGTCGACGGTGCCATCCGCCAATCCCGCGCGCAGAGCATCCCGGTCACGCAGCCCACGCAGCGGTGGCACCAGATTGCAATTGGAATCGAAGTAGCCGAGGTCCATCTCGCTCAGATGAACGTGATGGGCCGCCACATCACAAGTGACCGCGGTGCCCCTGCGCTTGGCCTGGCGCACCATCTCGACCCCTTCCGCGGTGGACAGCCGGCATAAGTGCAATCGTGCTCCCGTCTCTCGCGCCAGGATCAGTATCGCTGCGAGCGCGACCGTCTCGGCGCAAGCCGGAATGCCCGCCAAGCCCAATCGCGTGGCAACCTCCCCGTCATGCGCCACGCCTCCGCGTGACAGCGCCGGATCCTGTGGGCGCAACCAGACCGCGAACCCGAACGTGCTCGCGTATTCTAGGGCGCGCATCAGAACTTGCGTGTCGTTCATGGGGGCATCACCCTGACT
>Ga0105241_10002452_pt1 | contig 13924 bp, 11 predicted proteins | sample KBSC64metaG_FD_80422 | JGI IMG/M metagenome (GOLD analysis project Ga0105241, IMG submission 80422) | Corn rhizosphere microbial communities from Kellogg Biological Station, Michigan, USA - KBS C6-4 metaG | ecosystem: Host-associated > Plants > Roots > Rhizosphere > Soil | place: Michigan, USA... | reverse complement strand
GCCACCGCGACGCCGGGGCGGACGCACATGGTGCTGCTGGTGACGATCGACGGGCAGGGCTGGCTTGCCGATGCCGGCTTCGGTGGCAGCTATTCGCCGATCATGCCGTTGATCGATGGGGCGAAGGCGACCGCGCCCGACGGCGTCTTGTTCCGCCTGACGTACGACAAGCGTGGCTGGGTATTGTCGCGCGACGGCAATCCCGCGACGACCGACGGGAGGGACGCGGGCGAGGGCTGGGTCGAGCAATTCAGCTTCACGCTCGATGAGGTGCCGCAGATCGACCTCGCCATGTCCAACCACTGGACCGCAACCGCGCCGAACACGCGCTTCACCGACCTCGTCGTGGTCAGCATCGTCCTGCCGCACGGCTTCGCCGCGCTGACCGATCGTGCCTATCGCCGGCATTCCGCGGGCGAGGATATGGCGGGCGTGATCGACGACCCACGCGTCTATCGCTTACGGCTGAGCATGATGTTCGGGATCGATTTGACCGAGGACGAAGTCGCTCGGTTGGGATTGTTCGAGGCGGTTGGCGCCGATTGATTCAAGCAAAGGCGCGAAGGCGCTAAGAAAAAAGATTGATTTCGCGCGGAGGCGCGGAGCGCGCGGAGGTGTTTCTGCCTCGGGCAAACAAAAAAAGGCCAACGCACAAGGGCTGGATCAGGAGCCTCGCGAAGCGAGGCTCGCTCTCATCTCCGCGCCCTCCGCGCCTCCGCGTGAATCATATTTGCGCCTTCGCGCCTTCGCGTGAATCAAGCATCGCTTCCGGTCGACCGCAGAAGCCGGAAATTCAGGCGCCTTCGCGCTCCAGCAGGTCGGCCGCGTCGAGCCCGAGCAGTTCGATATAATCGGCGATGCGCGGCCATTGCTGAGTCACGAAGCGATTGCGCTCGGCAACGCGCAGCTTTTCCGCTGCGCCGGGCAGGACGAACATGCCGACGCCGCGCCGCACCTCGACATAGCCGTCGTCCTGAAAACTCTGATACGCCTTGGCGACGGTCAGCGGGTTGGCGCCATGCTCGGCCGCGAGCGCGCGGACCGACGGCAATTGGTCGCCCGCACGATATTCGCCCCGCAGGATCGCCGCCGAGATCGTGCCCCTCAGCCGGATGTAGACCGGGCTGTCGTCATTGCTAAGTGCCATGGTGCACTAATACAGCAATGGACAAAAGAGTCCAGTCAATTACCCTTGCCACGTTGAAATAATCTTTTGCAGATCGGGCCGCGGCCTTTCTTCTAGTTGCTTTCCGGGCGTTCCCAGGAAGATATACCCGGCAACGCGTTCGGGTTCCGCGCCGAACGCATCGCGGACCGCATCCGAATAAGCCGCCCAGCCGGTCAGCCAGCCCCCGGCGAAGCCCAAGGCATGCGCGGCGTGGAGCAGGTTCATGCAGGCCGCGCCCGCCGACAATTCCTGTTCCCAAAGAGGGATATGGCTGTCGGGCCGCGGCGAGGACAACACGACCACCAGCGTAGGCGCCTGCGTCGCGAATTGCTCGAGCGCCTCGATCTCGAGCCGGGCCGCCTGCGGCCGCTCGGCGCGATAGGCGTCGGTGATCGTCTCGGCCAGCGCGGCGCGCTTGTCGGCGGGAACGATCACGAACCGCCACGGTGCGAGCTTGCCATGGTCTGGGGTACGCGCGGCGATCTCCAGGATCTGCCGCAGTTGCGCATCGTCGGGGCCAGGTGCGGCAAGGTCTCGTGGCTTGCCCGACCGGCGAGTCGACAGCAGCGAAAGCGGGGTGGAAAGATCGTTGAACATGGCCGCCATCTAGGGGTGCGCATGCCCACCGACAACGGCGAGGACGGCCCGGTTGCGCCTATATTTACACAGGGTGCTTTGCCGCTAGTCTCGCCTCATCCACTCGCCGCGTTCTGAGACGGCGGGAGCACGAATTCAGGGAGCGAATGCATGGTGGACACCCCGACCGCGGACAATCCGCGCGAGCCGGACATCACCCACACCAATCCGGCGGCGGAGGGAACCTGGTTAGGCCATCCCAAGCCGCTCTATTGGCTGTTCGGCACGGAGATGTGGGAGCGGTTCGGCTTTTACGGCATGCGGGCGCTGCTCACGCTCTATCTCACCAAGCATTTCATCCTCGGCGACCGCGCCTCGACCGGCCTCTATGGCGGCTATACCGCGTTGGTCTATCTGACCCCGCTGGTCGGCGGGCTGCTCGCCGACCAATATCTCGGCTCGAAGCGCGCGGTGCGTTTCGGCGCGCTGATGATGGCGGTCGGCTATTTCACGCTCGCCTTCGGCGGTCAGCCGGCCAAGCCCTATCAGGTGATCGACGGCAAGAAGTACGAAGTGGTGGTCGATCATTTCCGCGACACGCCGACCAGCGACCCGCAAGAGGCGCGCTACCTGATTGACGGCAGCCAGAAGCTGGCGATGCGGGGTAACGACGATGGCAGCCTGTCGCTGCTCGCCGCCGACGGGCACGAGGTCCGCAAGATCGCCAAAGGCAGCTATACCGAGGAAGCCGAGCGCAGCCCGCTCCTGACGATGATCCTGTTGATGGCGCTGTCGTTGGTCTCGGTCGGCAACGGCTTCTTCAAGCCCAATATCTCGACGATGGTCGGCGAGCTCTACGAGCAAGGCGACCGCCGCCGCGATGCCGGTTTCACCATCTTCTACATGGGGATCAACACCGGCTCGATCCTCGGCCAGTTCCTCTGCGCGATCTTCGCCGACAGCTTCGGATGGCCGTTCGGGCTCGGTCTCGCCGGCGTGGCGATGGTGATTTCGTTCTTCATGATCAGTTATCATGGCGGCCGGCTCGACGCGTACGGCAACCCACCTCCTCGCGAAGGTCCCGACCGGGCGATGCTGATCTACGTGCTCGCGATCCTGGCCGTGCCATTGGTCTATTTCCTGTTCGTCAATCTGATGCAGGCGGAAAAGCCGCCCGAAGGATCCGGCTTCATCGGCTATCTGATGTCTCTGCCGCTGACGGGTAAATTGCTGTTCGGCACCTTCATCGTCTCGGTCCCCGGCATCCTGATCTGGTCGTTCATCAAGGGCAGCAAGGTGGAGGGGCAGATGATGCTGGCCGCGATGGTGCTGATCGTGTTCAACGTCGTGTTCTGGACCCTGTTCGAGCAAGCGGGATCGAGCCTGACCTTGTTCGCCGACCGCAATACCGACCGCACCATCATCGGCGACTGGGTAATGTCGGCACCGCAGACGCAGAATTTCAACCCGATCTCGATCGTGCTGCTCGCACCGGTGCTGAGCGCCTTTTGGGGCTGGCTCGCGCGCCGCGGCTGGGAACCGTCGATCCCGATCAAGTTCGCCGCCGCGTTGATGGGGGTCGGTGCGGGCTTTCTGTTCCTGGTCTGGGGATCGACCTTCGCCGACAGCAATTTCAAGGTCGGCTTGTGGTGGCTCGCCGGGCTCTACGTGATCCATTCGATCGCCGAATTGTGCATCTCGCCGGTCGGGTTGTCGATGATCACCAAGCTGTCGATCGCGCGGGTCGTCGGGTTGATGATGGGGGTGTGGTTCCTGTCGATCTCCGTCGCGCAATATGTCGCGGGCCTGGTCGCGCAGTTTGCCAGCGTCGAGACGGTTGGCGGGCAAGCGACCAATTTGAAGGTCAGCCTGGATACCTATACGCACACCTTCACGACGATCGCCCTGGTGGCGATCGGACTCGGCGTGCTGCTGCTCGTGCTGGCCTGGCCGCTCAAGAAGTGGATGCACGGGGTCCAGTGATGTAGTCTCCCGCGAAACGGTTCGAGGGGAGAGGGTCCATGAGTCCGTTGTGCTGGGAAATCGCTGCCGCGGTCGCGTTCGTCGGGTCGCATTTCCTGCTGTCGCATCCGTTGCGCGGCACCATCGTGCGCGCGATCGGCGAGCTGCCGTTCCAGGGCGTCTATTCGCTGGTCGCGCTGGCGACGTTCGGCTGGCTCGCGCTCGCGTTCCGCGCGGTGCCGGCCGAGGCGCCGCTCTGGGCGGTCGGCGACGGGCTGTGGATCGTCAGCACCGTGATCATGTTCTTCGCGAGCATCATGTTCGTGGGGTCGCTGCTCGGCAATCCGGCGTTGCCCGGGCCACCCCGCGCGGCGAGCGCCCCGCCCGAACCGCGCGGCGTGTTCAGCGTGACGCGGCATCCGATGATGTGGAGCTTCACGCTTTGGGGCGTGGCGCATATCCTGGTCGCGCCGACGCCCGCCAATATCGTCCTGGCAAAGACGATCATCTTCCTCGCTCTGGTCGGCGCCGCGTTGCAGGACAAGAAGAAGGAAAAGCTCCAGCCCGACATCTGGCGGGCATGGGAAGCGCATACCAGCTACTGGCCGCTCGGCGCGATCCTGGGCGGGCGCGTCAAGTTCACCCCCGCCGGCATGGTGCCGGCGCTGGGTGGCATCGCGCTATGGCTCGCCGCGACCTGGGCGCATTTGCCACTGGCGGGAATGCCCGCGGGGATTTGGCGCTGGATCGGGGGGTAGGAGACCGAAACTCCTCTCCCAGCCTCAGCCGCAGAGAATCGGCTCCCAGATAGTTTTGTAACGGTCCCACAAGCGGAGACGGAATTCGGGCCCCGGATCGCCGCTTGCCCCCGCGCGCCGCACTTCCCATCTGTTCCCTGTCGCGAGGCGCTTGCCCGACACGAACAAATCTGGAACAAATGGCTACATGCTGACTCACATTCAGGTGCGCGGCGCGCGCGAGCACAATCTCAAGGGCGTCGATATCGACATCCCGCGCGACACGCTGACGGTGATCACCGGGCTGTCGGGATCGGGCAAGTCGAGCCTCGCCTTCGACACTATCTATGCCGAGGGGCAGCGGCGCTATGTCGAGAGCCTGTCGGCTTATGCCCGCCAGTTCCTCGAACTGATGCAGAAGCCCGATGTCGATCATATCGAGGGCCTCTCGCCCGCGATTTCGATCGAGCAGAAGACGACCAGCCGCAACCCGCGCTCGACCGTCGCGACAGTGACCGAGATCTACGATTACATGCGCCTGCTCTGGGCGCGCGTCGGCGTGCCTTATTCGCCCGCCACCGGCCTGCCGATCGCCGCGCAGACGGTCAGCCAGATGGTCGACCGCGTGATGGCACTGCCCGAGGGCACGCGGCTGTATCTGCTCGCGCCGGTCGTGCGCGGGCGCAAGGGCGAGTATCGCAAGGAACTCGCCGAATGGCAGAAAGCCGGCTTCACTCGCGTGCGGATCGACGGCGAACTCTACGAGATCGACGAGGCACCGGCGCTCGACAAGAAATACAAGCACGATATCGAAGTGGTGGTCGACCGGTTGGTCGTAGGACCCGACATGGCGACGCGACTGGCCGACAGTTTCGAGACCGCGCTCAAGCTGGCCGAGGGGCTGGCTTATGTGGATCTGGTGGATGTGACGGTGGCGGAAGTCACTGCGGCGAGCGCGTCGAACCGAGTCCGCGAAGTGTCAGCCTCCTTCGTCGTCCCGGCGCAGGCCGGGACCGCCGGCGAAGGCGCGATACGGCCAGCGGCCCCGGCCTCCGCCGGGGCGACGGATGGCGGCGCGATGAAGGGCGCGGGCGTGCCCGACAACCGCATCGTGTTCAGCGAAAAATTCGCCTGCCCGGTGTCCGGCTTCACCATCGCCGAGATCGAGCCCCGCCTGTTCTCGTTCAACGCCCCGCAAGGCGCCTGCCCGGCGTGCGACGGGCTGGGCGAGAAACTGATCTTCGACGAGGACCTCGTCGTCCCCAATCACGACCTCAGCCTGAAGAAGGGCGCGGTCGTGCCCTGGGCCAAGTCCAATCCCCCGTCGCCTTATTACATGCAGGTGCTCGGCAGCCTGGCGCGCGAATTCGGGTTCAGCCTGGAAACGCCGTGGAAGGACCTGCCTGGCGAGGTCCGGCTGGTCATCCTCTACGGCACCGCAGGCAAGCCGGTCACCCTGACCTTCGTCGACGGCAAGAAGTCGTACGACGTGAAGAAGCCGTTCGAAGGCGTGATCGGCAATCTCAACCGCCGCATGCTCCAGACCGAGAGCGCGTGGATGCGCGAGGAGCTGAGCAAGTATCAGTCGAGCCAGCCGTGCGAGACCTGCCACGGCGCCCGCCTCAAGCCCGAGGCGCTGGCGGTCAAGATCGCGATGCAGGACATCAGCCACGCGACGCGCCTGTCGGTGGTCGACGCGCTCGCCTGGTTCCAGGACCTGCCCAACCATCTCAACGGGCAGCAGAAGGAAATCGCCGAGCGCATCCTCAAGGAAATCGTCGAGCGGCTCGGCTTCCTCAACAATGTCGGGCTCGATTACCTCAATCTCGACCGCACCAGCGGTACCTTGTCGGGCGGCGAGAGCCAGCGCATCCGCCTCGCCAGCCAGATCGGCAGCGGGCTGTCGGGTGTGCTCTATGTGCTCGACGAGCCGTCGATCGGGCTGCACCAGCGCGACAACGACATGCTGCTCGCGACGCTCAGGCGCCTGCGCGACCTCGGCAACACCGTGCTGGTGGTCGAGCATGACGAGGATGCGATCCGATCGGCCGATTATATCGTCGACATGGGGCCGGGCGCCGGCATGCATGGCGGCGAGATCGTCGCCAAGGGCACGCTGCCCGAAGTGCTCGCGCACACTGACTCGATCACTGCCGATTACCTCAATGGCACGCGCTCGGTGCCGGTGCCGATGCTCCGCCGCTCGGGCACCGGCAAGCAGCTGACCGTGCACAACGCCACCGCCAACAATCTGCGCGGGGTGACCGCGTCGATCCCGATCGGCACCTTCACCTGCATCACCGGCGTGTCGGGATCGGGCAAGTCGAGCTTCACGATCGACACGCTCTATGCCGCCGCCGCGCGCCAGCTCAACGGCGCGCGCATCCTGTCGGGCAAGCACGACAAGATCACCGGGCTGCAATATCTCGACAAGGTCATCGACATCGACCAGTCGCCGATCGGCCGCACCCCGCGCTCCAACCCGGCGACCTATACGGGCGCCTTCACCCAGATCCGCGACTGGTTCGCCGGCCTGCCCGAAAGCCAGGCGCGCGGCTACAAGCCCGGGCGGTTCAGCTTCAACGTCAAGGGCGGCCGGTGCGAGGCGTGCCAGGGCGACGGCGTGCTCAAGATCGAGATGCACTTCCTGCCCGACGTCTATGTGACGTGCGACGTGTGCCACGGCGCGCGCTACAATCGCGAGACCCTGGAAGTGAAGTTCAAGGGCCATTCGATCGCCGACGTGCTCGACATGACGGTCGAGGACGCCGCCGAATTCTTCAAGGCGGTGCCGCCGATCCGCGACAAGATGGAAATGCTGGTCGAGGTCGGGCTCGGCTATATCAAGGTCGGGCAGCAGGCGACGACCCTGTCGGGCGGCGAGGCGCAGCGCGTGAAGCTGTCGAAGGAATTGTCCCGCCGCGCGACCGGCAACACGCTCTACATCCTGGACGAGCCGACCACCGGCCTGCATTTCGAGGACGTGCGCAAGCTGCTCGAGGTGCTCCATGCGCTGGTCGAGCAGGGCAATACCGTGGTGGTGATCGAGCATAACCTCGACGTCATCAAGACCGCGGACTGGATCATCGACCTGGGGCCGGAAGGCGGCGTGAAGGGCGGAGAGATCGTCGCCGAGGGCACGCCGGAGGATGTGGTGAAGGTCGAGCGGAGCTTTACCGGGCAGTATCTCGCGCCGTTGCTGCGTGGGAGGGACGGGAAGGTTGCCGGGAAGCGGGAGGCTGTGGCGGCGGAGTGATCCCCGCCCGACGCGAATGCGAAGCCCCGCTCCGGCTGCTCTCGCGGTTCAGCGAGGCTGATGCATTTTCCGTCGAATACCTGATTGCTGAGCCGCATGGACATGGGCGCGTGATGGGTTTGCTATGCGGGGTGTAATTTCCATTCTCGCGCCGCTGTAACCGGCTGATATTTCCACGGGTTTTTCCGTCGAAAGGCGGTATCCGCTCGTTTCACGCGAAACCCATCAAGGCGATCTATTTTCGGGAAAAGCTCGGACTTTTCAGTGTGTTAATCTTCATCTGGCAGCGTCGCCTGGTTCGCAAAAGATGACACTTTTGCGCGCGTCGCCTTGGTGCGATCGCTGGGGAACCTCAGTGCACCGCGGCCCCGGCGCCGTCGCCCACCGTGCACGAGATTCGCGTACCGCATCGCTCCACCCGGCGACACCTTTTCCTGACGTCCACCTACCCTCTCCTGCGCAAGGGAGCATTGTGGTTGGGTTGGTGAGCCGCTGCGCGACGGGCGATCCGGAGCGTTAAAGGGGTTATTGCACGTTGCACCGTAACTCCGGGAGGAAAGGCGAAGCGGGAGGCTGTGGCGGCGGAGTAGACAAGGCTCCCTTCTGCGATCTAGAGTGCGGTTCCTAACCTTGGGGCTCTATTGTGCAGAATATGCTGAAGCTAAAAGATGTCTTCACCCCAGGCGGACAGCCGTCCATTACTTATGTGAGTCGCGAGCATCTGGGCCTCGAGCAACGTGTTAAGCGAGCCTTGATGAAAGGCTATTCTATAAATGTGGTGACGGGCCCGACTAAGTCGGGAAAGACGGTTTTATGCAACCATGTTCTCTCTCAGGCCGGAGCCTCCATAAGCATTGAAGGAGGGCAGATACGGTCGGAAGCCGACTTCTGGGGGCAGATTGTTCATCTACTGGAGATAGGTGACCAGAGATCACGGACGGAAGTTGGGGCAGCGACCGATGGCATCTCGGTCGGCGCGAAGGTTGGCATTCCGGCAGTTGGAGAGCTAAATGCCGGCGGGAGCAAAGCCCAAACCCGGACCACGCAAAGAACTGTAACTTATAACGCCAACCCCCAGAGAGCAGCTCTCGACGCCCTCGTGAGAGAAAACATATCTCTTCTAGTGGACGATTTCCATTACATTCCGTCTGAAGCGCAGAAGGGAATTATTCAGGCACTTAAAGGAGCGGTCTTTAAAGGGTTGGCCGTAATACTTTTGGCCGTCCCGCATCGAGCCTTTGATCCTGTCACGGTTGAGCAGGAAGTTGAGGGTCGGTTTCAACATATTGAGATTGATTCTTGGGATATCGACGATCTAATACTTATTCCCGAACGAGGATTCGCGGCACTTAACGTAATCGTCAACAACAATTTAAATAGAGCTATTTGCCAGGAGGGCTTTGGTAATCCCTTGCTCGTTCAAGAAATTTGCAGCGAGCTTTGCATTCAGAATGATGTCTATGAACGTCAAGAGTCCGCCAAAAAACTCGATGAAACGCTGCTACCGCGAGCTCTGGCCGACATTGCCAAAAGCAAGGGATTTCCCAAATACAGCAAGCTGAAAGCTGGCCCCGACGCTCGGAAGAAGCGTCAGCTAAGGAACTTCAAGGACGGGAGTGCTCAAGACAAATATCAAGCGATTTTGACGGCGATTGCGTCCTTAGGACCAAAGCCAAGGACTTCGTATGATGAACTGCGTAGCGCACTTCAAACACTCTTAGTTCCAGGCTCTATGCCGGCTAAACACGAAATAACCTCGGCGCTTGTAAATATGAGCAAGATTGCAAAGGACAAAATTGAAGGCGAGCCTCCAATTGAATGGGTCGCGTCGGAAAATAGTCTCGTAATTACGGACCCATTTCTATTGTTCTATATGAAGTGGGCTACGCATCACGAAGCCCCTGGCAGCCAGCTTCCGCTTTAATAATGGTCATTGCGCAAAGCTGGAGTTACGTTGACACTTGCAATGCCCCCCAGATGCGCACTCCCTTCCTGTCCGGAACCTCGCGTCAGAGATAGAAGGCTGGCGGCGTCAAGACTTACCAGCAGTGCCCACGACCGGACGCGGCACCCATATGGTACACGATAATCCCCTGCCTCCAGCCGTGCCATCGGGGCGCCGAATCTGCTCGAAGCAGGCGCCAAGCGGGAAGTCGCGACCGAGCCATCGGCCCTCGTCGGGTGTATCCTGCTCATAGGATTTTACTTTTGCGCGCTCCAGAAATGCCCAGAGCCGCGCGGCCGTGTCGCCGGCGCAGATATATTTGTGGCTGTCGTCCGTTTCAGTCACGGAGTTCGTTGCAGCTGCGCTTTCCAGGCATGCTTCCACTAGACCGGGAACCTGCTCGGGAAAGTCGGGCGCGCGCGGATCGGCGATTAGCATAGCAATAACGGGGATCAGCATCATGCCACGATCTTATGTCGCGCCTGCATGCTCGGACAAGCGTCACGTCGCTTGAGTTCGGCCGGAATCACGGTGGCAGCGCAATAACCCTAAAATGGTCGACCGAGGCGAGCCGCGCACTCGCACGGCGCCGCATCGCGAGGCCGTAGACTCATAAAGCGGTCTGTCGACAAGCGACCCATGTGTGGACGAAAACTCGCCAATCAGATTCGCTGAAACCAGTCCGTTATGGGCCGTCAGCCCCATGGTTGGCTGTGATTTCGGCGATGCGACCGTTTTTTCCAATCCAGTTTACGAACCACCCGCGCGTAGCTGCTGGGATGATGAACGGACGGTCATAGTCTGCTGTCGAGTAGCACTGGCTACGCCCTAGCGTGGGTCGTTCAACTGGGCACCGCGCATCATAAATCTTAATCTGAAACCCTTCCTTCCGGAGATCAGATATGAGTGCTTGTTCTGGCGATCCCACCGGATACCTTTGCAAGATCCGCGTTCTGAATACATCCCCACCCCCTCTGACGATTTGGGGCAAAGTCCAGTCCGAAAGCGTCCAGCACGACCAACCTATGAGCGCCGCAGCCAAGGCCAGAGAAATGATGGCGACGCTAGGTGCTTTCCGGACCCCCAATGCAATCTCCCAGACAAAGTTAGAGGGTAGTGGGAAGGTCCGCTGTTTCGATTTGACAATCAAGAGCTGCCAGTCCGCTAACCACTTATTTTCAGCCGTTCAGCCCTTGTGCTGATGCGGGCATTTACGGGTTCACGGCCTAATACCGTTCAACTCGGCATCCCCTCAAACTGTGGCAAATCCAGCGGGCTCACCCACTTCAGCCGCCGCTTGACGAACATCTCCACCTTAGGCGCAATCTCGCGTGGATCATCCAGACTCCCAAGCGTCACGAAGACCGCGCCGGGGAAGCTTTCCAGGTTGCTCGAGAACACGCGCGCGCCGCAATCGGGGCAGTAGTTGCGGTCCAGGCCCTTGCCGGAGTCGGCGATATAGTGGAACGGCACGGGCGATCCGCTGGTCAGCGTGAAATCGTCCTCGGGCACGCCGAAAAAGGTCGCCGCCTCTCCGCCCGACGCCTTCTTGCAGTCCAGGCAATGGCACACGGCGACAAAATCGGGATCGGTATCGAACTCGAACTTGACGCTGCCGCACGCGCATTGCGCCGTGTATTTCTTCGCCATGGTGCCGGTCTCCTCCGTCGTCTGACTTCCTCGATCGCGTTTCGGTGTTCCGGCGCTGCGGAGCGCGCGCGAGCGGCAATTTACCAGAGGCGACAGGCGTCGCAACGTCCGACGTCGCCCGACGCGGGCACGTCGCCCGACGATTGCGCCGCTCGATCCGTATATCCCCTTAGCCGAGCCTGACCGCTCCGTTTACCATCCGCGACCCATGCCCCTGGCCGGAAGAAATCATGCCGGGGGATGGCCATGCGTTTGCGCGTTGCCAGAAAAAGATTGTCGGACGTCGATCGCGCGGCGGCGACGTCGGATGCGGCACGGAGCCGCAACGATCGGCTATTCGTCGTGTTGCCGGGCGTGGTGGCCGCGGTGGCCGCGAGCATATGTGGCGCCGCGATCGTCGGTGCGCGACCGGCCGGGCCGGAGGTCCGCGAGCGCGTGCTGGCGCCGCTCGACAGTTTCCGGCGCTCGGCACGCGTGCCGGTGCCCGCCGACAATCCCATGACCCGGGCCAGGGTGGAACTCGGCAAGGCGCTGTTCTTCGATCCCCGACTGTCGGGGTCGGGCGCGATCGCTTGCGCCACGTGCCATCAGCCCGCGCTCGGCTGGCAGGACGGCCTCGCGCGCGCCGTCGGCCATCACGGCGCCGTGCTTCCGCGCCGCACCCCGACGATCCTGGATGTCGCATGGGCCGAGCCGCTATTCTGGGACGGTCGGGCGGACACGCTGGAGGAACAGGCCAAGGGCCCGCTCTCGGCGCCGCAGGAAATGGACATGCCGCCCGGCCAGGCCGCCGCCACGGTGCAGTCGATCGCCGGCTATCGCAAGGCCTTCGCCGCCGCCTATCCGGGCGAGCCGATCACGGTCGAGACCATGGCGCGCGCCATCGCGACCTTCGAGCGCACGATCGTCTCCGGCATCGCGCCGTTCGATCGCTGGCTGGCCGGCGACCGCGACGCAATCTCTCCGGCCGCCCGGCGCGGCTTCGCCCTGTTCAACTCGCCCCGGACCAATTGCTCGTCCTGCCATTCGGGATGGCGCTTCACCGATGACGGCTTTCACGACATCGGGCTGCCCGGGACCGATCCCGGGCGCGCGAAGATCATGCCGGACGTCCCGGTCCTCGACCATGCGTTCAAGACGCCGACGTTGCGCAACATCGCCGAGCGCGGCCCCTATATGCATGACGGTTCGATGCCGACGCTCGATGCGGCGATCGACCATTATGCGCGCGGTTTCATCCGCCGGCCCTCGCTCGCGCCCGAAATGAAGGCCTTCACGCTGAGCCCCGGCGAGAAGGCCGATCTGATCGCTTTCCTCCAGAGCCTGAGCAGCCGCGATCCGCGGGTGACGGCGCCCATCCCCTATCGCTGATCCGGAGATCGCGACATGACGTTCGAACCGAAGACGATAAAGCTCCTGGCCAGCCTTGCCGCGATGGTCCCGGTCGCAGGATTGTGCTGGGCGGCGGGCATTGTCACCGTCGACCAGCGGGGGCTGTCCTTCAGCACCCAGCATCTGGACGTGAAGAAGGGCGATGTCGTCAATTTCCTCAACGACGATACCACGTCGCACAATATCCTGGTCTCCGGAAACGGCGTGAAGCTGAACAGCGGGCTGCAACGCCCCGGCGTCACCTTCAGCGCGCCGTTCGTGAAGCCGGGCGAGTATCAGGTCACCTGCGGCATTCATCCCAAGATGAAGATGACGGTCACCGTCCGGTGAACGCGGCGCAGCTGACCGTGTCGGCATCCCCCATGTCCAGCGCGGGCAGGCGCTATCCGCGCGCCTTGCGCGTCCTGCACTGGGCGTTGGCGCTGCTCTTCGCGGTGCAGATCGCGCTGATGCTGGTGTTGCGTCAGCTCGAATCGCTCGAAATGGGCCAGATCGTGCTCGATCTCCATCGGCAGGCCGGCATGCTCGTCCTGCTTCTCGTCGCGGCCCGGCTTGCGTTCGCGCTTCGCCTGAAGCCGCCGCCGCTCGCCATTCCGCGCTGGCAGCGCCTTGCCGCCCGGACGGTCCATCTCGCCTTATATGCCGCGCTGGCGGTGCAGCCCTTGCTCGGCATGCTGACGTCCTGGGCGCGTGGCGACGACGTCCTGCTGCTCGGGCTGGTCAGGATTCCGCCGCCGCTGCAACTGACCACCGAGCAGGGGGTCGCGCTCGAGGCCTGGCATCGCTGGCTGGCTTATGGCCTGTTGCTGCTTCTCGCCGTCCATTTGGGCGCCGTGGCGTTCCATCGGTTCGTTCGCCGGGCGCCGATCGGTGGCGCTATGCTGCCCAGCGCTTCGCCGGGCAGGCTCGTCAACCGGGTGCCGGTGTCGGCGCAACTCTGTTGCTGTTTCGCTCTGATCCTGACGGTCACGCTCGGCGCGGGGGCGTATGCCGCGCACCAATATGCCGGCTTCAAGCAATTGCGCAGCGAGTTCGACGAGACCGAGGTCGCGCTGCTCGACGAGATGCGCACGACCAGATTGGCCGTGGCGCCGTCCTGGGGAGAGAGCGCTTCGGAGACGCCCGACCTTGCCGCCACGTCCCGCGAAGCCGCCGCCACGATACGCGGATTCGTCGCGCGGCTGGGAGATCCGGGCGCGCGCGCGTCCGCCAGGCTGGCGGCCGTGACGTTCGACCGG
>Ga0105241_10002451_pt1 | contig 13925 bp, 10 predicted proteins | sample KBSC64metaG_FD_80422 | JGI IMG/M metagenome (GOLD analysis project Ga0105241, IMG submission 80422) | Corn rhizosphere microbial communities from Kellogg Biological Station, Michigan, USA - KBS C6-4 metaG | ecosystem: Host-associated > Plants > Roots > Rhizosphere > Soil | place: Michigan, USA... | reverse complement strand
GCTGTCATGAAGCTCGCGGATATCTTTGAGAGATGTGAAAGTAAGAAAACCAAACAGCTCGTGGTCTATGAGCTAACCCGCGTCGCAGGGCTTCTTATGAGAAAGCAAGAGCTCGCGGACTTTGTGCAGCTTTTTCTCCAGTGGAGTTTCAACTCGAGTGCTGGAGAGGAGGAGACCAAACGTAGAATAGGCGTCGGGTGGAAAGAACTCACACCGCCAGAGAAAGTTGTTCTGGCACTCTTTGATTTGATTAATCCCAAGTACCACCCGCAACTCATCAAAGCGTGCCAGAAACTCAGCTCAACTGAACGGCGATCCGAATGGTGGTTCATACCAGAAAGCTAATAGTTGAAATTGTCCACATACAATTTCTCCACCTTGAGTTCGTCCTGTTAGCCCTGACGATTCACGGGCCGATGCTGGGACCCGTCGCGCGCGTAATCATTCGCACAATGCGTTGTTGCGCCCTCCGTTTAATATTGGTGATTGCTTGAGAATAGATCTCGACCGTAATACGCGCGGTTCCGTGACGCATCAGTTCCTGGACCACTTTGATGTCTTCGCCATTTGCAATGAGCAACGTTGAGAAAGTGTGCCGAAACGTGTGCCAGCTGATGCGCTTCTTAATACCGGCTCGTACCGCAGCCGGTCGAATTATCTTCGCCAGAACAAAATTTGGCGAAAAGGGAAATCTTCCTTTCTTACGAGGACTCGCAAACACCCAATCATCCGGCAAGTTATGCTGACTTTTCTCTCGCCAACGTTTTAGCTCATTAATAACATCTGGAGCGAGAGGAAGCGGTTTCTGGGAGTGCTGCGTTTTGCATTTGCCGATCGTCTGTGCATACACGGAGCGTCTAATCTGAATCGTCAACTTCTCGAAATCGATGTCTTTCCATTGCAGACCGAATAATTCGCTTCGACGCACACCTGTGGTAGCAGCGACCAGTACCATTAACTGAAAAGGCGAATCCAGCTTTGATATTAAGTTGCGGATTTCGTCAGGACTAAGAATTTCCGGATCCTTTTGACGAGCCGCGCTTTGGCGTACATGCGTGATGGGGTTCTTCCCTTGCGCGAGCCATTCATACCTAATTGCGTGATTGAACAGGACACTCATCAGGTTTCGTATCTTTGCTTTGCTCGAGTTGGATAATGATTTCCCATCCTTGCGGCGTAGTTGTCTTAGCCAGTTTTCTACAGCGACAGTGCGGACATCGCGGATGTCGACCATTCCCCAATGCGGCTTTATCCAGATCCTTAGGAAATCTCTATGGATCATCTTTGTTGCTTCCGAGTACCACTCTGATCCTTTCCCAAGCTCAATCTTCGTGTAATGGTCAGCGATGTCGCCAACACGAACAGATTTATGAAACTGTCGGTTACAAGCGTCGTTTACACTCACCCTGAGCCCATTGATTGCGGCTGACGCCAATTCTTCGGTGGGATATTGTTCAATACTGCCAATCACAGTAGTACGTCGGATTAGTTCGCCGGTTGGACCAACTTCCCTCCACAAAAACTCCCATTTGGCTGGACCTTTCTTTCGTTTCACGCATCTGAGATAACCCCGTTGATGCCGTCTTTGCTTATGCATACTTCTATTCTCCTCGTGTCAGTTTGGTGGAGCAACGGGTAGGTCTGTTGGCGTAGACAAAAGTCGCTCGCCGAAGTGTTCGTTCAGAACATCTCTTGTGTGACCAATCTTGTGATTGATTGCTTGAGCGTTGGACGACGGCCAGCTACTTGTCCGGCAATTCAGCCCGTGATTGCCTTTGAATTAAGGACGAAGTTTTCCCGGACTTGTTCTTGGTCAAAGGAGCGGATTTCAGTGGTCCAAGATTGCTGGGCTAGCTGTTTCTAGTGTTGTATAGATCCTTCGTCCCGTCATTGTGCAATCAAGCCGGCGAGGAAGAGAATGCCAATGGTCCTAATGAATGCTTTATGGTGGTCCTTGATTGTCAATTCGGTAAACTGCCGCGTCTAACCTCAAAGCTGGCAATTCTGTTATCTTAGGCAGACTGACGTTAGTTGCTCTTTTCGAGATTTAAATGCGTAGCTCGCCATCCCGAGTCTTCGAGTGATGAGCATCGCTGAAGAGTTTGGACCGCTCCAACTCTCGGCGATTCATGGTTACAGGATAAGGCTAGATACAATCGTATCTAGCGCGCAGGATGACGTCAAATTTCCGCTCTCATCGGGAGGTTTTATCCGATGAAGCGGGCGTCCCCGACCAAATCAGCTCGCCTCGCGGAGAAGCTAAAGCGTATTCGGGAAGAGTTAGAACTTTCTCAGAGTGAATTGCTCGATCGCTTGGGATTTAGTGAGCACTTGTTTCGGAGCAACATCTCCCAGTATGAACGAGGCCACCGTATTCCCTCGCTCCCTGTACTTCTCGAGTATGCGCGCCTGGTGAATGTCGATCTTTCAGTCTTGATCGATGACAAATTGGATTTGCCGCAGAAACTACCCTACACGGCCAAGAGGAAGGGAATCAGCAGATCGTCAAAGGCCGGAAAGAAGCGATGAGTGCAAGCACCACATATTGTGGTTTGTGATTCTATTTTCAAAATCAGTTTTGAGGTCAAAAAACATTACTTTTGGACTTGGGCAAAAACACAAGATGTTGCGCTTTGATCGAAAACTCGATGGTCCATTTTCAAAACCGCGTCTGATAATTCCTGTTTATGTAGAAATGTAGAAATGTAGAAATGTAGAAATCTTCGATCTCCAGCCGCGTACCAGCAGTCGTGTCGCCTTTGCACGAATTATTTCCTGCGGACGTCTTAGAGTGGTATAGTCTCCGTCCCAAGGGCTTCAAAGGAGACTCGCTTCTCAAAACGTGTTCTCTCGCTTCGATGACGCCATCTCACATGACCAAGAAAAAGCGCTCTGAGCCGGATCCCGACAAGGCGGGGGTCGAACGTGAAAAACTTCTCTTACAACGCGAAGAAATTGCAGTCGACCTCCTCGTAGAAGATTTTAAGGGACGTTGGCAAGAACTGTTGAGCCTGCAAAATGAAAACAACCGATGGACGACACTATATGTTACGGCCCTCGTCGTAATAATCGGATGGCTAATTAATCACAACGGCCAAACGGGTGGAGGGTTGGCAGAATTGTATGCTCGAGCAGACAACTCTTATTTGATTCTGAGTATCGCGGTTGTAAATGCTCTCTACGCGTTCTCAATGGCGTACAAAGGATACCAAATTCAACAGATTGCTTTGTACCAACACGAAGTGTTGGTTCCACGAATTCGCAAGTTGTCGAGTGATTTCAATGACTGGGAACGCTATCGCAGGTCTAACTTTGGAGTCTTCTACGGTCAGGATCCAATTCGATTAGGATATTTTATTTTAGTTAAATCGCTCCCACTGGTGGTCTCTTACACCATTATCCTTATGTACTATCATTACCAGTGGGACATCGAGGCGGGAACACATCATTGGAGTAGCTGGCGAAACTGGTTTTGTATCGCAGCCTTAATGCTGGTCAATTCAGCGGTGGTTCTATCTCTGCTCACGCTTAGACTAGGGAAGCGGTGGAATAAAGACTAAGGATTACAGGCCCATTCTAGCTCTGCAATATTGTGTAACAAGTTGTCATTTCGCTACAATCGCCCTCCAAAGCGATAGATCTAGTTCAGCTTTAGAGACTGGTCTACTGGGGTTGTATATTCGGATTCCGTACTGACTGGATAGAAGAGTTGAATAGCTCTAGAGATAAGGACCTTACTATCGCAGTGATTGATCGTCTTATTGGTGCTGCGCTCCTGGTTCGGATCGCGACATCACTAGTGATTGCGGCCGTTACAATTTTGCCTTTGTTGCATGAAGGGGAAGTGTTGCACCGTGCGATTCTAGCAGCACTTCCTTTCTTTCTGGCTGCGGCGGGCGGCTTTGCGCTCAATGATTTCCACGATAAAGATAGGGACGCGATCAATAAGCCATACAGGGCCATTCCGAGTAACCGAGTCAGTCCTCATGAGGCGCAACGAGTTGGCGTAACGTTAATTTGTTTAGCGTGCGTTGCCTCCTTCGTAGCTTCTCGATCTCCGCTAGAGTTGACTTTGTACCTTGGTGCAATTGCGGGGGTATCGGCTTATAACTATTTGGTAAAGAACTTCACGCTCTCCAAGAACGTAGTGACGTCAATCGTTTCGGCATTACCGATTGTTTTTGTAGTAATCGGTCTTCACTACCCACTAATATATCTAACTGTTCCCGTTGCGAGCTTATCATTCTTGCTAGGTCGGGAATGGTTAATGGACATACGAGACATGAGGGGGGATGCGTTGTCAGGGATCAAGACACTTCCACTCCTGATTGGACCGAAAAAAACCGCGAGATTAGGCTTTTTCCTAGTAGCTGCAAGCGTGATCATTCTCTTGCCCTTAGCAGTCGCGGTCCAAACTACATGGTCTGTCATCCTCCTCGGCTTAATTACTACATCGATTGCGCTGCTCGTTGCATTGTGGTATCGCCGCAAGGGCACGTATGAGCGAGGGGTTGTTTTAGGACTGTGGTTTCCAATGGGCTGCGGAATTCTGATATTAATTCGCTGAGGTTGACTCTTACATCACCTCTGCTCTCGCCAATTTAAGTTCCTAACCATGCTCTAAGACCTTTCTGCGGGCTTGGAATGCTCTACCGTATGCAGAATTCTCATGCCGTGGATCGTTGAGTTAGGGGGACAAGCTATTCGTATGTGGCCACGCGAAGAACAACGTTCAGACGTCCGATATGAAGACTGAATCAAGTCTCAAGGGAAAAGTCGACTTCGCCGTTATTACAATTCGCGAAGATGAAAACAAAGCGTTTCTACAGCGCTTGCCGAACACGTCCGTGTACCCAGCGGCAAACCGAAGTTACATTATCAGCCGACTCACACTCAGCGACAACTCAGAGTATGTAATTGCCGTAGTACGAAGCATTGAGCAGGGTGAAGGACATGCTCAAGACGTCGCTAGAGATGCTATAGAAGACCTTGATCCGACGTGGCTACTTCTAGTTGGCATAGCAGGAGGCGTACCTACGAGCGAATTCACTCTAGGAGATGTAGTTCTCGCAACAAGATTGGCGGATTTTAGTGTGACAGCGGCTCTTGAGGGTCGAAGTGCTCAACTAGCGGCTGGCGGTGGACCAATGCATAAACAGGTGCAGGATAGGATCGCTCTCATTCCGGCGATGACCGCCGAACTCGGTGACTGGAACACGCTGAAATCAATTGGCATCGACACACCGGCTGTAGATTTTAGTGTCGAGAATCTCTATGGCGATAATGAATGGCGCCAGAAGGTCAAGCAATCGATCGAACATCACTTTCCTAAATCGAAACCATTGAGATTGCCGCTTGTAACAACCGGTACGAACGCCTCTAGTGACACTCTAGTAAAGGACTCCCAACTAATAAAACAGTGGCAAGAAGCAAGTAGACAGATCGTAGCAGTTGAGATGGAATTGGCAGGCGTCTATATAGCGGCACGGAGAATGTCTCGCGAGTACCCCGTTCTCGCAATTCGCGGAATCAGCGATATCGTGGGTTTTAGACGCCACGCGGATTGGACCGAATACGCTTGCCAATCTGCTGCGGCGTTTGCGTATGCGTTCTTGTTAACAAAACCCACGGTCCCGAAGATGCTCCAGTCCTCTCCTGAACCAACCATAGGTGACGCCGAATCAGTCACTCCAAAGACACCAGGAAGCGCCAGTAGGTACTCACTTGACATAGCGATGGCGGCTACTTACTGGAACAAACAAGTTGACCAGTTGATGAATTCTTCCGCCCTTCTGCACAGAGTAGTGAACCCCAGTCAGCCGCCTTCAGATTTGTTACCTTATCTTCTCGATCGTAGTGAACAAGATGACCAACTGATCAGGGCACTCTTTCAACGACGCGCTGAAAAACCACGTTGCCCTGTGGTTGGAATAGTCCACGGCGATGAGCGCGAATGTCATTCGGACTTCCTAAGAAAACTGCGACAAGTATCGCTGCCGAAGATTCTTGCGTCTTGGTATCCCCAAGATGCATTGTCTACGCCAATAGCGCACTATGAGTTGCAAGTACCTCTAAACAAATTAGAAGTCGAAAACGCCGTTGGATTGTTAAAGAACAACTTACTTGCTGCGCTTAATATTGCTTCGCAATCTCTGAACGACGCGGTAAGTTTTCTTCATCAGCAGCACAAATTAGCAGTAGTCATGAACTGGACCTTGCTAACGCAAGACTTAAGTGAAACTGCACTTAAGAAAGTAGATCTATTCCTTCAGTTTTGGAATGACTGGGAAGAATTGCCCGAAGACCTGCTTCTTTTCCTCTGTGTAGACTTCAAGTATCAGAAACGTTTCGACAGAAGAAAGAGGATCCTGTTTTGGTCAACAGGGTTTAGCAATGACCATGTGAGGAACTTCATCCATAGTTTGGACTTTACAGCTTATCGACGAATATTCGGATTCTGTTTTCCAGAACTTGAAGCTATCCCCAGATCAGATCTGGACGCCATGTTACAAATTGATTTGATTCATAGGTTTTACCGGTTTAAGGAAAGCGACATCCGCGATCTCTACAATAATGCTCAACTAATAAATCCTGATGGTCGCATTCCTATGGAAGCCTTGATAGATTCGCTTGACGCCATTCACCGTCAAACAACCCTTGCATTCGGAGTGTGATCATGACGTTCCCTTTCTACTCAGGAAAGCCGCAACAAGAGTGCGTTAAGAGAGCCACAGAACTTCCTGTAGTCAAGTTTGATGTTCGCGAGGACGCATCTGCCTACCATGCCGATCAAGGGCTCGTTGATGCCGTCAATGTAGCGCTCTTACTTGGACAACCACTGCTTGTAACAGGGGAACCAGGTACCGGCAAAACTCAACTTGCCTATAGCTTAGGATGTGAGCTTGGGTACGACGTAGAAAAGTTTGAGACAAAGTCTACTAGCACTTCACGCGATCTTTTTTACACCTATGACTATCTAAGTCGTTTTCATGCGGCGCAATTGCGAGAAGGAAGTATTGAAGCCAAGGAATATATAACCTACAACGCGTTGGGTATTGCGATATTGCGGTCACGAGAACGATCTAGCATTGAGCAACTTCTACCCGAAAAGTTTGAGCACGACGGAAGCAGACGAACAATTGTACTAATTGATGAAATCGACAAGGCACCTCGCGATTTTCCTAACGATTTGTTGAATGAAATAGAAGGGATGTATTTCAAGGTGCCAGAGTTGGGGTGGTCGGCCCAGCGGATTGTCTGTGAACCAAGAATGCGTCCGATTATTGTTATTACTAGCAACTCGGAGAAAAATCTACCAGATGCTTTCTTGCGCCGTTGCATCTACTACAATATCCCATTTCCGAACAGAACACGTCTTTTGGCCATAGTTCTCTCGCATGCGAAGGATGCGGACATTGGTGATCGCGAGTGGGTCCAAGACGCACTGGACCTTTTTCTCAAGCTGCGCGAACCTGCGCGAGCTTTGGACAAACCACCTGCAACAGCTGAATTAATGAACTGGCTCACTTATCTTCGAAGCCGCAACGTTGATGACACAAAAGGTCTTCGTACTCAGTCACACCTTACCTTATCAAGTGTGAGTGCTTTATGTAAAAACCAAGGTGATCAAGAGAAAGCAGCATCAATTATTCGGGAATGGCTGACAGAATAACTAATTCAGCTCAAAACTTCGTTCAGAGAGAAGTTGTCGATCTTGCGGCAAGGTTAAGGTTCAGTGGTTTTGCCGTCGACACGCGACAATGTTTTTCTGCTCACACACTTCTCATAGAGGTTGCCTCAAAAGGTTTCGAAGATTCTCGACAGATTTGCGGCTGGCTGGCTCCCATCTTTTGCACTACCCCTGAGGAGCAAGACCGCTTTGCACCCATCTTCCGCGAGTGGTGGGGCGTCGCGGAGGTCGACCGACAGAGACAGGAAATCAAGTACTCAACTGAGAAATCAGACACAAGCGGTGTGAGTTCCTCAATCAAGCGGGAATCAATCTTCAATCGTATCTCGCCGCTTCTGTTTCTCCTCTCTTTTGCAGCGCTACTTGGTGCTGGCAGCCTAACATACATCTGGATTTTGAGACTTGGCTCATCAAATCAGACTCAGGGGTCCTTAGGTGACATCATTGTTAGCACAGGTCGTGTCACGGCGATAACCATGAGTCTTATCCTCATTGCCTTCTTAGTTGCAACGGGCTTTCTCTGGTGGCTTTGGATTAAGCGGCAACGATTGTTGCAGAGATGGCGCGCAGCAATTAGACATCAAATCCACCCTTTTATGGTGAGGGGCGCTACCGAACACGTCGTTCAACTACTGGATTTGCATCGCATAGCTCAGGATCTGCGACGTCATCGTGCGGTAAATCTGTATGATCTTCATCCTGAGTCTACAGTTATCCAAAGCATTCGGAATGGCTTGTTTTCTCCAGCTTACGAGTCCAGGAAGGCATTGCCAGAGTACTTAGTGCTGATTGATCGGTTGAGTTTCGCAGATCAGCTCGCATCTTTGGAAACTGAAATCGTTGATCGCCTCATGAAATACGATGTAATCGTTGATAGATTCTATTTTCAGGCGGATCCTCGCGTATGTAGAAAGGACAAACCGGTTCCATTGCAATTTTCATTGCGCGACCTCGCCGCCTCGTACTCACATCGATATTTACTGATATTTACAGATGCAAATGCTTTTTTTGACCCGTTGCAGGGCACACCACAACGATGGTTGGATTTATTCTCTCCATGGCTTAATCGAGGATTATTCACCCCACTGGACGATCCGAACAATAAGAGCGAAGTCTTGTCGAAGCTCGGGTTCCTAGTTTTTCCTCCAAGTAGGGAAGGCATCAGAAGGTTTATCGACGCCATCGGCCGAGGGGGAGAGTCAGCGGCAGTTCGGCGAACAGCAGGGCAGGATTTTCCCCAGTTGTTGTCTGAGAGGCCGAGCCGTTGGTTAGAATCGCACGACCCCCCATCAGATCTACTCAACAAACTCTCGGCGCAGCTAAGGAATTATTTGGGCCACGACGGATACTTTTGGCTAAGTGCATGTGCAGTTTATCCAATGCTGCAATGGGAACTCACACTCTACCTCGGATACAAGCTGATAAACCAAGAAGTTATAAAAAGGGAACTATCGCGCCTTGTACGACTACCGTGGTTTCGTCATGGAACTATGCCTGATTGGTTGCGTAGGAAATTAATACTTGATTTGTCGGCGCGCGATAGGCTTGAAATTCGCAGAGCCATCTACGACCTGCTAATGAGTTCCATTTCAAATCAAGATGTATTTGTGCTGCCGATCGCTACAAGAGAAATAAATGAGCGTTCCAAGAACCCATCAAGGAGCCTGCGTCAGACATTCACCGCTTGGAAGGAAAGTGTCTTGTTAAGATCTATGCTTCTCTCCGAGCCTGATGATAGTGCGTTGAGAGAGCAAGTTTTTCTGACTTTCATGCTCCGCCGTCGATTTGATGAGCTATCAGTCCCGCTGCCTCAACGTGCGTTGCGGACGCAACAGCCTGTTCTTGTGCAACCATCATTGCTCGCGCAATACGTCGAGCGGGTTCAGGAGGGTTTTAAGGCACTCCTGGAGAAGTTGTTTAGACCTACAACTGAGGTTGCTCCCAGGAGTACGCACATAACCACTTATTTTGTACGAGGAATGAAATACGCCTTTACTTCGGCGTTTGCTATTTTCGCCGGCTATCTGATGCAGAATCCACGAATAGATGTCAACGACTTACTAATTCTCGCAATTCCTGTAATAGCATCACTATTCTTTTTTGTGTGTTACGCTAACCGTTTTCAGTTCGGACATCTATACGTAACGCGGGACTATGAACTCCAAGTTCTGCTTCAATCCGAGGCCATTCGAATATTCCCTTTAATCGCAGTGCCAATCATCGTCATCATTCTATTGGTCATCACACGCACTGAGCGACTATCGGTTTCAATGTTGGCAGCCACTATGATTTATGCCGTCTTGTACTACTTGTACGGGATATTCCTACTCCGCTATAAACCGCGCTCAGACGATGTACCGTTGGTGCGACATCAGTTGATTTGGCCCGTCATACTGTCGATTGCGATTGGGCTGTACTTCGGCCGGTTTTTGACTGATCTGAAGTTCTCGATGTTGCCATTGTTTCCAGTTGGTCTACTCGTTGTTTTCTATTTGGTCTCGGAAAGCCTGCAATTTAGTGGACGACAATTCCTAGCAACATCGCTCCTAATGTCTTTGCTACTGGCGACGGTAATTGTACTCACCCAAGTACAAGTACTCCCGGTAAACAACACGCTCATCCGGACTCTTGCGGCAATGTTGTTTTGTGTTGCGATTTCGGCATATCTAGCGGTATTTGAGTCTTGGAAGATTACTGCCGATATTGCAGAAAGAGAGAACATTACTGGCCGTGAAGGGTCGGATCAATTCTGGTCGAGCAAAGCATCCCAATATGCGACGGCCACGTTGTCGGCACTTGTGATCACGATAGGGATCGTACCTTTTGTTTTCATTTTCAGCGATTACGGCACCTTCTTCCTTGTTGGCTTTACGATGCATGCGTTTCTTTCTTTCATCTTCTGGTTTTATTTTGGTCGAGAACCTTATTTTAAGATCCTTCCCTGGTCAACAATCAAAACGGTCGCGGGGCTGGCATTCTTGGCATTATTAGTTACAGCCCCCTTGTTCAATCAAACAATTGTGCCTAACCTCTTGGGCGGTTTTGGCCTGGCCGGACTAGGCTTATTAATGACTCCTACAATTGTGCAAACCGCTAGATTAGCGGCTGACTTCCGGCGTATATCCAGCAAAAAAAGTTCTGGTACGGCTTCTGACATTATTCGATTGCTCGACCGAAGGATCAATCTTATTAGAATCCTGAGCGTTCTCTGTTTGATTGCGAGCTTCGTCGTAGTTTTCTTGCAACAGTCTGTTGACAATTTATCGCCCGTTTTCAAAAAGGGCGAGTTAGCACTTGCGGTATATGCGATGTGCATCTTGTTTTGCTTCTTGTTTGAGATCTTGAATTTCATTGGTGTCAGGCCGTACCCGTCCACCGCATAATCCACAGGGCGATGCTGTATCGCCTTGTATATCAAATGACTAAGTGCAAAGGTTTCCGGCGTAGGCGGAATAGAAATCTATATAGGTTGATGTGCCAGAGGATGGTTCGATGCTCTATTTTACAGATAATTGGCCTCCAACTGCGGTCTACACCGGTAGGTTCATTTTTGTGGCAGAGGCACAGGAATCTGAAGCAGAAGGGCGCCTCAGACGAAGCAAGGAATCTGGATTCAGTGTGCGGTGCAAGGTACCTAACTCTGATCGAGTTCAACCAGCGTTCGACGAAGAGTATCGCCATGCGCGTCTGTATCTTCGGTCTTATACTGGATTACTTCTGAGCGGACTTAGATACGCGACACGAGTGCTTAGGATGCTGAGTAAATGGGACAGACTGGTAAACTATTATTATGATCTTCGAACTCTATTCTATGTAACAGCTTATCTTCCTCATGAGTTAGCAGTAGCATCGGAACCCAGTGATGAGGCTCTACGGAGAAAACTGGTTAAGGTGTGTGACTATAAAGCTCTGAAGTTGTGGATTAGAGCGGGCCGCCGATGGTATGTGGCGACCGTGATCTTGCTGTCTCCTATACTATGTTTACTGGGCTTCGTGATGGGTCGGAATCCTACGATCATAGTAGTGGAGCTGAGAGATAACCGCATAATTCATCATAACCGAGCACTGGAAGGTATTGTTAACAGGGCGATGGGACATATTGATAGTTCAAGAATGAGTTGCTTGCAACGCGCGTTGAACCGCCTTCTCAATTCTATTCGTATTGAAGGATGGATCAAGGAAGACCTTGACATGGATTGGAAGTGGCTACAACTGAAGATAACATCCGAAAGAAGACTTTGGCCGCTTTTCCAGAAGGAAATAGCTTCGGTAACTAAGTTGCGCCACGTTCCGCAAGACTACGGCACCTTTATGCGCGATCTTTCGGTATTTGTACTGGCTTGGATTCAAGGGTCAACAGTAAGCGATTTTACTAAGATACTGCCTGTTCTGAGAAGCATTGAATATTCAGCAGAAAGAAAACTTCCCGAGTGGACTTATCAAGATCCTATCTTCAGGCAGCTAGTTAATTTCTTTTATCTTCACGGGAACTAAAAGAATGTACTTCACACATCTTGCCGAGATATCTTCTCGAGAGGATTTTGATTCTGAACTTCTAGAGATATATGAGTATCTGATAATAGTTCGCCTGGGTGATTTTGGTGTCAATGCTGATAGCGCTGCCCTTGACGCCTTCAACATACAGCACAACGATCCAAAAGGGTTCTGTACATTATGGATAAACCAGGGTCAACTGGTACTCGAGACCTCGTTGATTTTTACGAAAATGTATTCGGAACGATCTTCGAGGGTGTAGATTGGAGGCGGCCTCTGTTCCTGCGCGTCAGTACTCGAGATTTGATCAATTCAGAGCAAGCCTTCTTAACACCCACAGTGGAATATATTGACAGTTACTTAGAACTGAACGACGACAGTACCGAAGAAGATGCTTATGTTTGGCAGCATTCTGCGGCAGGTTATGCTCTGCGTCAGGCTCATAAGGCAATAGAGAATCAAAGGGATTCTGATATCAAGGTTGATATTGGTCGTTTACTTCGTGCGATGCATCAATTGTGGCGAATTCTTTCCTAAAGCCTTATTGTCTAATTCAAAATAGAAAGAATTGTGGATACGATCGCCGGCTCTTCACGTTTGTCTGATGAATCAGGAAAATGACACAAATATGCGACTTGTCTACTAGGCGTGTTTACTGACTGACGCCAGTCAGAATAGTTTCAGCACCTAAGCGGTAGCAATCAATTTTCGAGAGCGGCTCCCAATCAAATCGTGCGGGGTTCTGAATGGTGGTGACCTTAGGTTGCGAAGCGCAGTTGAAGACGACGTATAGCCAATAGTCATAGCCAATAGTCATCGCCAAGGCGTAGGGCCGTTTTGTATTCGTTAGCAGTGAGTGCGATCTCACCAACCGCCGCGCGCCCTTTTACCTCAATGAATCGAGTCGCGACTCGTTCTCCCTCAATCTTGGAGAGAGCACGCCGCGAGATCAGATCAAAGCCGCGAGTATCACCCTCGACGTTTTCTACCGTGCAACCTCGTGCTTCTTCAAAAGCGACAACTGCCTGAACCGCGATGCGTTCAATCGTCGCGAATCTTAAATCAGCTTGGGCCTCTGGCTCGCCAGAGGGCCGGGCCACGCTGTAGCCAACTGCCTCGTACGCTTTGACGCGCTTTTCGTACATGCGACTCAATACCGGCACCGCAGCATCGACGTAGTCATAGACTCGAACTATTCGTTTGTTGGCATGAAGCCGGTGCAAGCGCCCGACGTATTGCTGCAGGGTTCCGCGCCACGAGATGGGCATAGCGAGGAACAGCGTATCCAGCCGCGCATCGTCAAAGCCTTCTCCAATGTAACGCCCTGTGGCAAGGATCACTCGTGGCTGGCCATCCGCGACGGCTCTGATCTGGGAGGTAAGCGAATCACGTTGCTTCTTGCCCATACCGCCTTTCATCACAAAAATATGCGGCACTCGTCGAACGAGTTTCTCAAACAAGAGCTCCAGGTGGTCCGTACGTTCGGTGAGCAGGAGCGGAAAGCGTCCGGCTTCGATCGCTACTACAACATCGGCGACGATCAAGTCAGAACGTTGGTCGTCTTGAACGAGAGCGGTGTAGATTTCTTGTATGCCTATGCCACTCCATTCAGGAGGCACTGTGAACTCGGTTAACCTGGGGATGACCTCATATTGAAGATCTGAAGCAGCGGCCTGTCTCTTACCGCCCACATTGAAGCGGATCGGACCGCATTGCATAAGGATGATTGGATGGTGGCCGT
>Ga0105241_10002450_pt1 | contig 13927 bp, 11 predicted proteins | sample KBSC64metaG_FD_80422 | JGI IMG/M metagenome (GOLD analysis project Ga0105241, IMG submission 80422) | Corn rhizosphere microbial communities from Kellogg Biological Station, Michigan, USA - KBS C6-4 metaG | ecosystem: Host-associated > Plants > Roots > Rhizosphere > Soil | place: Michigan, USA... | reverse complement strand
TCCGCGAAATAATTGCCGGCAATGATCCCGCCGATTGCTGGCAGACTTATCGAGGGGATTTCCATTGCAACCGCGGCGGACACATACCGGAGACTGCCACACCGGCAGCGATGACTCTAAAACAGCAGAATTATTATCGCGATGCGCAAGCGAAGGATCGCGATAAGAAAGGCTTCGTCGCCCAGTATGCGGAGTTCCACGTTACCGGGTCGGGCCTGGGTAAGGCATTCCGGCTGCTCTACGACTACGTGAACGATCAGTTTTACATCAGCTTGACGCACTACAACATTTGGAGCGACGCAGGAGGCGGCGAGCGCAACCCGTTCTTCCGAGTGACTAACATTCACTGATCGAACGCAAGCCGCAAGGATTTGGCGAACCTGTTGACGGAGAAACAAGATCCATTGTGACCAGGAGACCTAAGATCAAACTAGAACCGAGGCATGCCGGTGCAAGTAATGCTTCGCAGCATCGTAATCCCGTGCCTCAACGGCATCAGATCAAGCCGCCAACACCAAAAGTCCTGCAACGAAAGAGTGTCTCTCCACAAACTCAGCCTCTTCAGAACGCGCCAAAGACGCCGGCGGCGCCTGCGGTCTATCGTCCGAACGCGATGCCGAAAGTCCTGCAATCGAAGATGGCAAACGGTCGGCCCAAAACAGCGGAAAGGAATGTGGCCCAGCGAGTCGCGAACGTAAAGCAGCCCGCCAAAGAACAGTCCGTTGTGCAACCATTCACTTCGCGAGTGGTGCAAGCGGTGAAGATATATCCAAATCTTCATCCCGGCGCGGTCGAGCCGGTCGATCACGGAAATGTTTTCCGGCTCAACAGTTTTGCGAATCAATACCGCTTGCAGCGAGTCAATAGCCACAGCGTGAACGTGCCTAATCAGCAATACAACTTCGTGCGCACGCGTGAAGGCGAGATGTTGCTGCATGCTCGCTACCGGCATCCTTCGATCGCGGAAGGAAAGCAAGTGCTCTACGCGGGCGAGATCTTCTTCAACAACGGTCAGCTCGAGTGGTGGTCCAACGGCTCGGGTCACTATCAACCTTACGTCGAAGACGCTGAGCAGGCGAACCTGCCAATGGATCAGTTTTACTCATACCAGCAAGTCATCAAGGGCGAGCACAAGCGGAAGAAAGGATGAGGCTGCTAGTCCCAGCGTGACGCCTGACTTTTGCGTCCACTACGAGAGTCAAAGTGAATTTCCCTAAGAACCCAAAGCATCAGTTCAAGCCTGCGGTGGTGCAATTGAAGACTCTCGTAGCGCCGCCGACTGTGAAGCGGCCGGTCGCGCCTCCTGTTTATCGTCCGCAACCCGTGCCGAAAGTTTTACAGACAAAGAGCGCATTGCCTGCAAGCCCACAGAAGTTTCAGCCGCCACCATCGCCGGCTGCGCCTCCGATTTATCGGCCGCAACCAACCCCAACGGTTCTTCAGGCGAAACGATTGCCGGCCCATACTATTCAGGCGCGACCGCTGACACCGCCTGTGACTCATCGTCCGAGTTCCGTTCCAAAAATTGTGCAGACTAAGACCGTGGCCAAACATCCGACGCTGCCAGTCAGGCCGAGCGCGATCGTGCAACTTGCTGAGAAGAAAAAGAAAGGTAAAGACATCTTTGTGCGCACACCTTTCTCGGGCGAAGTTAAAAGCTCGATCACGCTCGAGCCCGGCGAGCACCGGCGTCACATCATTCCCAATCACCTGATGAAACATATGTTTCAACGCTGGTGGAATGCTCACAAGAACGATGAGGAAGGTGAGTTGACCTCGTTCAGAGAACTCCAGGGTATTTTGAAAGACATGAATAACTATATGCCCAACCTGGTTCCCGGGGAGGGCGCTGCCAACACTGCCATCGGCATGCTCGCGACTGCGATCGGCGGCGCGCTCAAAGACATTCAAGATAGCAAGTTATCGGCAAAAGAAATTGCCGCAAAACTGAGTAAGTACCGCGGCTTTGCCCAATGGAAACAAGAAGAATTGATGGAAGGTGTATTGCTCGTATTCGCAAAGGATAAAGAGGTCAAGGCCTCGGCCGAGGAACGAATCGAGCTGGCAGGGGATATTCACGGTTCAGTGGATTTTGACTGGCCAGGCGGCAAACATTGGGATCTATGGTTTGGAACTTACGAGCGATTCAAGGAGATTGAAGAGTCTCCGGAAGACTTCGATCACGCCGAGCTCATGGCTGCAGTAAACAAGTTTGAGAGCCTGCCGGTAGTGAGAGATCGTCGCGATCGCTCGCCGGCGCGGGGCCGACCGCGCGCTCGCGCGCGAACCCGCAGACGCAGCGAGAGTCGCGATGATCGATCCTTAAGTCCGGACCAAAGAGGCGCTGCCAGTGGAGGAGGTAGTCGGGACCGATCGCGGAGTCGAGATCGAGGAAGCGGCCCCGCAAGTCGAACGCGAAGTCGTCGCAGCAGTTCGTAATGTCATAGATGAACTCGAATAAGAAAAATCTAGCGAAAGTTAATCCGGCGCGATTAAACGGGCAGGCCGGAGCCCCGTCTAAATTCAAACCTGTAGTTGCGCAATTTAAGACCGCCGGAACAAATCCTGCGGTTGCTCCTCCCGTGTATCGCCCGCAAACCGTTCCTAAGGTGCTGCAACTCAAGCGGCATGAAGTAAAAAAAATGGGCGGCATTGTCGTGACACAAAACGCCGCAGGTTCGTCTTTACTGCCAGCGGCGCCGCCAAAAATTTTGCAAAAGAAGGTCGGTCCCAACCGGCCCGATGTTCACCGTCATCAGGTGACTACAACAAATCGGACGACTCAACCCTCAGGCCATGCGAAACCGTGTTGTGTTCAGGCTAAGGCGAATCGGGGATTGCGGAACAATTCGTTGGCGTCTGTTCCAAAGCCGCGGTTTGCAAACGTTGGTCGTCCCGGTCGCAGTATTCAACTTGCTGCGAAGGCGAAGGCGGCGCCGATGGAGGTTGAAGCGGTTGAGGCCGAATCAAAAGATGATGTCAAGAAAGCACTGCTACTGAATGACATCGCCAAAAAGCTTCATGCTGCCGGCGGCGGAACGGGCCAAAACACGACGGGCGTTGCGCTACTCACAGACGGCAGAATCGTGGCGGCCACACAACTCTCACCGGCAAAGCTCAGCGCGACTGCAGCGCTCATGGGCGTCGCCGACGTATCAAAAACAAAGGGCGCGGGTTTTCACTGCGAAGTGAGCCTCTATATAGATTACGGAGCTTTGATCCAGGCAGTTAGCGCCAGTCAGGGTTTCTGTCCTCACTGTCAGGAATTTCTGAACGCCAAGGGAATCAAACGGGTTGGTCCAGATCGCGATACCAACGATCAGGTGTGGTACAGCCCTGAGCGTTATTACGGTAAAGAAAAGGATCCAATCGGTGCGGCATACCCGTGGGCCTATGAGAAAGATCCTGTAGAACAAGTAAGAGTTACCTACAAGACCAAGGCGGCTTATGCGGCGCAGTACAAGGCGCGCACCGGTAGCGAGCTTCCCTGGTAGTACAGGAGTAATCGGAGTGATTCAAGGAACCAAAGCGATGCAAAGAGTTGATCGAGAGAGTTCGCCGTTGGAAGTGAATCAACGTCTGTCCAGGTCTCTGCTTTGGCAACTGCAGCGAAATTATTTTGAGCGGCACGGTATCGAGGCCTGGAGCTCCGGTTCTGTTCCTCATCACATCACCAGCAGTCCGTTTATCGCCGATGCTTATGCTCGAGTCGTAATGGGTTTTTTGCGTGACTGGAGCATGGACCAGCATTCAGAGACGGTGCTCGATGACCGGCAGCCTGTTTACATCGTTGAACTCGGTTCCGGGTCAGGGCGTTTCGCGTTCTCATTCCTGAAAAAGTTTCTCAGTCTCCAGCGCAGCTCCGTCTTGAAAGATATTCCGATTAAGTACGTCATGACGGATTTTACGAAAAGTAATCTCGACTATTTGCGCATGCATCCGTGGCTTAGTCCTTTTATTAAAGAAGGCTTGCTGGACTTTGCGCGTTTCGATCTGGAGAGCGACAACCAATTCGAACTGCTCGATTCCGGCGAGACTCTTGCAAACGCGACGCTCCGCAATCCTTTGATCGTGATTTCAAATTACGTGTTTGACAGCACGCGGCAAGATGCTTTTCTGGCTGCTAATAAAAACCTATTTGAAATTCGGGTAAGCTTAACAGCGACACAGAACGAGATCGACACCGCGGATCCGAGCATCCTCTCGAAAATTGACATCTCGGCTCACAAAAAACCAATCAGCGGAAACTACTATGAGGATGCAAAATGGAATCGCGTCCTGCACGATTGTAAACAGCGTTTCACTGACACCACTTTTCTGTTTCCCACCGCCGCGTTGCAATGTATCCGGAATCTTCATCAACTCTCGGGCGGCCGAATGATGCTTTTGTCGGGTGATCGTGGTCACAGCCACGATGATCTGAAGGTGGCGGGCGCGATACCGACTTTCGCGCTTCATGGCTCCTTCTCGATGATGGTTGATTTTCAAATCATCGGAGATTACTGCCAACAACTCGGTGGTCAAGTGCTTCATCCTGCCAGACAAACTGAAAACCTGAACATCTCTGCTTTTCTCTTCGGTGATCCTGCTGTTGATTTTATCGAGACGCGGCAGGCATACGCCGAAGCGATCGAAAAATTCGGGCCTGATGATTTCTTCACACTAAAAGAGGCAGTCTCTCGGGGTTACAACTCTTTAACTCCGGATGAAATGCTTACTTTTCTCCGACTGAGTTGCTGGGATCACAAAAGATTTCGTGAATGCTTGCCGGCTTTGAAAAATCACTTGTCGAACCTGACAAGCCTTCAGAAACAGCACCTGTATGAAGCGATCTTGAAGGTGTGGGACTCTTACCTCCCGATAGGCGAAGAGAACGATCTGGCTTTTGAGTTGGGAACACTGCTGCTGGAAATTGAGTTTCATGAGGAAGCTCTCGAATTCCTGCAACGTTCGGTTGACCTCTACGGGATGTCGCCGGGCGCCGCTTACAACATTGCGGTTTGTTACTACGGTCTCAATCAGATGGACCACGCGCTGGATTATCTCAACCAGGCGATGAGTCTGGATCAAGAGTTCACCGAAGCGAGGGACTTGTACAGTGAAGTGCAATCAGCGTTGCTGAACGCAACCCGTAGGCTGCGTCGAAAGCGACGGGCTTGAATCGCGAATCTTGAAAGAAGTGAAGTCGAATAACAAACCGGTAGTGAAAGGCATGCCGCAACCAGCCAATCGGCGGGCGGGATCAGTGCGTCAATTCAAGCCGGCGGTGGCTCAGTTAAAGATTCCCGCATCCTTGCCAGGCAGCAAACGTCCCATAGCGCCTTCACCTTACCACCCACAAACCATACCGAAAGTTTTACAGGCCAAGAGGTCATTGCCTTCAAGCCCAGCGAGATCTCAAGCACAACACCGGCCGGTTGCGCCTCCAGTTTATCGTCCGGAAGCAAAGCCGCTGGTCCAACCGAAGCTCAGCCTGCCGCAGCGAGGGTCAACCACGCCACCAAAGGCTGCGCTGGTCTATCGTCCGCAACCGATGCCGAAAGTGTTGCAGACAAAAAGAAGCACCGTGGTTCAACCATCATGGGCTCGGAGAGGAGCAATTGTCGGCAGCGTTGTGGGAGCGGTGAGCGCGCCGTTATGGATGGGTGCAGCCGGGGCAGCCGCAGTGGGCTATGGAATAGTAGGGGCAATCGCACTTGGAGGCGGAGGGGCAATCGTTGGACACGGGGTCGATCAAGGAGGCTGTAGACGTGGTTCCCCCGCGCGACGGTGTTCGAGTCCGGAAAGTTCGTCCCTTTTAGACAGACCTGACGTGAAACGGTCAGGCAGCGGTAGTGGATCTGGTGGAGGAGGCCCGACCGTTCGTAAAGGTTCCGGCAAAAACCGGGGGTTGCTAAAATCTGCTTCGGCGTCAAAAAGCGTGGTCGCTGCAACACCTGTTGTCGCCGCAACACCGGTTGCCGCTGCAGCACCCGTTGCGGCTGCGGCACCGGTTGCGGCGGCAGCAGCTGCGGCACACCCGGCTCGGGCTGTGGTAAGAATGCCGGCGTATACCGACGCAGATGCACTTCAAAAGTTAAAGGCTCTACGCGTTCACATCTCCAGCCTTGCACAACTCGAGGAAACCCTCCAGCAGCACTTTTCAGCAGTTCCAAGACAAAAAGAACTACGCGATCTTTTGCTGGCTACCAGATCTGCGGAGGCAGACAGAGTGGCAGAGGCAAAGCGCGCGGCTGCGGCTGAGGAGGCTGCGCTTCTTCCTCCCAGACCGGCTCCGGAGGAATTGCGTCACGTTAGTGACAACCCAACCTTCGAAGGCACCGATTCCGACGTAATTCGCACCGCGTACCTTGCCGGGCAACCTAAGAAGGAGGCTGTCTGGAGTAGCGACATGACTGGAAAGCGCCAGTATGAGCAAAAGGGTGACAAGAGTGTCGTCGAAACTCATGCCGAACAACGAGCACCAGACCACGAGATCCCAATCCAGGGTCGCATCGTCCGTCTTAAACAGAACGCCTGGCCTTGTAATAAGTGTTTAGAGAAATTTCCAACTCGGTCGGATCTGAAAGGAAAAACGGTCATCATTAATGTGGTTGACGATCATGGCCTTTACGGGCGCAATAACATGCTGCCAGACCTAACCATCGGCCAGCTAATCATCGACGACCGGGTGATCCGATACGCTAACCTTGCGAAGTGGCAATAAACGAATATCACCGAAGACACGAGAGCAGTAAAGATGAGAGTCGTGAACTCAATGAACAATAAATTTGACAAGGTGAGAAGACCACCGACAGCACCACCTGTGTATCGTCCGCAGCCTGTTCCCGCGGCCTTACAAAAAAAGCGTTCGCCCGGTCAACCATTACAGACGAATCGAGCGCCAATTGTGCCGGCTGTTTATCGACCCGAGCCAAAAAGCTCCTTGGTATCGCAAATGAAAACTCGGCCGGTCGCTCCGCCGGTCTACCGGCCGCAACCAACGCCTAAGGTGCTACAAACTAAAAGGCCGATTGGTTCTCCGGGGGCGATTCAACGATCGCAAATTTTGCCCGGGCGCGGAATCGGAAATGTCGTGCAACGTGATCTGGACCTCAAAACCGCTTTGAGAACAGAGAACAGCCGGTATCTGATCGATCCGGCTGATAACACGGTCCTCTACAGCGTGATGGGTGCGATCCCACCAAGACCCAGCGGCCTATACCAACGCACGATGGATCAGACGTCAGGCTATCCCCACATACTGTTGAATGCCTGGAGACCCAACGTCCGCTTTCTGAGTAAAGAAGAAGCCCTCAAGTCGTCGCCAGTGAAAGGTAAACCCGGACAGTATGAATACACTCAAAAGGGTTTCATTGATTCGGTTAAACGTTTCTCGCTGAGAGGTCTCGGCGGTGACGTGTTGTCCCCACCCGAGGTTGGCGAACGACCAACCATCGGCGTGTTTGGAAAGAATGATTGTTATGCGTTTGGCGACGCGCTTCAGAACTTAATGCACATGAACGGCGAACTCCCGCTTTGGCAGACGGGACGAAAGAAAAAGAACGTCCACGTCACTAAGCATGACCCTCGGGATCTCGAACTACAGGTGGGCGACATGATGCGTCACATCTATGTCGACAATCCACATTGCAAATATCACGCAGCCACAGTGGTCGCAAAAGATGGCGAGAGTCTGGTGACGTTGGAAGGGCATGTCAGCAAGAACCTTAAGAGACCGCAGTTCCTAATCCACGGTGGTGTGAGAGATTTTGCGAGCCGTGAAGTCCTGGGTGGTTACGGAGATGAAGTTGAAATCACTCCGCTTGAGAGTCTGAACCCGGACGTGGTTGCCGAAGAGCGAGATGATTTTGTTCGACGTTTCCAGCGCATGATGGGCGACGATACTGAATTCGGATTTATGACTGCTCAGATCAATCTGGGCTTTGCTCGCACGGATGAATTCCCACGTCGAATCCATCGGGCCAGACTCGCTCGCCAGCGTGAGCTCGAGGAGCTACGACGAGGTGGCTGGGTTCGGAGAATGCACAAGAAATGGGAGCGCTCGCTGCAAGCCGGCGGCCGCACGACGATGAATAATTCCATCGAGGGTAATAGGTTCATCGACAACGATATGTTGTGAGAGGTTGACTAACATGACGACAAAATCGCCGAGTAAAAGTAAAGCTGTCGCACCACCGGTTTATCGTCCCGAAGGCAAGACGATGTTGCAGGCGAAGATGATCTCGCCGGTGCGAAAGTCGCCGGCGGCGCCGCCGGCTTATCGACCGCAACCGGTTCCAAAAGCGTTACAAACGAAGCGGTCGCCGGGTCAAGCGACAGGCGAGACCGTGCAGCCGAAATCGATCTCGCAACGAAAGACACCTTCAGCGCCGCCAGTGTATCGTCCCGAACAGAAACGAACACTCCAGAGGAAAACTATTTCCGTCGCAAACACGCAAACGAGTGCCGTCATTCAAAGGGCACGGGACAAGATCGCAGACACAAGAACTCTTCCGGCCGCCAGTGTGCCCGACTTGACGATGGAGAGTTACAAGCTCCACGTCGCCGCTCGAACGGTTCGGTTTTTCCAGCAGCTCGTGTCCGCTGCGTTTGAAATTCGCGAACGCGGAGGAACGGTCAGACCGTCTCTGTTCTCGGACCATGCTCGCGTGCAAGTGCAGGTTGGACAGCGTCACAAGGGGCCCGAGACGGTTCCGGGAGAAAACGCCTGGGATGCTGCGCATCTCATGAACACCTCGTTGAATGCTCGCGAATACGCCCATGAAACCGGCCAGATGGTGGATGATGACGATGTCCGGGGGCGCTATATAGCAACGGGAGCGACACAGAATCAGTTTCAAAAATCCAATGTGTCGGCTGATAAGGTTATCGATAAGCAGCAAACCACCACCAAGGACGAGCTTTTGGGAGAGTTACAGATGGGCGCGACGCTCGACGCCGCGTTCGTGGAACGTCATGTTGTCAGGTATCTGGCCCACCTGTTGGCGAATCTGAAGTCCGGCGCGGCGACAAGCGGAATCATCACCGGCATGGCAATCAAAGATGATTCTTATACGGCGGCGTATGACGTAATAATGTACCAATCGGGCCGAGTTGGTTCTATCATGAGCGACATACGCGACGAGCTGGGAGGACGATTAAAGTAATCATGTAGCCGCTTCTCGGTGCATAATGTTTCAGGTAGCAACGACAGTTAAAATGACGAAAGGTTGATCCCCTGGTGACCATGCGACCTGGCGGTGAGTTAGCGACTCGACCGTTGCACTTTATCTGGATTGCCGACTGCTCAGGTTCGATGGCGGTTGACGGCAAGATCCAATCGTTGAACACTGCAATCAAAGAAGCAATTCCTAACATGCAGGATGTCGCCGACGAAAATCCCAACGCGCAAGTGCTCGTCCGTGCAGTCAGATTTTCTGACGGCGCGCAATGGCACGTTTCACAACCAACCGACATCGCCGATTTCAAGTGGGATGATCTTGACGCGGGTGGTGTTACCGCAATGGGCAAAGCACTGAGCATCGTCGCCGATCAATTGAAGATTCCGCCGATGGATGAGCGCGCGTTGCCGCCTGTACTCGTGCTCATTTCTGATGGTCAGCCGACTGACGATTTCGCCGGAGGTCTCCAGTCTTTGATGAACGAGCCGTGGGGACGCAAAGCAGTGCGCATCGCGATCGCGATCGGTGAAGACGCCGACCAGGAAGTGCTGAAGAAATTCATCGCCAATCCCGAACTTCGACCTCTCCAGGCCAACAATCCCGAGTCCTTAATTAAATACATCCGGTGGGTTTCGACCGCAGTGCTCAAATCTGCTTCATCGCCGGCGAGTCAAAGCGCGGCTGCTTCGACGTTGGGCCTCAACGTGCCGATTCCAGCATTGCCGGATGCGACCGGTCCATCCGCAGACGACGTCTGGTAGGAATGAGTCGTGTGAAAGACAGGCGACGTTGGCAGGCCGCAGGTCAGAGTGTCCGCGGTGCTGCTCATGAACGCAGCGGCATGCCGAACCAGGATGCGATTCACTGGATCGGTAGTGGTTCGTCCCTCGTCCTTGCAGTAGCCGATGGGCATGGCAGCGCGCGTTATCCACGCAGTCACGTCGGGGCACGGATCGCTGTCGAAACAGCGACTCAATTGGTCCACGAGTTTGTTTTGGGCCAGACAGATGCTGAGAACTTATCTCTCGTGAAGCGTGCGGCGGAAGAGTGGCTGCCGCGTGCGCTAGTTCGTGCGTGGCGCATAGGGTCCGTCGAACACATCGCAGCGAATCCGCTGTCTGAAGACGAACTCAGCGCTTTAGGACGCGACGATGCTGAGCGTATCAGGGCTTACGGCGCAACCATCGTGACCGCTGCCGTTTCCGAGCGGTTTGTTTTGTATTTACAACTCGGCGACGGCGAGATTCTGACTGTTAGTGATGAGGGCGTCGTTTCAAAGCCACTGGCGAAAGACGATCGTTTGTTTGGTAATGAGACCACATCGCTTTGCACGTCTAACGCATGGAGCGATTTCAGAGTGAGTTTCCAGCCGATTACAAACGAACACCCGGCGCTCATCTTGTTGGCGACTGACGGTTATCCAAACTCATTCCGCGACGAAGCGGGTTTCCTAAAAGTCGGAACAGACATTCTGGAAACGATCCGCACCGAAGGACTCGGCCACGTGAAAGATAACCTGGAAGTCTGGCTCAGCGATTCGACTCGCGCCGGCAGCGGCGACGACGTGACGCTGGGCATTCTCTGCTCGGTATAGCGCCAACGGCGCGAAATATGAAAGCCAGGGGCAAGCGCGAGCGAAGCGAAGCGCGTCGCCCCTGGATAAATACCAAAAGCGTCGAGAGGCCTGAAAGGCCGAAATAAATTGGCGTCGTATTACGGCCTTTCAGGGCTCGCCTATTTTGTTTTCGTTACCAGGGGCGACGTGCTTCGCTTCGCTCGCGCTTGCCCCTGGCTACTATATCCGCGCCGTTGGCGCTCAAGATCATGGACCAGATCCTCAAGGCCGGTCAAAAGGTTCAGACAACTTCAACCCGGTCCACGTGCACCGTCGAGAAATTTCTCGGTGGTGGTGGTCAGGGCGAGGTGTATCAGGCTGTGCAAAACGGCAAACCGGTTGCGCTCAAATGGTATTTCCAGTCTTCCGGCACGGCGGAGCAGCGCAAAGCACTCGAGACTCTGATCAAGATGGGTTCTCCCAGCGATCGCTTTCTCTGGCCCCTCGAGATCGCGGCTTCCAGTTCAAACTCCGGCTTTGGGTACGTCATGCCGCTCCGCGATCCGCGCTTCAGAGGCATCGTCGATATGATGAAGCGCAGGATCGAACCCAGCTTTCGCGCGCTCGCGACAGCCGGACTGGAACTCTCTCACAGCTACCTCCAACTTCATTCGAAGGGCTTTTGTTATCGAGACATTTCATTCGGCAACGCCTTCTTCGATCCCGCATCGGGCGAGGTTTTGATCTGCGACAACGACAACGTCGCCGTCGACAATCAGTCACGTAGTGGCGTCTACGGCACGCCGCGTTTCATGGCGCCGGAAATTGTCCGCGGCGACGCCGTTCCCGGCACACAAACCGACCTGTTCTCACTCGCCGTGTTGCTGTTCTACATGTTCATGATGCATCACCCGCTCGAGGGCAAAAAGGAACTGGCGATCAAGTGTCTCGACTTGCCGGCGATGAAAAAGCTTTACGGCACAGAGCCAGTCTTCATCTTCGATCCGGCAGACGATTCAAACGCTCCCGATCCGCAGCACCAGCGCAATCCGCTCGTGTTCTGGAGTATCTATCCTAAATTCCTGCGCGACCTGTTTACCAAAGCATTCACCGAAGGCATCATCGATCCACAACACGGGCGCGTGCGCGAAAGCAATTGGCGCGCTGCGATGGTCCGGCTTCGCGATGCGATCATTTACTGTGCCCACTGCAACGCAGAAAACTTTCACGACGATATCGAATCTGACGACTCGAGCCGTTGTTGGTCCTGCCGTCATCAACTCCATCTGCCTCCGCGCGTACGACTTGGCCGTAATTTCGTGATGCTCAATCACGACACACAACTGTTCGCGCACCATGTTGACGAGGAGAAGAAATACGATTTCTCGCGCGCGGTCGCCGCAGTCACCCGTCATCCCGCGGACCCGTCCGTCTGGGGATTGAAAAATATTTCAGATGGAAGCTGGTCCACTACCAACCGCAATGGAGAGATCAAAGACGTCTCGCCAGGACGCAGCGTGACTCTCGCCGTCGGCACACGAATCAACTTCGGACATATAGAAGGTGAAATCTGGTCTTGAAACAGCTCGACGAACTGGTTACGCAAAAGCTGAGTGAGATTCTGATCCGTCACGGCCGGGCGCCGCTTACTAACGCAAAGCTCTGTGAGAATTTCTTGCGAGATTATTGTGGCGAATACAAAGAGGAAATCGGATTGCTGGTATTCGCCGTTCGCGAACGCATCCCGAGCGACCTGCTGACTTCGCGCGATGGACTCCCGCGGGACCTGTTGCGTGGGTTGCTCGTCAAACGGTTGCGCAAAGATCGCTCGCTGGATGAGGGAACGGCTCGTTGGATCGTCGACTCATGGGGGCAGGCGATTCGAGCGCTGCTGCGAGAAGAAGCCGGACGTGATGATGACGACTCAGAATCTTCCTTGCCGAACGCAGTCACGTCAACTTCATACAAGGAGCCGATGTTATTTGGTGTGGTGGCTCAGTCTGAGAAAGGCTTTCGCACAGTCGCCTGTTCACCGTCTGGTGATGAAATTGCCTTCGGAGGCGATGAGTGTCGTATGTACCGGTACATCTTTGATAGCAAGAGACCGCGCGTTGTTGGTCCGACAGATGGTCCAATACGGTCAGTGGCGTATTCACCGAATGGTCTCATGATCGCTTCTGCCAACGAGGGCACAGATCAAGGCAGCTCGAGTGTTAGATTTTGGGATCTACGATCAGGCGAGATGGTGAATTTGGGAGAGTGTGGCGAGCAATCTCCGAAGCTTGCGTTTTCGCCGGGCGGGAAGAGTCTTGCGTGTGCGAGCGCTGAAGCGACCGGCGTGCTGCGCGTGTGGAATTTGCAGACTGGCCAGATGAGAATTCTCAAAAGCCCCGGCGGAGGCAGCAGCTCAATATCATTTTCTCCGGACGGCAAGTGGATCGCAGCCGCTGACGCCATCAAAAGCAATCCTGCAATCCGATTGTGGGATCTGGAAACTGGAACGGCTCGCATCATCGGCAGCAGCCGTCGCCAAATCACTTCAGTGGCTTTTTCTCCGGACGGAAAAAGCGTGGCTTCCGGAAGTTGGGACGAGACGTTGAGCTTGTGGGACGTGCAAACCGGCGAAGCCCGAGTGCTGGGAAAGAATATTTCGTGTATCTGCTCTGTGGCATTCTCTCCAGCAGGTGACAAAATCGTCGCCTGTTCGCTCGATGGCCGAATTCGTGTCTGGAACCTGGCGACTGGGCGCTCGCTGACGATCGGTTTCTCTGACAACGTCAACTCAGTGGCATTTCACCCCAACAACAAACACTTCGCAACCGCCAGCGCCAAAGGAACAGTCATGTTTTGGGATTCCCGAATGTAGTTTATCCACAGATTACACAGATTGATTCAAGAATCTGTGTAATCTGTGGATATGTTTGTGATTGACATCACGAGTTAAAGTTGATTAGCCTCGTAGTCTCGCTCAGGAACTACGCAATCTTCATCGATGGATACAAGCAGCTTACCCCCGGATGATTTTGAGAAGCTATTGCGCTGGCTTGATCCGGACCGCGATAAGGCCGGGGAGAAGTATGAGAAGATTCGCCACCGCCTCATAAGAATATTTTCCGCCCGCGGTTGCTGGGAACCGGAAGAACTGTTCGACCGAACAACCGACATCATCATTTCAAAGATCGATTGGCTAATTGAAAATTTCGTTGGC
>Ga0105241_10002449_pt1 | contig 13927 bp, 8 predicted proteins | sample KBSC64metaG_FD_80422 | JGI IMG/M metagenome (GOLD analysis project Ga0105241, IMG submission 80422) | Corn rhizosphere microbial communities from Kellogg Biological Station, Michigan, USA - KBS C6-4 metaG | ecosystem: Host-associated > Plants > Roots > Rhizosphere > Soil | place: Michigan, USA... | reverse complement strand
GCCAGCGCAACGAACTGCTCGATTAGTCGACCGAGCTGCGTCTGAAGTTGACTGACCTGCGTGCTCGGCGTTGATGCAACGGAGTTCGCATCTGCCCAAGCAGAAAGCGCGGGGCCGCCGCCCGGCCGCTCGGAAGCCAGTACGGCAGCAGCCTGATCGACGATGCCGGTTGCCGTCGCGACAGGACAGAACGGCCGCGTGTCTGAGCCAGCCACTGCCGGGGCTGTCCGGACGCGCGACGGCAACCCAGCGATCTGGGCGCTCGAGAGAGCGGTGTTAACGAGGCCCTCGACAGGTTTGCGTTGGAAGTAGGGCATCAGCGGGCGTGCATCCGATTGCAACGATTCGGCGACCCACTTGCAAGGCCGATTGCCAGCGGCGCATTTATGGCATCGGCAAGTGCTCCCGTCAAGTCTTCGCAACATGCAGAGGTCATCGACAGCGTATACATCATGCGTTGTGGCCTTGATATGTCACGGGCGCATATTGCGAAGCGGAACGGCATGCGCACAAAGCAGTTCCGAGAGCTCATCGCGAAACAATCCGTACTTTGCCGCGCGTGGCGTACGCAACCGCCTGCTTCGCAGCTCCTGCGACAGCTGATGCGCCCTGGGACGCGGGCATTCCTCGCGTCGCAGCCTCGGCTTCTGCGCTGCGCACGGCTGCGAGTTGCATCGCGGTCTGAATCAGCGCCGTCATCGTTTCTCCGAGCTCGCTGGAGCTGCCACGCGAGGCGCCGCCGGTTAGGGGGTAAAGCAACTGCTTGATCGCGTTAGAGGATGCACCGCCAGCGCCGAGCATGTCGCTCCTGGCGGTAGTCGCCCGCTCCATCGCATACACCGTTTCCTGTCCCAGGTTCAATGCAGCCATCCCCAGCCTTACGAGCGTGTCGTCCCACGGCAAGCCCTGCTGATAGCGCACAAGATCGAGAGCACGCCACGGCGCGAAGATTTCCGGTTCGTGCAACTTCCAGAGCTCGCAAGGCGAGGCTCGAACGCCCGAAGCTTGCAGGATACCGTTGACGGCGCGACGGGCCGCTTCGTTGGCCGCTTCCATCGTCGCAAGGTCAGTGTGTGTCCGAACGTAATCGGCGGCCAGGAACAGATTGGGGATCCGCGTGACCGCTTCGGGGCGCAGCGCCCACGTGCCGACCAGATTGACCAGCAGGGGCTCTTCATTCGTATCGGCGGCTTCATCCCGCAACCGGACGTCCGGGTCGAGGAACCATTGGTACAGATGTTCATCCTTGAGGACCTCAGTGCCGCCGTGGTTCAAGCTGCGTTTTAACTGTTCCCACACCTCTTGGGTCAGCTCCTGCGGATTGCAGTCCTTCGCAGTCTTGCCGTTGAGTCCTTTTTCTTCCCACTCCGAGATGTCGATCGAAATGATGCCTTTCACGCTGCCATTACCATACTGGCTGAGGTCGACATCCTCCCAGAACTGCCCTTGGGATATCGACGTCAGTGCCCACGGCGAGTCCAGATAGATCGTATGGCCGTGCGCGAGATCGACATCCTCGGTCAAATAGATCTGGATGCCATTCATCCATGAGGTGGCCTGTTCCAGCTGCCGCAGGTTCGCAAGTGCCGGCTCGGCCGCAATCAGGTTTGGGGTGAGGAGAGGGACGACATCCTCCACAGGTAGTGCGCATACGTAGTAGTCGCCCGCAACCCTTAGCGGCGTTCCATTCTTGCGCACGTTCACGTCTTGAATCCGACCTTGTGCACAATTGATTGCGGTGACGGGCGAATCGAGGTGGTAGCGCACGCCTCGTGCGATCAGGTATTGGACCCAGGGCACGATCCAGACATCGTTGGTCGGCCCATTCAGGACCCGGTCACAGCTCGGCCCGGGCTCCGCGATGTCGAACACGAGCTGGACAAAGATGTTACCGATGGTCTTGGTGCTCGCGAGGCGAGCCTTTGCGGCGACGAGCGACCGCGTGATCCCATGCCCGAGAATATTCTGATAAGCAGTCGACCTTGCGTCGGCGTCGATGAAGTCCCACCAGTCGATCTTTTCGTACTCGTTCGCGCGACGTTCGTGGCATGACGTGACGATTTGCCAGACGCGGGAGCCAAAGAAGGCGAGGTCGTCGTGCGACAGGTCCAGTTCTCCGCGGTAGAGCAGGCCAATGTCGTTCAGCAGCGCTCCCACGTCATCGAGCGTCCGGGGCGATCGGCCGATGACTTCGATCGGTGCGCGCCCGAAGCGTGTCAGCTGCAGCCGCGTCGTGTCGACCAGATTGTCGAACACCGTTCGATTGCGCCCGTACGGGATGCGCTTCATGGTGTCCGTGACGTGGCTGTAAAAGCGAGGGAAGAACCGGAACCCGTGCTCGCCGGGCAAGTCCTTCCGCATACCGCTCGCTCCGGATGTTCCGCTGCCGGGAACCGGAATGCTGCGCGCCTTGCCGCCGGGAACCGGCAGGGCTTCGTAAACCTCGACGTCGAACCCGCGTTCGATCAGCTCATGGGCAGCACTGAGCCCGGCCACTCCGCCACCGAGGATGACCACTCTCTGCGCCATCGCTGTCCTCCCGGACCGATCCAGCTGGCAGTGTTCTTACGATGCAAGTGGTCGAGCGCGAATGCCGTGCGTTGGATTCTTTTGGATTGGCACCTGTGCCGAACCCGCAAAAGCCAATGCGACCCGACCGCATAAATTTCGGACGACACAACGTAGCATGCCGCCATCGTGCTATGCAAATGCTGCCTCGGCAGACTGGACAAGATATGCCATCGGTCCACCCAAGAAGGCCCCGCCGTCACCGGGGCCTTGCATGGCACGGGATCAAGCCGACTTAATTCTTCGCTGCCTCTCCAGCCGCACCGACGGATTGTATCGGCTGCTGCGCCTTCTCGTCGCGAGGCATATTCGTCCGCGCGGCGACGTCCTTGTCATAGGTGATGCCGACCCCAGCGCCGGAAGTATCGCGCGGCTGCATGTTGGTTCGCTGCGCGACGTCTTTGTCATACGTTATGCCGATCTGCGATCCGCGCACCGAAGATTGGGCCTCGATGCGATCGGCACCAACCAAACCCCCAGCGCGGCCATACCACTTGCCCATGGTGCTGGAGTCTCCGGTATGAAGCGTATCGTCCGCAGCGGCACCTGAGATGGCGAGAATGAATCCCGCAAAGAGAAGTCCAGTCGAACGATCGAATTTCATTGTGTCCCCCGTCTGTCGAATGAGCATATGCTCACCTTGAAGAGTAGACATTCATATCGGCACCGAACATTCTCAGAAGGGTGTAGGTTTCGCGCGCAGTCCAGTCGAGAAGGGAGGTCGCGGCATGAAGCCGGCGCAGTCGCCAGTTCGGCGCGAGAACGCGCGGGCATGACATTGCGCCTGGCTGGGGGCAGGGTGCTAACGCGAGGTCGGTGTGCCCGGCAGCCGCGACTTGGTCATCCGCTGCGCGATCAGTTGCACAACGTGGTACGCGAACTCCGGATTCTCGATGTACAGGCGCTTTGCCTGATCGGCCGTCAACCGGAACAGCTTGGTGTCCGTCTCGCAGCGAGCCGTGCAGGTACGGGCGCGCTCCGGTGCGAAGATGCCGATCTCTCCAAGCAGCTCGCCCTCCTGTGCGACTTCGCCGATTTCCTGTAAGGCGATCTGCCCTTCCTGGATGTAGTACAGCGCCTGTCCCGGATCGCCCTTCTTGAACAGGACGGCTCCTTTACGGTAGAACTCGTCAGTCATATGCGGCAGCAGCCACTCGCACAATGAGGCTCCGCGCACGGCGCGCTTCTGGAGAAATGCACGGATCACGTCCATGCGAGCACCGATTTTCGCCGCTTGCGTGCGATTGTCGGTGCCCAGCTTCTTATAGATATTGTGCGCATGCAGCTTGACCGTGCTCTCCTTGATTCCGAGGCGCTTGCTGATGCTGAGATTGGTTTGCCCTTCGGTAATCAGCGCGAGCACGTTGACTTCGGCTCGCGTAAGGTTATAAGGGTTCAGCGTGCTGAAGCGCTTCGAAGGGCGCCCACGCCGCCGAGGAGCTGCGACTTGCGTCAGTCCGTTGGCGGCAGGATTGACGATGGCGCGGCGCATAACGTCGAGCGCTTGGTCGCGGCCAAAGGCCTTCGTGATATATGCCGACGCGCCCGCTTCCAGAATCGACGCCATCTGATTCTCGTCGAGCACGCCGGCTATCGCCACGACCGGGGCCTGCAACTCCGCTCGAAGGTCCCGTACGACGTCCGCAGCATTCGCACCGAGTGACTCGATATCGATGACGGCCAGCTCGAGAGGGCTGCATGCGGGCGGCTGCTCGGCCGGGGTCCATTGGTGCACCTCCACCGCTTCCCCGAGCCCCTGAAGCAACGCCGCAACGCCGTCCCCGAACAGCCGTTGTTGGCAAACCAGCGCGATGTTCATTGCCTGTCCCCCAATTCCTGGGCGAATGCTGCGCCCATAGCCCGGCATCGTGAGGGCTGGAATTGCGCCGAAAGGTCCACGCACGCGAGGCTGCGTTGCACGGTGTGAATCGTGTGGACCTCAAGCTCGGCGCGACCATGTGGGGAGTCTGATTGGGCGGCCGCGACCTGCGCCGTCTTTGGAATATGCTCCCTGAAACGTGGCGAATCCTGACCCTCAAATTCGATTCCAACATAGATGTATACATCTTTAGTATACATATGTCTTAAGTTATAGCCGTCGCTTCTTGTTAGTTATAGACGTCTTTCACGCCGGCATGCTTTTGCATCGTTCGAAAAATCCGAATTTCCCGCTGTCGTTCGGGCAGATTTGCGTTATAGGGCAAGACGTTCGAGCTGCACCTCACGGCCGTGATTCAGCAAGGGCCCTGACGGAGGGCCAATCCAGAATCATGCGAACCGGCAGATGGTCGGAAGCTGCACGCGCGGAGTGCGTCGAGAGGACGCTGATGTGCTTGCGCAAAGCCGGCGGTTGCACCCAGATATGGTCGAGCGCAGCCATGGGGTAGCGCGCTGGAAAAGTCGCCAGCGCAGGCGCGTGCCCGAAATGCCGGCGCAGCCAGCGCAGCGGCCGGCCCCATAAGAACCACTCGTTGAGGTCGCCCATGAGCGCTACCGGGTCGTCGCGTGACTTTGGCAGTGACGCGAGGATGCGGCGGATCTGCTGACGCCGCTCTGTTGGCGCGAGTCCGAGATGCGTCGCAATGATCCGCAGCACGCTGCCTGGTGCATCGAGCTCGAGGTCGAGGGCGCCGCGAGGCTCCCGACCTGATACGCTCAGATCGACGCGGCGGACCGTGAGTATCGGAAGGCGCGTGAGCACTGCATTGCCATACTGGCCACTATCCGCACGGAGGGTCGGACCCGCGATTCCGGTGCTGCCGAGCGAGTGGGCGAAGTGGGCCAACAGATCGAGTGCTGCTGGCCCCCAGTCCAGCTCCTGCAGCGCGATGACATCTGCGTCGAGCTCTCGCAATACCTGGAGGACTCGTTCGGTGTCGCGACGACCGTCACCTCCGATGCAGCGGTGAATGTTGTAGGTCGCGAGCGTCAGCGTCATCGCGCATTCGGCGCGGGCGTAGTGGTCCGCTGTCCCAGCCAGCGATGAGCAGCGATCGCGCCGGCTGCAATCAACGTGATGACGCCCACGAGCGTGCCGATCGCAAGCGGTGAGGGATCGTGCAGCACCGAGAACAGGCGGTCCGAAAACAGCGTCACGGCCACCAATCCGGGCGCCATGCCGATCAGCGTGCCCAGCATGAAGTCACGCGGGTGGATGTAGGAAGCTCCGGCAACCAGATTGACGACCGTGAATGGCGCTACTGGGAGCACGCGGACCGCAACGATCGCCAATAGTCCACGACGCGCCAGGTGTCTCGAAAGGTGGTTCAACCTGCGCCCGGCGACTGCACGCACGGCGCGCCTGCCGACGGCCCGGCCCACCGCGAATCCGACTGCCGCGCCTGCAAGCGAACCCGTCAGCGCGTACGCAAAGCTCGTGAACGGCCCGAAGACCAGCGCGGTGGCGACGATCAGCAACGTGATCGGTATCGCAGCCAGCGACGCCGTTACGTACGCGAGCAGAATCCACAACGGTGCGAGGCTCGAGCTGCGGATCCACTCAGCGGCTTGTTCAAGTGCACCCTCATCGATCAGCGAGGCGAGCGGTCCCCAGCGCCAGGCTGCGGCCAGAGCAGCGAGAGCGATGATGGACGCCGCAGAGATCGCAATGCGTCTTCCCGCGTGCGGCCGTCCGCTGCGCGGCACGAATTCGGACACCAGTTGGTCGGCGTCGATGGGACGTTCCGGATCGACAATCGCAGCATCCGGCACCAGCTTGTCCAGTTCCGGGTCCAAGGCAATATCGAGTGGCTCGAGCGTGCGCTTCCCCCCACGGAGCGCCTCGATGCCGCCGATGAGAGATCGCCTCCGTCCGATCGCGTCGGCCACGGCGTCCGGTTCGACGCCCAGATGCTCGCCCAGGAGGCGGTCGCGCAACCCATCGACAGCAGCTCCCACGCGCGGCTCACGTGTCTCGATGGCCAGATCGCATTCGGTGTCCAACCCCATGGATCGATTCGCGACGTTGGCCGAGCCGATGCGCAGGAAGGTGCCGTCAGCCAGCATGAGCTTGCTGTGCAGCTGAATGCAGACGCCATCATCGAGGTCCCGATGCTCCGGGTAGTAGATGCGCAAGCGCCCATGCCGGTCTGCGTCGCGCAGGCGCCGAAGCAGCCGCGAGCGCAGCACTTCCATCGTGTTCTGCTCGAGCCATCCGCCGCCGCGCAGGCGCGAGACGATCACGATTTCCGGTCCGTCCGCTTCCGCCAGCCGTTGCGCCAGTGCATCCCCAATGGCGGCGGAAGCGAAGAACTGGTTCTCGAAGTAGATCCAGCGCTGCGCTGCTGCGATCGCGTCGAGATAGAGTTGCTTGATTTCCTGAACGCCCTCGTGAGCTTTATCGGCAGGCTCGGTGCGCGCAATCGCAACGTCCACGTCGGTCAGATCGGTTGCGACACCGTCGGGCCACAGATCGTTGCTGCGGCCATTCTGCGGTGAACGCAAGTCCACACCGGTAGCACGCCGCCAGCGTTCGCGCGCCAGCTGGCCGAGCGCTGCTGCGGCGTCGCCGTCGACCATCATCTGGACGTCATGGAACGGCGCGTAGGCTTCGCCGCCGGGATCGACGCGCCGCGCGTCGCCGGCATCATGTCCAGGCGTATCCCAGCGGCGCGTCGTGAGATCCAGGCCGCCGACGAACGCGATCTCGTCATCGATGACGACGATCTTCTGGTGGTGCGACGCGCCAGCCGGATGTCGATCGTCCAGATGAAAGCGCAGCCGCCGATGGCTACGCCACGATTGTGTGTAGATGGGGAGGAATTCGCGCTCCAACGCAAAGATCATCGCGAAGTCCCAATCGAGCACATGAATGCGCAGAGTGCGCTGGCGCTGCACGAGCCCAAACAGGAAGTCGCCGAGCATGAGCGGCAAGCCGTCACGGGGCTCATCGAACGCAAGCACTGTGCGGCTGTCGACGTCCCAGCCGAGAATCAGGATCGAGCGCTGCGCGCGGGCGGCGGCTGCGCGGAATGCAGTGAAGTAAGCGTCGCCGTCGATGAGGAATGCAGCGCGGTCGGCGTGCGCAATGCGCCAGCAATTCCGCCCCCGCTCGAGAATGCGCGGCTCATTGTTGTTACGCGTCATCATGCCGCCGTGGTCTCCTGAAGATGCGTGCTCCATGGAGCGTGCCGCCTTCCTGGAGCATCTTGCGAAGCGATAAACGCAATATGCGTACCATTGGCGGTAACACCGAACCGGCCGTGAATCACGCGCCGGTATAGGGTAAGAATTGCAAAGCGACGGCGAAGGCTACAAGGTCGCGTATGTCTTAAACTGGCATGTCACCGACACACACTGGCGCGCACATGAAGATCATTGACGTGACGCTCACGCTATTCGCCTGGGACGACATCCCGCCGACGACCTACGGCGCGCATACCGGGCGGTTCGCGGGCAGCAGCGCGCTCGGTCTTCTCCGCCTGATCACGGATCAGGGGATCGAGGGGCATGCCTTTCTCGGCTCCGCGATCAATCCGGCCACGAGCGACGGGCAAGCCCTGATCACCCACCTCAAGCCGGTGCTCCTGGACAAGAATCCGCTCGAGCGCGAGCGCCTGAACCAGCAGATCTGGGCTCGGCAGCGTTCAGCCGGCGTACGCCCGATCGGTGCTGTCGATGTGGCCTTGTGGGATATCGCCGGCAAGGCGTATGCGCAGCCGATCCATCGGCTGCTCGGCACTTATCGCGAAAGCATCGGCGCCTATGCATCTTCGGCGGTAATGACATCGCCCGAGGCGTACGCCGACGAAGCGCTGGCCTTCAAGAGCGACGGCTGGGCCGCCTACAAGATCCATCCGCCGACGCGCTGGCGCGACGACATCAAGGTGTGCGAAGCCGTGCGTCGCGCTGTCGGCGACGACTATACGATCATGCTGGATTCGACCTGGAGCTACGATTTCCCGGCAGCCGTGCGAGTCGGGCGTGCAATCGAAGAGATGGGATTTCACTGGTACGAAGATCCGCTTGCCGACCAGGATATCTACAACTACGTCAAGCTGAAGCAGAAGCTGCACATCCCGGTGATGGCGACCGAATATCCGATCACCGGCTACGACAGCTACGCGCCATGGATCATGCTGCAGGCGACGGACTATCTGCGCGGCGATGTGGCGGTGAAAGGCGGTATCACGACGCTCGTGAAGACCGCTCATCTGGCCGAAGCATTCCGGATGAACTACGAAGTTCATCACGGCGGCAACTCGCTCAACAACGTCGCCAATCTGCACGTGATCATGGCGATCCGCAATACCGAGCTGTTCGAGGTGCTGCTGCCGGACGGCGCACAGAAGTACGGCCTGGTCGACGACATCAAAGTCGGCCGCGACGGCCTGGTGCACGCTCCCACTGCGCCGGGGCTTGGCTACGAGATCGATTTCGCGCTGATCGAGCGGAAGAAGATTTCGGTGCTGAAGTAGGGACCGCCCCAGCTACCACGTATCCACACACACGCGTCGTTTGCCGGGTCGCGGCTTGGGCGGCGGCAGCGAGCGTAACCCTGCCATGACCCACGAACGCGTGTCGGCCGGGTCGATCACGTCGTCGATCTCGAACAGCATTGCGGCGCTGAGCGCCTTCCCGCGCTCGTAGGCCTCGGCTACCATCGCGTCGAATCTAGCCTTGCGCTCCACAGGATCCGCAATGGCTTCCAGCTCTTTGCGGAAGCCAAGCTTGACCGAGCCCTCCAGATTCATCGGACCGAATTCGCCGGTCGGCCATGCGACCGAGAACATCGGCAGGTGGAAGCTGCCGCCGACCATCCCTTGAGACCCGAGGCCGTAGGCTTTGCGCAGCACCACCGAGAAGATCGGCACGTTGAGATTGGCGCCGATGACGTAGAGCCTGCAGCAGTGGCGCACGAGCGCAGTACGCTCGGCCTCGGGCCCCACCATGTTGCCTGGCGTATCGCACAGCGACAGCACCGGGATATCGAAGGCATCGCACAGCTGGAGAAAGCGCGCAGCCTTGTCCGCGGCATCGGCGTCGATCGCGCCGCCCAACATCATCGGGTTATTCGCCAGCAGACCGAGCGGGCGCCCTTCGATACGAATGAACGCTGTGATCATGTTGGTGCCGAAGTCGCGCCGCAATTCAAGGACAGAATCCTCGTCCGCGAGCAGGTCGATCACGCGCCGTACGTCGTACACACGCAACCGATTCTCCGGAATAACCTGGCGCAGCTCGCGCTGATCCGCGCACTTCCACTCTTTGATCGATCCCTGAAAATAAGACAGGTATTGCTTGGCGGTCCGCACCGCTTCCGCTTCATCGGCGACGACGATATCGACCACACCGTTGCGACGCTGAACCGACATCGGACCGACTTCGTCGGGATGGAAGACGCCGAGGCCGCCGCCTTCGATCATCGCGGGGCCGCCCATGCCGAGCGAAGTCTTTTCAGTCGCGATGATGACGTCGCAGCAACCGGCCACCACCGCGTTCCCGGCGAAACATCGCCCCGACACGATGCCGACCAGCGGAACCAGCCCGCTCAACCTGGCGAGCAGCGTGAACGCTTTGATGTGCAACCAGCCGGCGACGATCGCATCGGTATCGCCGGGGCGTCCGCCACCGCCTTCGGCGAACACGACGACCGGCAGCCGCCACTCGGCCGCGAGCTCGAACATGCGGTCCTTCTTCTCGTGATTCTTGCTGCCTTGCGTACCCGCCAGCACTGTGTAGTCGTAGGACATCGCAATGCAGCGCGCGTCGATGTCCGGAAACAAGGTTCCGTTGACGCGGCCGATACCCATGACAAGACCATCCGCAGGCGTCCGCGCAATGAGATCGTCGAGCGAGCGCCGGCTGCGCTGTGCCGCCACCGCGAATGCTCCGTACTCGTGGAAACTGCCAGCGTCGCACAGGTCGCCGATGTTCTCCCGCGCTGTTCGCAAACCGAGCGTGTGCCGCTTCTCGATGGCGTCGGGGCGGGCTGCATCGAGCGTCAAGCTGCGCCGATGGTGCAGTTCGCCCAGATCGGAGCGCACGTGATTCAGATCGAGCGACTGCGCCAGCGCGACCACGTTGCCCGGATCTTCGATCGCGTCGACGATAAGCAGCGGAGAGCCTTCCAGCAGCGTCTGGTTCGGTGCGGCGCGGATCTCCCGCACGATACCAGTGGCGGCCGCGGCGACGACGTGCTCCATCTTCATCGCTTCCATCACGGCCACTTGCTGTCCGCGTTGAACGGCGTCGCCGACGCCGACATCGACGCTGACCACCGTCCCCGAGATCGCTGCACGGACAGCTTGCGTGCCTTCCGGCAGCGTCGCGTCGTTCACGACCGGCACGACACCGATCTCTCGCTTGCCGTGCGAAAGGATTGCCAGCGGATCGATCGGATCGGCGGCTGCGGTTGCGTCAGCGCCTTCGCCATGCGGCGGCAGACACAGGGCTGCGAGATTGTCTTCGATGAATCCGGTATGCCAGTCTCCGCCGACGAAGGCGGGCAGGCTGAGGAGGTTGAGCAGAAAGTCGCGGTTGCTCGCAACGCCGGCGATACGAAACTCCGACAGTGCGCGCCGTCCTTTCATCGCTAACGTGCCGAGATCTCCGGATGCGATGTGCACGATCACCTTGGCGAGCAGCGAATCGAAGCGTGGATTGACACGCGAGCCGCCGTGGGCGCCGGCGTCCACGCGCACGCCCGGCCCCGCCGGCGGCTCGAAGGTAGCGAGCATCCCGCCCGCCGGGCGCACCATACCGTCTGGCGACAGGGTCTCGGCATTGACGCGCAGTTCCATGGCGATGCCGCGCGGCGCGGGCACCCCGGTCAGTCCGAGCTCTTGCAGCGTGCGTCCATCGGCAATGTCGAGCTGCGCGCGCACGAGATCGATGCCCGTCACTTCCTCTGTGACCGTGTGCTCGACCTGCAGCCGCGGGTTGGCCTCGATGAACGCGAAGCTCGCACCGTGCTTGCTGTCGTGCGTTACCAGGAACTCGATGGTCGCCAGGCTGCGCAGCTTCACAGCGCGTGCCATGCGCAGCGCTGCGTCGATGAGCTGGTCGCGCACAACAGACGGCAAGCCCGGTGCAGGTGCGATCTCGATCAGCTTCTGGCGCTGGCGTTGCAGCGTGCATTCGCGCTCCCACAGATGGGTGACTCCCGCACCGTCGCCGATCACCTGCACTTCGATGTGCCGCCCGTTCGCGAAGACTTTTTCGAGGTAGAGGTCGCCGTTGCCGAACGCCTGCATGGCCTCCGAGCGGCAGCGCTCGTACGCCGGTCCGAGCTCATCGACAGAGCGGACCAGCCGGATTCCACGGCCTCCACCCCCGGCGATCGCCTTGACCATCACGGCGCCGCGCACGCCCAGCGATTCGAGAAATCGACGCGCCTCGTCGATCGAAGTCGGTCCGTTCGTCCCGGGTAGTATCGGGACGCTGCATGTCGACGCCAGGTTGCGCGCTCTGCCTTTGTCACCGAACGCCTGCAGCACAGCGGGCGCCGGTCCAATGAAAGACAAGCCGGCTGCGTCGCATCGCGTGGCGAAGGCCACGTTCTCGCTCAAGAATCCGTAGCCCGGATGTACGGCATCGCAGCCGGCTTCGAGCGCGATGCGAACGATCTGGTCCGCATCGAGATAGGCGGCGGGGCCGGTTCCGGTCAGGCGATGAGCCTCGTCCGCTTTTCCGACGTGGTCGGATTGTCCATCGTCTTCCGAGAAGACGACGTGCGCACGAATGCCAGCCTCGGCGGCGCTACGGGCAATGCGAATCGCGATCTCGCCGCGATTGGCGATCAGAAGGTGCTTGATTGGCATGACTGGAAGAGTCTCATCGGACGGTGCCATCCGCGTGCAGGTCAGAGATTTGATCCGGAGTCATACCGAGCCATTCCTCGAGGACCATGCCGGTATGCTGGCCGAGCATCGGAGGCGGATGGCGAAGCTGCATCGGCGACCCGCCGAACTGGATCGCGAATCCCTGCATGGGAACCGTTCCCGCCTTGGGATGTTGCATGTTCAGAATCTGCCCGCGATGGGCGAGGTGAGGGTGCTCGACGAGCTCGGAGACGGCAGTCACTTTGGCCGACGGCACGCCGATCGCCTGTAGCCGGCTCAGCAGCTCCGCGGCGGTGAGCGTCATGGTCCAATCGGCGATCAGCCGCTCCAGCTCTTCGACATTTTCCATTCGCGCCGTGTTGTCCTTGAAGCGCGCGTCGTCAGCCAACCCGGGCTGGCCCATGGCCGCACCCAGCGCTCGGAACATCGGCTCGCCCGCGACCGCCAGATGCACCCATGCGCCATCCTCGGTGGGGAACGTGTTGGCCGGCGCGCCATAGCGGTCGCGATTGCCCCTGCGCGTCATCGTGCGGCCGAGCAACAGCTGCTCGGGAATCGCCGTCATCAGCATCGACATCGCGGAATCGAGCAACGCCACATCCACGATCTGCCCGGTTCCGGTTCGGTTACGGGCCTGCAGCGCGCCGAGCGTCCCGATGGTGGCGTACAAGCCGGTCGAATAGTCCACGATGTAGGTCCCGGCCATGGTCGGGCGCCCACCGGGCTCACCGGTGATGTCCATCAGCCCGCTCATGGTCTGCGCGATGACGTCGAAGCACGGCTTGCGTGAGAGCGGACCGTTCTGCCCAAAACCGGAGATGCGCGTCACGATCAAGCGCGGGTTCAACGCCTTCAGCTGCTCCCAGTCGAAGCCCATCTTTTCCAGCGTGCCCGGAACGAAGTTCTCGACCAGCACATCGGCTTTGCTGAGCAGGCCTCGGAGAACTTCCTTTCCGCGATGCGAACGCAGGTCGAGCGCGAGGCTGCGCTTGTTGCGGTTGAAGACCATCGTATACAAGCTCTCGCCCTCGACGAACGGCGCGAAGGTGCGGCTGTTCTCGCCGCGTCCGGGCGGTTCTACCTTGACGACGTCCGCCCCCATGTCGCCCAGCAGCATGGCGCAGTATGGGCCCGCGATGAAGCGCGACAGATCGACGACGCGAACGCCGTCCAGCGCGCCGGCGGCGCCTTCTGTGCTCCTGTCGGTAGACATCTCGCGGGACATGCCGTCGCCTCGATGCGTGCGTGCTCGAATGGGTTTCGTGGTCCCGCTCGCCGGTGCTTCCTGCCGTGGGGTGACGCGAGAACAGTCCACTCCCAAGGTGCTTTCGTCGCGAGCCGCGAGGCAAGCTCCGACGGGAGAGACCTGAGGAACGATCTAGCGTGGGGATTTGGAGCAGTTTACCCCGCGGACCGTGCGATTGCGGGGCTCAGACAGAAACGCGACGCGTTAGTAGGGCGGCCGGTCCAGCTCGAAGGTCATCGGCAAGGGCTGGGCGTCGGCATGGTCAAAGCGACCTCGCAGCCCGCCCAATGCACGGGGGGCCGTAGCGCACTGCGAGGGGTCAATTAGCGGT
>Ga0105241_10002448_pt1 | contig 13932 bp, 8 predicted proteins | sample KBSC64metaG_FD_80422 | JGI IMG/M metagenome (GOLD analysis project Ga0105241, IMG submission 80422) | Corn rhizosphere microbial communities from Kellogg Biological Station, Michigan, USA - KBS C6-4 metaG | ecosystem: Host-associated > Plants > Roots > Rhizosphere > Soil | place: Michigan, USA... | reverse complement strand
TTCGAGGGGAACAAGTCGATCACCCTCGGCGCGGAGTACTTCTACAACTCGGCGAGCTACACGCGGGACGAGTACCTGCCACTCCTGATCCTCGGAGGGTTCCAGCCGTTCTACGTCGGCAAGCACTACCTCGCGCTCAGCGCGACGCTGCTCGAGACCGCGCAGAAGCGCACCTGGATCCTCTCCGGCATCGGCAACCTGAGCGACGGGAGCTACATCGCGCGGCTCGACTTCGTGATCACGGTGCTCAGCTACCTCTCCGTCGAGAGCTACATCGCCGGTCACTTCGGGAGGACCGGCGGTGAGCTTCGTCTCGGGTTCCCCCGGACCGACCTCTCGACGGTGGACGGCGTGACCGGAGTCCCGCCGAGCTCGTTCTTCGGTCCACTCAACGCCCCGATCCTCGACCTCGGCATCGGGCTCCGGCTGAGCATCTGACCCTCGGTTCTTGACGCGATCCGCCGTCGTCCCTCGGGCCTGGCCTGATCCGGTGAGGCCGTCGAGGAGGCCGACCGGTCAGACGGTGCGTGTGGCGACGGGGCCAGCCCTCGCGACCGGGAGTCCGGGGCCTGGTTGGGCAGGACGAGCCCGGCCGGACGCTCAGCGAGCGAATGATCGTACAACTATATGAATATACTATGTTTTCGTAGGTGTTTGACACCGCGACAGCCCCGCTCATCCGCCGCAGTGGTGGAGCAGATGCGCCCACGTTTGGGTCACGTCAGCCACTTCCCTTACGCTTTGCGTTTGCCGCCCTGCGGCAGACCGGTCGGTCGGGAGGTCATGGATGCCCCTGCCCTCGAGGCACGGACTGTACGAGCCCACGCTGGAGCACGACGCCTGCGGGCTGGGCTTCGTCGCACACCTGCGGGGTGAAAGGTCGCGGTCCATCGTCGAGCAGGGGCTGGACATCCTGGTGCGCCTGTCGCACCGCGCGGCGTGCGGGGCGGATCCGCAGACCGGCGACGGCGCCGGCATCCTCCTCCAGCTCCCGGATGCGTTCTTCCGCAAGGAAGGGCTGCGCCTCGGGTTCGACATCCCCGAGCCCCGCTGCTTCGCGGTGGGCCAGGTGTTCCTCCCCGCCGATCCCTCCGCCCGGGCCGCGTGCGAACGCGTGTTCACGGACGTCACAGAGCGGGAGGGGCAGCGGATCCTCGGCTGGCGTGACGTCCCGGTGGACGCCTCCCGGCTCGGCTGGCTCGCCCGCCGCTCGATGCCGGTGCTGCGGCAGGTCTACATCGCCCGGCGTCGCGTGGTTCCCTCGGCCTTCGAGCGGAAGCTGTTCGTCATCCGCAAGCTGGTGGAGAACCACATCCGCGCCGAGGGGCTGGACCCCGAGCGCCGGTTTCACGTCCCCAGCCTCAGCTCCGAGACCATCGTTTACAAAGGTCTGATGCTCCCGGAGCAGCTGGCGAGCTTCTACCTGGACCTCCAGGACGAGGACGTGCAGAGCGGCCTCGCGCTCGTCCACTCCCGCTTCAGCACCAACACCTTCCCCACCTGGGAGCTGGCCCAGCCTTTCCGCTTCATCGGCCACAACGGGGAGATCAACACCCTCCGCGGCAACCGGAACCACCTCAACGCCCGCCGCAGCCAGCTGTCGTCGGCGAAGTTCGGCGGAAGCCTCGACCGCCTCTTCCCCATCGTCCAGCCGGAGCAGTCGGACTCGGCGCAGTTCGACAACATGCTCGAGCTGCTGGTCCTCGGCGGCCGCAGCCTGCCGCACGCGATGATGCTGATGATCCCCGAGGCCTGGGAGAAGCACGCCGCGATGGACGAGAACCGGCGCGCCTTCTACGAGTACTCCAGCGCGCTCCTCGAGCCCTGGGACGGCCCGGCGGCCATCGGCTTCACCGACGGCTCGCTGATCGGCGCCACCCTCGACCGCAACGGCCTGCGCCCCGCGCGGTGGCTGGTCACCGAGGACGACCGGGTGATCCTCGCCTCCGAGACCGGAGTCATCGACGTCCCCGCGGACAGGATCCGCAAGAAGGGCCGCCTCCAGCCGGGCCGCATGTTCCTGGTCGACACCGTCGAGGGACGGATCCTCGAGGACGAGGAGGTGAAGCGGGACATCACCGCGCGCTGGCCCTACCGGCAGTGGCTGAACCGGAACGTCTTCACCTTCGACGAGCTGCCGCGGGTCCCGGCGCCGCCCCGGCTCGAGGAGCACGAACTCCGCGTCACCCAGCGCGCCTTCGGCTGGACCGACGAGGACCTCAAGCAGCTCGTCCTTCCCATGGCCGAGACCGGGCACGAGCCCACCGGCTCGATGGGAAAGGACAGCCCTCTCGCCGTCCTCAGCGACCAGGCGCCGAGCCTCTTCCGCTACTTCCATCAGCTCTTCGCCCAGGTGACGAACCCGGCCATCGACCCGCATCGCGAGGCGCTGGTCATGAGCCTGGCCACCGCCACCGGCCCCGACGGGAACACGCTCGAGGAGACGCCGGACCAGTGCCACCGGCTCACCCTCCCCGGACCGGTCCTCACCAGCGGGCAGCTGGCCCGTCTGGCGGAGAGCCACCACGAGGGGATGTTCCTCCCCCGGCGGCTCCCGGCGCTGTTCGACCTCGATGCCGGCGAGGGTGCGCTCGAGTCCGCGGTGGAGCGGCTGTGCCAGCAGGCGGTGGAGGCGGTGGACGAGGGCTGCGGCCTGCTCATCCTGAGCGACCGAGGCGTGGACGCGCGGCGCGCTCCCATCCCGGCGCTGCTCGCCCTCTCCGCCGTGCACCAGCGGCTGACCCGGGACGGCATCCGGATGCAGACCGGGCTCCTGGTGGAGACCGGCGAAGCCCGCGAGGTCCATGACTTCGCCGCGCTCTTCGGCTTCGGAGCCGCGGCGGTGAATCCGTACCTCGCGCTCGACACGGTGCGGGCGCTGGCCGACTCGGGGGAGATCGCCCTCGACGAGACGGAGGCCCAGGGCCGCTACGTCAAGGCGGTGGAGGAAGGGCTGCTCAAGGTGATGTCCAAGATGGGCATCTCCACCCTGCAGTCGTACCGCGGGGCGCAGATCTTCGAGGCGGTGGGGCTCGACCGCGCCCTGGTCGACCGGCACTTCACCGGCACCCCGTCGCGCCTCGGCGGCGTGGGCCTCTCCGAGCTGCAGCACGAGGCCCGCGAGCGCCACGCCCGAGGCTTCGGGCCGAGCGCCGGTCGGGCTCTCCCCATCGGCGGCCTCTATCAGTGGCGACGCCAGGGCGAGCAGCACCGGTGGAACCCTCAGACCGTCGCGCTGCTGCAGGCCGCGGTGCAAGGCGCCGACTGGGAGGCGTTCCGGAAGTTCAGCGCCGCGGCGGACGACGAGACCCGCGGCGGAGCCACCCTGCGTGCGCTGCTGGATCTCGTCTCTGCGAAGGAGCCCGTTCCGCTCGAGGAGGTGGAGCCGCTCGAGTCCATCGTCCAGCGCTTCGTCACCGGGGCGATGAGCTTCGGAAGCATCAGCGCCGAGGCCCACGAGACGCTGGCCATCGCGATGAACCGGCTCGGCGGCCGGAGCAACTCCGGCGAGGGCGGCGAGGAGTCGCGCCGCTACGTCGCCGACGCGAACGGGGACCTGCGCCGCAGCGCCATCAAGCAGGTGGCCAGCGCTCGCTTCGGGGTCAGCGCCGAATACCTGGTCAACGCCGACGAGCTGCAGATCAAGATCGCCCAGGGGGCGAAGCCGGGGGAGGGAGGCCAGCTCCCCGGGCACAAGGTGGACGAGCGCATCGCCCGGGTCCGGTGCTCGACGCCGGGCGTGACGCTCATCTCGCCTCCGCCCCACCACGACATCTACAGCATCGAGGACCTCTCCCAGCTCATCTACGACCTCCAGTCGGTCAACACCGAGGCGCGGATCAGCGTGAAGCTGGTGAGCGAGGTGGGCGTGGGCACCGTGGCCGCCGGCGTCACCAAGGCCGGCGCCGGATGCGTGGTGGTCTCCGGCTACGAGGGCGGCACGGGCGCCTCGCCGGTCTCCAGCATCCAGCACGCGGGCCTCCCCTGGGAGCTGGGGGTCGCCGAGACGCACCAGACGCTGGTGGAGAACGGGATGCGCGGCCGGGTCCGCCTGCAAACCGACGGCGGGATGCGCACCGGGCGCGACGTGATCGTCGCCGCGCTGCTCGGGGCCGAGGAGTACGGCATGGCCACCGCGTCGCTGGTGGCGATGGGCTGCGTGATGCTGCGCAAGTGCCACCTCAACACCTGCTCGGTGGGCATCGCCACGCAGGACCCGGAGCTGCGCGAGCGCTTCGCCGGCTCACCGGAAGGGGTGGTCCACTTCTTCCTCTTCGTGGCCCGTGAGGTCCGCGAGCTCCTGGCGAAGCTCGGGGCCCGGAGCCTGGACGAGATCATCGGCCGGCGTGACCTCCTGACCCGCAGGAAGGACGTGCCGCACGCGAAGGCCCGCAAGCTCGACCTGTCGCAGATGCTGGTCACGCCGCGGGCGCCCCCGGACGCGCCCCGCCACTGCCTCGAGGTACAGAGGAAGGACGTCTCCGATCACCTGGACCGGGTGCTCCTCCAGCGTGCCCGGGGCACGCTCGAGGGTGGGCCGCCGAGCCTGATCGTGCTCCCGGTCCGGAACGCCCATCGCGCGGTGGGAGCGATGCTGTCCGGGGAGATCGCCCGGGCCCGTGGCGCCGCGGGCCTGCCTGACGACAGCATCCGGGTGCGACTGCAGGGATCCGCCGGTCAGAGCTTCGGCGCATTCCTCGCCGCCGGGGTCACCCTCGAGCTGGAGGGCGACGCCAACGACTACGTGGGGAAGGGCCTCTCCGGGGGACGGGTCATCGTCCGTCCACCGGCCGGCACGCGCTTCCCGCCCGAGGAGAACGTCATCATCGGGAACACGGTGCTCTACGGAGCGACGCGCGGAGAGCTCTACGCCTCCGGGCTCGCCGGGGAGCGGTTCGCGGTCCGCAACAGCGGCGCCTCGGCGGTGGTCGAGGGCGTGGGCGACCACGGCTGCGAGTACATGACCGGCGGCGTGGTCGTGGTCCTCGGTCCGACCGGCCGGAACTTCGGCGCCGGCATGAGCGGGGGGATGGCGTTCGTCCTCGACCGCGAGCGGCGCTTCCGTGACCGGTGCAACACCGACATGGTGGAGCTCGAGTCGCTGGTGGACGAGTCGGACATCTGGCTCGTCTACGGGCTGGTGGAGAACCATCTCCGGCACACCGGGAGCCCGGTGGCGCGGCGCGTGCTCGACCACTGGACGCACCTCGTCCCGCAGTTCGTGAAGGTGATGCCCACCGACTACAAGCGCGTGCTCCAGGCGCGGCGCTCGGCGCAGCGGCCGACGACGAACGTTCCGGCGCGGCCACGGCTGCGAGCGGTGGAGGGGTAAAGCACCGATGGCCAAGACCACCGGCTTTCTCGAGTGGCAGCGGGAGTCGGCCCCCAAGCGCGCGAAGCTGGAGCGGGTCCACGACGCCCGGGAGTTCGTCCTCCGCCAGGACGAGGAGCAGAGCCGCCGTCAGGCGGGACGCTGCATGGACTGCGGCATCCCCTTCTGTCACCAGGGCTGCCCGCTGGGGAACCTCATCCCCGACTTCAACGACCTCGTCTGGCGAGGGCGGTGGGAGGAAGCCTGGGCGGTGCTCTCCAGCACCAACGACTTCCCCGAGTTCACCGGACGCCTCTGCCCCGCGCCCTGCGAGGCAGCCTGCGTCCTGGCCATCGACCAGGCGGCGGTCACCATCGAGCAGATCGAGAAGGAGATCGCCGACCGCGCGTTCTCCGAGGGCTGGGTCCGTCCGCGGCCGCCGGCCTCCCGCACCGGGAAGACGGTGGCCATCGTCGGCAGCGGCCCGGCGGGGCTGGCCGCCGCGGCCGGCCTGAACCGCGCCGGGCACACGGTGACCGTCTTCGAGCGTGCGTCCGCGCCCGGTGGCCTGCTCCGCTTCGGCATCCCGGACTTCAAGCTCGAGAAGTCCCTGGTCGAGCGGCGGGTGGCGCTGCTCGAGGCGGAGGGCGTGACCTTCCGCTGCGGGGTGGACGTGGGACAGGGCCCGGGCTTCGACCGGCTGGCCGCGGAGCACGACGCGCTGGTGCTGGCGCTCGGCGCCCGGCGGCCGCGCGATCTCGTCGTCCCCGGACGCGAGCTCCCCGGCGTGGTCTGGGCAATGGACTACCTCGAGGCACAGAACCGGCACGTCGCCGGCGCGCCGCTCCCGCCAGAGCTCTCCGCACGCGGCAAGCGGGTGGTCATCCTCGGCGGCGGCGACACGGGTTCCGACTGCCTCGGCACGACGCACCGGCAGGGCGCGGCCCACGTCGAGCAGATCGAGCTGCTGCCCGCACCGCCCCAGGTTCGGGCCGCGGGGAACTGGTGGCCGGACTGGCCGCTGGTGTTCCGGACGTCGTCGAGCCAGGAGGAGGGAGGCGGGCGCGAGTTCGGCCTCTCCACCACCCGGCTGGTCGGAAGGAACGGCTGGCTGGCGGAGATGGAGCTCGCTCGGGTCCGGATGGAGAAGGACGAGGTCGGGCGAGGCCGCCTGGTGACGGTTGCGGGGAGCGAGAGCACCCGGCAGGTCGATCTCCTCATCCTCGCGATGGGATTCGTCGGTCCGGAGACGGGGGCGCTCGAGTCGCAGCTCGGCCTGGTCCTCGACTCCCGCGGCAACGTCCGCGTCGACGGGCGATTCCGCACCTCGCGGCCCGGAGTCTGGGCGGTGGGCGACGCGCGACGCGGCGCGAGCCTCATCGTGTGGGCGATCTCCGACGGACGAGAGGCTGCGCGTGACATCGACGGCGCGCTGACGGCCGCGACCTCCCGGCTTCCGTGCCGAGGCGCCGACCTGCCGTTCACCGTGCCTGGCTGAGCCGACCGGGCGCGACTCGCCTGCCATCGAGTGGCATCAGGACTCGGCGAGGACACCGCGCGCACCCCACGTTGCGGGCCTGGTGCACCGTCAACATTGGCTGACGCGTGCAGCGAGCGGCGCTGGCGGCCGGCAGTTTTTCGGCGCCTACCGTCCGCCCTCTCTTGCAGGAGGGAGTGGGCCGATGAACCGATGGGGGAAAGCTGGACTGAGGAGTGTACTGACCGCCGCGGCGATGCTCGCGCTGTTCCCGGCAACGTCGTGGGCATGGGGTGACAAGGACGATGATCCGTCGCCACCGGTGAGACCGCCGGACGGGAACAAGGTCCGGCCGCAAAAACCGGAACGCGAGCTGCGGCAGATTCTCCGCGACATCGATCACAGGCACGTCGAGCGGACGATCAAGACGCTGGCCGGCTTCGGGACGCGCCATCTCGAGTCGAGCCAGACCGATCCGAACCAGGGCATTGGCGCAGCCATCAACTTCGTCTTCGAGACGCTCCAGGGCTACGCCGCGGTCTCGGGTGGACGGATGACGGTGGAGAAGCAGACGTACCATCAGGGTCCCGTGCCCGGCGCGGTCCTCAACCCCGCGGGAGTGGATGTCACCAACGTGGTGGCGACCATCCACGGAAGCCTCACCCCCGAACGGATCTACCTGATCTCCGGTCACATCGACACCCGGCGGACCATCCTCACCAATCCCGACGCGCTTCAGCCCGGCGCGGACGATGACGCTTCCGGCGTCGCGGTGATCATGGAGGTGGCTCGAGTCCTCGCCAGCCACAGCCCCGAGTCGACCATCGTCCTGACCGCGGTGGACGGCGAGGAGGAGGGGCTCTTCGGCTCCGACTTCCAGGCGAAGCAGTACAAGGCCGCCGGCGCGAACATCGAGGGCATGTTCTCGAACGACATCGTCGGAGCGAGCCGGTCCGAGCACGGCGTGAGCGACGCGCACCGGCTGCGCCTGTTCAGCGAGGGAGTGCCCACCACGCTCCGTCCCTCGGCGATCCCGCCCACCACCCCGCCCCTGACCGGCGCGCTGCTGACCCCTGCTCAATCCCTGGCCCTTCAGCTCCTGCAGCTCACCGGGGGCGAGAACGACAGCCAGTCCCGTCAGCTCGCCAGGTTCGTGAAGAGCGTGGCGGAGAACGAGGAGACCGACATGCGGGTGTGGCATCTCTACCGGCGCGACCGGTATCTGCGGGCCAGCGACCACGTCTCGTACCAGACCCAGGGTTACCCGGCGGCGCGCTTCACCGAGCCGAACGAGACATTCGCCCACGAGCACCAGGACGTCCGCGTCGAGAACGGGGTCCAGTTCGGTGACCTCGTGGAGTTCGTGGACTTCAACTACGTGGCGCGAGTCGCGAAGGTGAACGCGGCCACGCTCTGGTCCCTGTCCCAGGCGCCGGGCACCCCCAAGAACGTCCAGATCCACGCCCCGGTGCTGACCAACGACACACTCCTGACCTGGGACGCAAACACCGACCCGGACCTCGACCAGTACGAGGTGGTCTGGCGGCAGACGAGCGAGGAGGACTGGACCAACGCCATCCCCGTCGGGAACGTGACCAGCATCTCTCTCCCGGCCGCGCCCAAGGACAACTTCCAGTTCGGCGTGCGCGCGGTCGACCGCGAAGGCCACCGTAGCCCGGTCGGATTCCCGGTCACGAACTTCACCAACTGACGTCCGCGGGGCGGGTCTCCCCGGCGATGTGGCGAAGCTGGCTCGCGACACGTCGCCGGGGGCGTCCGACGGAGTCGCTCGCTAGCCGACGCTTCGGACGATCTTCCTGAGCGCGGGAGCCGGAACGCGGCACACTGAGTGCCTCGGGGCTGGGCGCCCCCGGGAGGTGCGCGCAGTCGATGGACGTCAGCCGCTGGCCGGCACTGGAGACGCTGTCGCGGGTCCTTCTCGCGGTCGGCGTCGGACTGTTCGTCGGGCTCGAGCGGGAATGGCGCGGCAAGGAAGCGGGGCTGCGGACCTTCGCCTTCGTCTCCATGCTCGGCGCGCTGGGAGGGCTGCTCGGCACGCCGTTCGCGATCGCCGCCATCGCCGGAGCGGCCACGCTCATCCTGGTCGTCAACTGGGCCTCGATCCAGGCCGGCCAGGGCATCGAGCTGACCACCTCGGCCGCCCTCCTGGTGATGACCGTCACCGGGGTGACGTGCGGCCTCGGGCACCGGTTCACCCCCGCGGCCGTCGCGGTCATCACCGCGGGGCTCCTGGCCTGGAAGGAGCGGCTGGCGAGCTTCAGCCACCGGCTCACCGCGGAGGAGCTGCGCTCCGCCATCCTGCTCGGGATCCTGGCCTTCACCATCTTCCCGGTGCTTCCCACCCGGCCGGTGGACCCCTGGGGTCTGGTCTATCCGCGCGCAGCGTTCACCACCGTGCTGCTCATCGCGGCGCTGGGCTTCGTCAACTACGTGCTCCTCAAGGCCGCCGGCCCGCGGGGAATCGCCATCACCGGCTTTCTCGGAGGGCTGGTGAACAGCACCGTCACCGTCACCGAGATGGCGGAGCGGACCCGGGTCGGAGGCTCTTCGTGGATCGCTCCTGCCTCCCGGGCGATCGCCCTGGCCACGATGGCGATGCTCCTGCGGAACGCGGTCCTGCTCGGCATCCTCGCTCCGCCCGCGCTGCGGGCCGCGCTGCCGACCTTCCTCGCGCTCCTCGCCGCCGCCGCCGCGTTCGCCGCCTGGCAGAGGAAGAGCGAGGAGGGGGCCCCGGTCCCCGAGCTTCCCCTCCGCTCGCCGTTCTCCCTCCGCTCCGCGCTGTACTACGGCCTCCTCTTCGTCGCCCTGGAGGTACTCGGGGAGACGGGCCGGCGGGCGCTGGGCGAGTGGGGACTTTACGTGGTCAGCCTCGTCGGCGGCCTGGTCTCCAGCGCCTCGTCGGTCGCCTCGGCCGGCTCGCTCGGATCGCACGGGCTCGTCCCCTGGGCCCTCGCGGGGAATGCCGCGCTGGTCGCGAGCCTGGCGAGCATCGCGGTGAACGCGATCATCGTCGGCCGGGTGGCCCGCGTCCCTGCGCTGGTCCGGGCAACCGTCGGCATGGTGGTGGTGCTCCTCCTCACCGGGTGTGCGGTGCTCGTGGGCCAGCGGCTGGTCGAGCACCGGCTGCAGGAGCGCGCCGGCCTCGACCCGGGCGCCGTTCACGCGCTGACCTGCCGCGCACCCGGCGCCGGACTCGCTGGAACGACGTGAGCGCGACGCCGGACCGTCACTTCATCGCGGTGCAATGACGAGGTCTCCGAGACCTCGGGCGCCGTTCATCGCGGGGCAGGAGCGGCGGCCAGCTCCGCGGCGATCTCCCGCGACAGCTTCTCGACCGCCCGGCCGAGCGCCGGCGCGACGTCGGCCGCAGCACCCGTCCCGGCTGCCTCGGTGATGCGGGAGCGATGCGTCCGCTCCGGCTGGTCCGCGCCCGCCGGAAGCACGAACCACACCGCGTCCATCACCAGCTGGCTGGACAGGTCGAGGCGATTCATCGCCACCACGACCGTCCGGTCCGCCGAGAGCCCCGGCACCGCGTCGCCCAGCACCTGCGCCTCCGAACGAGCGCGCCCAGGTCCTGCACCAGCGTGTTCCGGAGCAGCGCATCGAGCGGCTCGACCCAGCGGTCGAACTCGTCCACCACCACGGTGTTCTCGCCAGTGCGGCGGACCATCTGCGGCCGGTCCACTCCCTCGGGCAGGGTCACCGGCGCGACGCGGATCCGCAGCGACGACCCTCCTCCCCCGCCACCCTGCCCCTCGTGGGGATTCAGCGTGGAGAGCGTGTAGAACCGGGCCGCCGGCGAGCTTCCCAGGCATCCCGCGCCGGCGACGCCCACCATCGCCAGGGACAGCAACGCGCTCCGCATCATGGCCGCTTTCCCTGCACCAGGGCCTCCGGGTGTCGCTCGAGGTAGTCGGTCAGCAGGCGCACCGAGCGAGACGCCTCCCGCAGGTCGCGCAGCGCATGCGGCAGCTCGCCACCGCCGGTGCTGGAGGTCCCCAGGAGCCCCGAGGTCGCCGAGAGCGTCTTCTCCAGCTGGACCGATGCGCCCTGGAGGCTCTGCATCGTCGGGCCGATGTGCGTGCTCGCCTCGCGGGTGAGGACGTCGAGGTTCTTGATCGTCTCCGACAGCTCCGGCGCGCGGAGGACCTGGTTGGCGCCCTGCACGAGGGTCCGGGCGTCGGCCAGCAGCCGGGTCGCGGACTCGGTCATGTCGTCGAAGCCGCTTCCGGGGACGGTCGGAAGCTCGGGGTACTTCCCGCCGAGGCCGAGGCGCGCCTTCGGAGAGCGAGGATGGAAGGCGAGCGCGACGATCTTGTGGCCGGTGAGCAGGCTCCCCGTCTCCAGCTCGGCGCGGAGCCCGCGCGCGACCAGCAGCGCCATCTGCGCGTCGGTCGACTGCTGCAGCTTCGGCCCCTCGGTGGGGAGCTCGCCCTGGTGGAGGAGGACCTTCTCCGGGTCGAGGGTCAACGTCACCGGCACGCTGAGCCGCCCCGCCTCCCCCTCCAGCCGCACGTCGGTCACCCGCCCCACCCGGATGCCGAGGAGCTCCACCGGTGTCCCCACGTCCACCCCCCGGACCGAGCCACCGAAGTGCGTCAGGTACGACACCTGGGGGCCGTACGGCATGCTCAGCGCACTCTCCTTGTCGGCGTACAGCTCGAACTCGCTGTCCTTCGGGCTGGGAGGATCGCCGGCGCCCTCGGGACGGGTGTCGAACGCGATGCCTCCGAGGATGACCGCCTGCAGCGACTCGGCGCGTGCCTTGAAGCCGGAGCCTCCGGTGCTGATCTCGATGCCCGAGGCGTTCCAGAACCGCGTCTCGGGCCGGACCATCGCGTCGTGAGGCCCGCGGACGAAGACGTTCACCGCCACGCTCTGCCCGTCGGGGGCCAGGGTCGCCCCGAGCACCTCCCCCACCGGGACGCCCCGGTAGTACACGGGTGAGCCGCGGCTGAGCGACCCGAGAGTCTTCGCACGGAGGACGAAGCTCTTGCCGTCGCCCGACGGTGGGAGGACCGGCGGCTCCTCCAGGCCCTTGAAGCCCTCGGTCCGGCCGCCGCGCCCCGGCTCCATCTCGATGTAGACGCCGGAAAACAGCGTCCCGAGGCCGGACACGCCACCGACCCCCAGCCGTGGGCGGACCACCCAGAAGCGGGTGCCGGTGGTGAGGTGCTCCTTGAGATCGCTGCGCATCCGGACGTGGACCTCGACCCGGCTGAGGTCGCGGCTCAGGTCCAGGTACTCGACCATGCCCACCTCGACGTTGCGGAGCATGACCCGGGTGCGCCCGGCCTCGATGCCCTCGGCGCTGGCGAAGGTGATGGTGATCAGCGGGCCGCGCTGGGCGTATGTCTTCCATCCCAGCCATCCGGCGATCACCACCGCGGCGATCGGCACGAGCCAGATGGGCGAGAATCTCCGCCGCTGGACGCGCGCCTCGCGAGGCTCTGTCATCCGTCCCTCCCCTCCACTGCGTCCCACATCAGCCGCGGGTCGAAGGCCTCCGCGGCGATCATGGTGATGACCACCACCGCGGCAAAGGCGACCGCTCCGGCCTTGGCCTCCACCGAGGCCAGCACGCCGAACTGCACCAGGGCGACCAGGAGCGAGATCATGAAGACGTCGATGTTCGACCACCGGCCGATCGCATCGACCAGGCGGTACAGCCGCGTCCGGAAGCGGAGCGCCCAGCTCCACCGCTGGCGAACCGAGACCACGAACCAGGTCAGGCTGATCAGCTTCAGCACAGGCACCAGGACGCTGGCGAAGAGCACGATGATCGCGAGCGGCCAGTACCCGCGGCGCGCCAGCTCGCCGATCCCGGTGATGATGGTGTCCGGCGTGGGCCGCCCCAGTCGCCCCACCGCCATGATCGGCAGGATGTTGGCCGGGAAGTAGAGCGCCGCCCCGGCGATGACCAGGGCCACGGTGCGGTTCAGGCTGTCCCGCTTCCTGCGCCACAGGGGACAGCGGCAGCGCGGGCATCGCGCCCCCTCCTGCAGCCCGGTCACGAGGTCACACTGCGGGCAGGCCAGGGTGGGACCGGGACCGCGCACCGGAACGGGCCTCCGGATGGCATCCCAGACGTGGCGGCGATCCAGCACCCGGTCCACCAGGAAGCTGAGGAGCGCCGTCGCCGCCACCGCCCAGCCTCCGACGCCGATCGTCACCCGGCCGAGCTCCTCGAGACGGGTGAAGGCCACGAAGCCGCCGATGACGTACACCTCGAGCATCGCCCAGGGACGCATCCGCTCGGCCAGCCGGAACAGCGGACCGAGCTCGCGGGCGCGCCGGCCCGCCCGGACGTGGAAGAGGACGTACGCCACCGCGGCGAGCCAGAGCAGCGGGAAGACGATGGAGAAGAAGGACACCAGCAGCGCCAGCGCCGGCATCTGATCGGCGACCAGCGCCCGGGGTCCGCTGACCAGCAGGTTGTCGCGGTGCCTGCCGGCGAGGTTGACGTCGATGATCGGGAAGGCGTTGGCCAGCACCCCGCAGAGGATGCCGGCCAGCGCGAGCGCCAGCGGGGTGGAGTCCGGAGGCTCGCGCCGGTCGAGCACGGCGTCACACCGGACGCAGCGGGCGAGCGAGTGGAGCCCGAGCGCCGGCAAGGTCTGGACCTGCGCGCAGTCGTGACAGGCGACCTCCTCGGCCGCCGGGGCTTCCTCGAGAGAGGTGTCCACTCAGGGTACGAGAGGTAGGTCGCCTCCTCGCTTCTGCCGACCCCCCGGTCGAACGTCGACGTCCAGCGGAGAACGTCAGGCTGCCGCGTCCGGCGGTGGGGCCAGCTTCCAGCGCCGGTGGAGCCACAGCCACTGCTCCGGCGCCTCGCGAATGATGCGCTCCAGCGCGGCGGTCACCCGAGCGGTGTGGTCCCGGAGGTCCCGGCGGCGGTCGCCGGTGTCCGTCACCGCGAATGGCCCCTCGACCCGGAAGCGCAGCCGGCCATTCTCCCGGAGCGCCACGACGACGAGGGTGGGAGCCCCGGTCCGCAGCGCGGCCATGGAGAGCGCGGGGCTCGTCGCCGCCGGCCGTCCGAAGAAGGGCACGAACAGCGCGTGCTTTCCGCCGATGGCCTGGTCCAGCAGCATCGCCACCACCTCGTTCTTCCGGAGGG
>Ga0105241_10002443_pt1 | contig 13945 bp, 8 predicted proteins | sample KBSC64metaG_FD_80422 | JGI IMG/M metagenome (GOLD analysis project Ga0105241, IMG submission 80422) | Corn rhizosphere microbial communities from Kellogg Biological Station, Michigan, USA - KBS C6-4 metaG | ecosystem: Host-associated > Plants > Roots > Rhizosphere > Soil | place: Michigan, USA... | reverse complement strand
GGGCGCACGGCAGACGGTGGTGCTGGCCAAAAAGGCATCGTTCGGGCAGGCCGTAGCGACGCCATTGCAAGTTTCAGCCACGTCGCATGCGCCGTTGGATGGACGGCACGAGACGCCTGCGTTGCCAGCGGGATGCTGGCAAGCCGCGTTGGCGCCATCGCATTGATCCACCGTGCAGGGGTTGCCGTCGGAGGTGCAGCTCGTGCCAGCGCCGGCTTTGGTATCGGCGGGGCAAGCCGCGCTCACGCCGGTGCAGCTTTCTGCGACGTCACACACGCCGGCCGTGCCGCGGCACACCGTCGTGGCAGCTAAGAACGAGTCACCGGGACAAGTGACGGAGGAGCCGGTGCAGAACTCGGCGACGTCACAACTGCCGGCCGTGGCACGGCATTGCACGCTCGAAGCGGCGAGCGCATCGCTCGGGCAGGTATCGCTCACGCCGTTGCAAGCTTCAGCGACGTCACACGCGCCAGCGGCCGCACGGCACTGCGTGCCATTGGCCACCTTCGCGTCAGCCGGGCAAGCGACCGCCACGCCGTCGCATTTGTCCGCCACGTCGCACGCGCCAGCCGACGCGCGGCAAACCGTGCCGCCAGCGACCGGCAAACAGGTGCCGTGCGTTGCGCCGTCACAGGCTTGGCAATCGGTCGGGTCGCCATTGCCGCACGCCGTGTTGCAGCAGTAGCCGTCGACACATTCCGAGTTCGCGCAGTAATTGTTGGCTTGGCATGCAGCGCCTTGCGAATATTTCACGGTGCACACGCCGGCGAGGCAAAACTTGCCGCCCGCGCAGTCGGTGTCCACGACGCAGCCTGCGCACTGAGTGCCCGAGCAAGTGAGCCCGGTGCAATCGACCACGGTGGGCGCCGGACACGAGGCGCTGCTGCCCGTGCACGTCTCGGCCAGCGTGGATTGAGCCGGATTGCCGGCAACGCAGCTCGCCCCGCGACAAGCGGTAGAGCCGCTCGCAAAGGAATCGGTGGGGCACACGGAGCTCGCCCCCGTGCACGTCTCGGCCACGTCACACACGCCGGCGGAGCCACGACAGACGGTCGTGTTCGGAGCGAAGGAGTCACCCGGACACGCTGCGCTGGCGCCGGTACAGTTCTCGGCCGAGTCACAAACCGTGACGGCCGCGCGGCACACGACCGCGCTGGAAGCGAAGCTGTCGGCAGGGCAAGAGGTGCTGGCGCCAGTGCACGCCTCGGCGACGTCGCAAGCGCCGGCCGAACCGCGGCAAGTCACGCCCGCGTTGCCGGCGGGGTGCTGACACGCATCGCTCGAACCATCACATTGATCGAGCGTGCACGGGTTCGAGTCACTGGCGCACGCCGTGCCCGACCCGACCTTCGCGTCAGCCGGACAGTTGGCGCTCGCACCGGAGCAATTCTCAGCCTGGTCGCATACCCCAGCGGAGCCGCGGCAAACCGTCGAACTGCCCAGGAAAGAATCGGTCGGACACACCGAACTCGAACCGGTGCAATTTTCAGCGACGTCACAGGCGCCCGCCGCACCACGACACTGCGTGGTGTTCGGTTGGAATGCATCGGCCGGACACGTCGCGCTACTGCCGGTGCAATTCTCGGCTGCGTCGCACACCGTGACGGCAGCACGACACTGCGTGCTGGGCGACTGGAATGCATCCGCCGGACACGCAGTGGAAAGGCCATCGCATGCCTCGGCGACGTCGCACGTGCCCACCAGGGCACGACAAATGGTCCCCGCGTTACCCGCCGGGTGTTGGCAGGCAGAGCTCGAACCGTCGCATTGATCGACCGTGCACGGATTGCCGTCCGAGGTGCAGCTCGTGCCCGCGCCGACTTTGGAGTCGGCCGGACAATTCACGGACACGCCGTTACACGTTTCAGCCGTATCGCACACGCCACCCGCCGCACGACAGGTCGTGCCGGAGAGCAATACATCCGCCGGACATGCGGCGCTGGCGCCCGTACAATTCTCGGTCGCGTCGCACGCGCCCGCCGCGATGCGGCAAGGCGTGGTGTTGGGCAAGAACGAGTCGGTCGGACAGGTCGTCGATACGCCGTCGCACGTTTCACCGCTGTCACAGGCGCCCGCGGCAATACGACACGTCGTGCCGGCGTTGCCGGCGGGGTGCTGACAGGAATTGCTGGCGCCGTCGCACTGATCGAGCGTGCACGGGTTGGCATCAGCGGCGCAGGCGGTCCCTGAACCTTGCTTGGCATCGGCCGGACACGCGGCGCTAATGCCGCTGCAATTCTCGGCCGCGTCACACACGCCCGCGGCGGCGCGACATTGCGTCGCGCTCGTCAGGAAGGAGTCGGTCGGACAGACCGAACTCGCACCCGTACAGTTTTCGGCCGCATCGCACACGCCCGCCGAACCGCGGCAAACCGTGGCGCTCGAAGCGAACGAGTCGGTCGGACAGACAGTGGACGCGCCAGTGCACGTTTCCGCGACATCGCACACCGTGGCAGCTGCACGGCATTGGGTGCCGGCATTTCCGGCGGGATGCTGACAGCTATCGCTCGCGCCGTCGCATTGATCGAGCGTGCAGGGGTTGGCATCCGCGCTGCACGCAGTGCCCGAGCCCACTTTCGAGTCAGCAGGGCAGAGCGCGGACGACCCGGTGCAATTCTCGGCCGCATCGCACACGCCCGCCGAACCACGACAACTGGTCGCGCTCGAGAGAAATGCGTCCGTCGGGCAAGCAGCGCTCGAACCCGTGCAATTCTCGGCGACGTCGCACGAGCCGGCCGAAGCGCGGCACGTCGTCGAGCCGGAGAGGAAGGAATCCGCAGGACAAGCTGCGCTCGCCCCGGTACAGGTTTCCGCCACGTCGCAAGCGCCGGCCGAAATGCGACAGGTGGTGCTGCCGCCGTAAAGCGTGTCTGCGGGACAGGTGGTCGACACGCCGGAGCACGTCTCCGCGGGATCGCAAACGCCGGCCGAGATGCGGCAAATCGTGCCTGCGTTGCCCGCCGGGTGCTGGCACGCCGCGCTCGAGCCGTCGCATTCGTCGAGCGTGCAATTGTTGCCATCAGAGGTACACGCCGTGCCAGAGCCGGACTTGCTGTCCGCGGGACACGCCGCGCTGACGCCGTTACAAACTTCGGCCGGGTCACAGACGCCGGCTGAGGCGCGACACGTCGTGCTTCCGGTGTAGAGGGTGTCCGCCGGGCAAGTGGTGGACAAACCGGTGCACGTCTCCGCCGGATCGCACACGCCGGCAGAGCCGCGACAAATGGTGCCCGCGTTGCCGGCTGGGTGCTGACAGCTATCGCTCACGCCGTCGCATTGGTCGAGCGTGCAATTGTTGCTGTCCGCAGTACAGCCCGTGCCGTTCGCCCATTTGGAGTCGCCCGGACAAGTCGCGCTCCCGTTGCAAGTCTCCGCGACATCGCACACGCCCGCCGAAGCACGACAAACAGTGCCGAAATTTCCGGCTGGCCAACTGCAAACGTGAGAGTTGCACTGCACCGCCGTGGTGCAGGGGTTGCTATCCTCGATACAGGCAACGGTGATCGACAGCGTGACCGACGTGGGGGAGTCAGTCGCGTCGAAGCAAACGTTGTCCGCGTTGGTCTTGTTGATCCAGATCGTGAAGCTGTACGGGCCGCACGTATTCGTGGACGTGGGCGCGTCGTACTGGAATTGAAAAACGGCGTTACCGAAGAAGTTGGGGCTCTTCGGCCGCTCGTGCATCACCTCGGTGTTGGTGTTGGTCCCATTCGTGGCGTTGCAATTGGCAGGGCTGACGCCGCCCGTGCCCGTGCATTGATGGGTAGTCGTGTCACCCGAGACGGTGTGCAGTGTGCCGTTGGCATTACCCGTGGAAGCGTCGTTGTGATAAACGAGAAAACCGCCGGTGCCGCTGGTCTGGAATGCAACCGTGAAGGTGTTGTTCTTGCTGCCCGCCGTGACCGTTTGACTCAACCCCGTACCGGAGGGACCACTGACGGTGATTGCGGGCGGCGCCACGCCATAGTGGCAGCCGGTACATGCGCCGATACCCGAGGTCACGTACCCGCCCGAGCCGACGCCGCCGACGTTGCCTTCGTATGCGAGAGCTCTACTGCTCGTGAGCACGGCTAGACATGCCAAGAGCAAGCTCAGGCACAACCGCACACTGGCGCGCGCACGCGTAGTCCTCTCCATAATGACCACAGATGGGGCCACGGGTGATTCCAGACGTCAACGGGGTTCGTGACTGGACTCTCAGTCAGATGCTCGGGAGTCAAATGTTTGGCGTTTGGCAGTCGCCGTTAGCGCCGTTAGTCAATTCATGAGTGCATGCAGCCGCGAGCACTACTGATCACTCGGCGATTCGGCTCGAAAGGTCAGCAACGTTTACGGTTGCCTGCCGACGACCAGCACGAACTCTTGAGTTTCCGTCAGTGGAAGCCCGGCGTAGTTCGGGTCTTCACGCTGCTTGTCGCGAAGAAATTCACGATATCCGGTCGCGGTTCGCGGTTCGAAACCGGCAGCAGTCAGCGCGGCGGCGAGTGTCGTGTAGGTCGGTGTCGCCTCCGCGGCGGCGAACAACGACATCCCGGGTCGAAGCGCGACGGGCGCTTCACGCAGATCCGCAACATGCACTTGGTTTCGTTCGAGGGTCGACGCGAGATCCGCTGCCAACGCACGAGCGGCGGCATCACGCCCATCGAACAACAGCCACGCCGCTGAACCGGCAGGAATCGAGCCTAATTTGGCTGCAAACTTGGTGCGGGCGGCGGGCGTGAGCAGCCACGTCGACGGGGCACTTAGTGAAGCGCGCGGGCTCTCCTCTGCTTTCGGCGTCGCCGACGCAAGCGGCGGCAGACCCTCCGGCTCGGGAGACGGAACCCGGTTTTGCAGCCGGCGCACTGCGGCCTGAGCGGAAGGGCTCTGCGGTCGGAGCTGCAACAGTTGCCGATAGGCGGCGAGCGCTTGCGGGTATTCCGCGCGTTGCTCGCGCAGCGCGCCGAGCGAGCGCAGCGCGGCGGGCACGGTTGCTGGTTCGATGGCGATGGCACGCTCGAACGCGCGCAGCGCAGCGTCGGTCTGACCCGCGGCAAGCAGCGACGCGCCTTGATTGTTCCAATTCAACGCGAGCTCGGCGCGATGCGCGTGCTCCATCCACGGGGAGCGATAATAGCCCAGCAGCAGACAGGGCACGAACACGCTCGCGGTCAACCGCCAAGACGCGACACGCCGCGACTCGAACTCTTGCACCAACCAAGCAAGGCCCCCGCCCGCGAGCACGGAGAACGGCGCAAGCAGCGGCATCCGCAGCCGGCCGAGCATGAAAAATGGCAGCAAACCCAGCAAATAACAGAGCGCGGCAGCCATCACGGTCGCGACTCCACGACGCCGAAAGCCAACCACCGCTCCGAGCACCGCGAACGGCAACAGCATGCCCCAAGTGATGAGCGGCAGCTTCAACACGCTCGACCACTCCGACGTGAGCTCGATGCTGTCGGCATCGGAGACCTCGTCGTCGTGTAACAAGAGCTGGAGCTTGTGCCACGTGAGCGAGAGCTCGTGCCCGGGGTGAGCTCGCACGGTCTGCCAGGTTTGCGTGGTCCAGTAGCTCGAGAGCTCGTGGTCCGTGAAGCTTGCCCCGGTTCGACGCTCGGCCTCCGTGCGAAAGCTGGCAATCTCGTTTTGATTGTCCACCGGGAGAAACGGCGGAGGAGTGTAAAATCCGTCCTCGTTACCCTCGTGATTCGAGAGGTACAAGTTGATGCCCAGGTTGGTCGTGAGCGGCACGAACTCGTGGCTCACGACCAGATTGTGCGCCGTCGCCAAAAGCAGCAGCGGCAGCGCGGCGATCAGCACCAGCCCCGCGCGCCGCGGCTCGGGCTCTGCGGGCAGAGTGTCGACGCGCGCGCGATCCCAGCCGTAATAGAGGGTGACCAGCGCGAGCGGCAGCAACAACACCGCATTGCCGCGTGCCAGCGCGCCGAGTGCGAGGAAGGCGCCGGCCGCGATCAAGGCGCGCTTGCTGCCGATGGTGAACGCATCGAGCGCAGCGGCCAGCAGCGCGACCGAAAGCGCTGTCTTGCCGACGATGAAGCCGTAGTGAATCTCCGGCAGGTAGCAGCTCACGATGAACGCGGCGAACCAGCCAGCGCGTCGCGAGCCCCAAACCCGCTCGGCCGTGCGCGCGCAGCACGCAGCCGTAACGACGCTGCAACCAAGTGCCAGCAAACGCGGGATCAGCAGATGATAGCCGAACAAGCGGTATAAAATGCCTAGGACGTACGCATACAGCGGGTCTTGCCAGAACGCGCTCGAGCCCAACCAATCACCGGCGGCAATCTCGCGAGCCCAACGATCGTAGCTGCCCGCATCCCACTGCAATTCGCTGAATAGCGGCGAGTGATAGAGCAGAGCGAGATGCAAAGCACGCAAGAGCACTCCCGAAAGCAACAGCGCAGGCAATAGCCACTGCTTGTTCGTTGGTTGCCGAGCGCCGGACATTGCGCCGGACGCTAGCATCCCGCTTTCAGAATGAGCCAATCACCCAGGACGACCTGCCACCGAGCCCGGCCGCACGCGCGAAGTCGGCCGAAAAATCTGAGCTCAATCTGCGCTCGCCGCGCTTGCTAGCGATGATGCGCAGCTTTCCGGCCGCTCGCCCCGCCCGAAAAAATCGTCGGAGTCGGGCGCATTCCCTGGGTATAAACCCGAGGCTGCCGCAGAATCGGCTCGGCCGCGCGCGGCCATCCGCAATGCTGACCGTCGCCATCGCCGTCGACTCCGCCACTGACTATGGCCCAACCGCCGTGCGCGTCGTGGCCGCAGCGTGCGAAGAAGTGATTGGCGAACAGCGTTGTCCGGTGGCGAGCGACCTCGCGCCCGGCACGGTTGCCGCCTGGTACGCCGTCGTGCACCCTAGCGATCGCGCGCTCTCCAGCATCCGCATCGAATTCCGAGACCGCACCGCCGACGGCGTGTTGATCGAAGAGCGCGTGCTCAAGTTTTCCGCGCGCGACAGCAAGAAGAGCCGCTTGGCCTCTGCCGGTAGCGTGATCGCCGCCCTGGCCGCCGCGCGCGAAGGCGAACTCACTCGCGCGCCGCAACACCACGAGGCGCCCGCGCCCGTCGCCCCCGTTGCCGTCGCACCGCCGAGCGCCGTGGCCGCGTGGGGTCTCGATGCGGCGGTGCTAGCCGCGCCCGCTTTCGGCAACGGCCCTTACCGCCTGGGCGGACTGGCACGCGCCCGTTGGGACTTCTCGACTTATCCGTTCGGACTACTCGCAGCCCGCTACGCGGTTCACCCGGGCAACCCTGGGTTCTCTTGGTGGACGCTGTCCGTTGGTGTCGGATCACGCTTGGGTGAGCGAGATGCGAACTTCAACTTGGAATTCACGGGCGAACTCGTGTTCCAACGCACGCTCGTGCGCGCGGAACTCGCGGGTCAGCGGGACAGCGCCGCGCAGAATGGTTGGGGCGGAAGGGTCGGCGTGGACGCCGTGTGGGCAACGTGGCGACACGCATCGCTGATCTTCGGCGTCGACGGCACGGTCGTGGCACCCGCCATCAAAGTCTTCGTGGGGGATGTGGACGCGGCTCACTTGCCCCTGGCAAACCTGGGCTTTTTCCTGGGGCTTCGCTACGAGCCATGATTTTTTTGACCCACCTGTTAAAAAACGGTCTGTTCTGGGACGGTCGGCACGACCATCCACGTGAACCATAGACGTGGTACCTGATCGCTAGTGCGAGCTTCGGACGAGAAGCCCCCGAGTGATGCGGTTGCGAGCGGAGCCCCAGCTTCGGCGAGCCGCACTCAAGCCGAGGTGTTGCGCGGCGCGGTGGCAGGCGAACGCTGGGCGCATGCCGCCCTGTATGACACCTTGTATCCAATCGTTGCCCGCGCGCTGCAAAAAATCCTGCACCAAGTTCCCGACTACGAAGATTTAGTCCAAACCTCATTCGAGTTGATCGTGCGCACACTGCAAAAGCCAAGAGCACAGCCGATTGAAAACCTCGCGACGTGGTCGAGTGCCATCGCTGCGCGGGTCGCGCTCGATGCGTTGCGCGTGCGGACGCGTGAGCGGCGCTATTTCGATCGAGACACCGAGGCCAGCGATGCCGTGGCAGACGTTTCCGCGCCACCACTCGAGCGCCAACTGGACGTCCGCAGTGATCTCGCCTGGTTGCAAGCTGCGCTCGCCGCGATGAATCCCGATCAAGCCCAAGCGGTGCTGCTCCACGATGTGCTCGGCCATGACCTGTTCGAGGTGGCACGCCTGACCGAGGTCTCGCCCGCCGCCGCGCAAAAACGGCTTTCGCGCGGGCACCTGGAACTGAAGCGCCGCGCCGAGCGCTTGGCCAAGTCGAGGAGCAAGTGAACAGCGAGCCCGATCTCCAGCGGTTACTCGCCCCCATGGCGGAGCAAGCCGTCGATCTCGATGGTCCCGCGTTTCGGGTCGATCGCGAGCGCGTGCTCGATCGCATGGCTCGAGCCAGCCGTTCTGCTCCTTCGAGCTCATTTCGCTACGCAATGCTAGCCGCCGCGGGCTTCGTCATCGTCGTTTTGGGGGGCGCGCTGTGGCATTACCGACAGGCCGCGACGCCCAGCGCAGAACTCGAGATCGAAGTGACCGAAGGCAGCGCGACCGAACTGCACGGCAACGTGCGCGCTCAGTTGCTGCCCAAGCAGGCCACTCGCCTCGCCGCTCCGAACGAGCTCGAGACCGCCGCAGATTCGCAAGCGAAAGTCGGCACTGCGGATGGCTTGCAGATCGAACTACGCAGCCAAACTCGCGTTGCCTTGGGCGAACTGCAAGCGCCTCACGGTCAGCTCGAGCTGCTCCGGGGTGCGGTGCGCTGCAGTGTTCCGCACCGCGCAAAAGAGCGCGCCTTTCAGGTCGTCACGCCCGACGTGACCGTGCTCGATCTGGGGACCGTGTTCACGGTCAGCATCGATGACGTCGCGCATGTCACGCGTGTCTCGGTCGAAGAGGGGGAAGTGCAGGTCCAACACGCCGCCGGGCAGACTCGCGTGCGCGCCCCGAACAGCTGGTCGAGTGCGCCGCCTGCGCCGAGTGCCGAATCGCCGGTGAACGCAGCGAGTAGCGCCTCGCCGAGTGACGCGCCGTCCAGCACGAAAACGCCGTCCACTGCGGCAAGAGTAACCAGCAGCAAGGCAAGCACGCTCGCACAAGAAGCGCAGCTCTTGCGGCAGGGCCTCGCCGCAGAACGCCAAGGCCGCGCCGCCGAGGCGATCACGTCACTGAACCAACTCATCACGAGCTACCCACACTCGCCACTCGTGCCCGACGCGAGAGCGGCGTTGGCTCGGGTGCAAGCGCGCACGTCTCCATGAGGCTCGGCGGAGTTTGGTTCCTCGCCGTGCTCGCTTCCGGTTTCGCGTGTCAAAGTGAAGTCGCGCTGCACCTGTTCAAAGATCACGAGGCTTCCACCGTGGCAGGCGGCTCGAGCGTCGGCGGCTCTGCTGAAGCCGGTGAAGCCGGGACCGGCGCCGCCGGGGTGAGCATGGGCGGCGTCGCGGGCCAGCCCGATGCAGGCGGGGGTGACAGCAACGCGAGCGGCGGGGAAGCGGGGAGTTCACCCACCGCGCCTTGCCAAAAGGTCGGCCCGGAAGTGTGCAACGGCGCTGACGACGATTGTAACGGCCACATCGACGACGGCTGCGACTACACGATCGTCTGGAGCAATGGTCCCAATGCCGGCACCATCGGTCACGCCACGGGCGGAGTCACGTTTCTCGAGCCGTGCGGCGTGGGCACGGTAATGACCGGCTTACACGTGGGCATGGGCAAATGGCTGAACCAAGTGGCCGCCATTTGCTCGCAAGTCGTGCTCCACGTCGATCCCTCGCAAAGCGCGCCGTTCAGCGTCACCCTCGGGCAGCGCGGCACCGGCGTCGTCGTGCCCTCGGCGAGCGGCGATCCGAAAAACCACGAGCAAGACATGTCGTGCCCGACCGGCTCGATCGTGTCGGGCATCAACGGCACCACCAGCCAGGACGAAGCGCACTACATCCTCGGCTTGCGCCTTTCGTGCTCACCACCCATCGTGACCACACTGATGACCGGCTCCATCTTGGACTACGATGCCACGCTGTCGAAGAATGTCGGCCCCGTGGTGTGCGTGACCTGCATGGCGAGCCAAGCCGAGAACTTCTCGACCACGATCGCGCCCGGCCATGTCGCAAACGGCATCTTCGGGGGCGACGGGCTGTGGGATGATCGGGTCGGCTTCAGCTCCGCGCTGGGGACCATCGCGAATCATTGAGCCGAGCTCGCGCAGCGGGATTTTCGTCTGGTTTTCGTGCGCCCGCCGACCTTTAGCAGATGAGTCAGCGGCAAGCGTCGCGGCGCGGCGCAGTCGGTCACGGCGCAGCGGCAATGTGGCTATTGGTCGGCGCGATCGTGACGGCGTGCGGAAGCGACAGCGCGCCGGGTTCGGACGCCAATGGCGGCTCGGCCGGAAGCGCGGGCAGCGCCGGATCGCCCAGCACGGGCGGCGCGGGCGGAAACGCAAGCAATGGCGGAACCAGCGCCGCATCCGGATCGGGGGGCGTGCTCGGCTCGACCGGCGGCTCTGGCGGCAGTGCTGGCGGCGGGGGTTCGATCGCCGGCGGCGGCGCCAGTGCCGGCTCTGGCGGTTCGGGCGGATCGAGCGAACCCAGCCCCTATTTGCCCTGCCCGAAGGCGCCTGCGCCGTGCGTGATCATGCCGCTCGGGGATTCAATCACCTGGGGTTACAACTCGACGACGGGCGGCGGCTATCGCCTGCGTTTGCTGCACGACATTTGGGCCGGAAATCACGACGCCACGTTCGTCGGTAGCGGTTCGAGCGGCCCGGACAAACTCGATGGCAAACCCTTCCCCAAAAGCAACGAGGGCCACAGCGGCTACACCATCGACGACGCGCCCGCGGTCAAACGCTCCGGGATTTCGCCGCTCGTGCCCGACGCGCTCGCCAAATATTCACCGAACGTCGTCACCCTGATGATCGGCACGAACGATATGGGCACCAACAACGACGTTGCGAACGCCCCCACGCGCCTCGCCCATTTGATCGACACCATCATCGACAAGAGCCCCAAGGCCCTGCTCGTCATCGCGCAGATCACCCCCACGGGTGACGACAAATTGAACGGCTTGGTTCAGACCTACAACGCGGCCATCCCCGCGCTCGTGCAAAGTCGCGCAGCTGCAGGAAAACACATCATCTTGGTGGACATGTATGCGCCGTTTACTGCACACGCAAACGACCTGAACGGCCTGCACCCGAACGACGCCGGCTACGACCTCATGGGCGACACTTGGTACGCCGCCCTCGCGCCGCATCTGTGAAACGCCCCCCGATGACACCGTAAAGCTCTCGGTGTAGGACTGCACGGCGTTTCATGAGCCGTCCATTGCCGATTATTCGTGGTGTTTTATCACTCGTCTGGGTGCTCGGTTGTGGGGCGCACGGAAGCCAGCCGGCGCTCGCTGCGCGGCCTGCCCCGCCGAATTCGTCAGGCCCCACGCAGCCGGCGGCCGCTCCGGCGAACAGCACGCCCGCGTCGCCCGCGTCGCCCGCGTCGAGCGCGACCCCCGACCCGCTCCCGCTCGACGTCATTCGCGAGCTCGAGGTCCCCGTGTGGTCGATCGCCCTCGCCGAAGGCGGGCACGTCGCGGCGTTGGGGACAGAACCCTACGTGCGCAAAGCAAACGGTTTCCATGCGCTACCTCTGCCCCAAAACCTCATCGCCAAAGCAAGCGAGCACGACGACGCGGCGATCTACTTCGGACGCGACTACGAACCGCGCGTCATGGGCACGCGCACGAGCGCGGCGGGCGAAGCCCCCATCTACTGGCGACACACCGAACGCGGCTGGCGCGACGGCCGCGAAGAGATCGGCCAACTCGGTGCTGCGAATCGCGGCGGCTTGTTCGGTGAGCTCGGTAATCTCGATCCGGAACTGGTGTGTCGCGCGAACGCGCAATGCATCATCAAGCGCAATAGCGGTTGGGTCACGGCCCCCGCTGGCCCGACTCAAAAACGCGTCTTACTCGAGCAGGGCACGCTCTGGGGGCTGGACGCTGCCGGCATCTCGACCATCGACGCGCACGGTTGGGCGATCGCAATCGCGGCCCCCGAGTGGCACGCGCCAGGCCCCTTTTGGGCGACGGCGGGCAGCGCTTGGGTGAGCAGTGACGGCGCACTGTTCCACTACGCGGGCGGCGCGTGGCAGCGAGTCCCCTCGCCCATTGCCTCCCCGGCGGCATTCTGGGGCGAGCGCGTCGATTCGCTGTGGCTCGTCGGCGAGGGCGGCGCTGCCCATTTCGACGGCCAGGTGTGGCGACGCTCGACGCTCGACGGCCCGCTTTCGGCGGTCGCGGGGCGCCCCGACGGCGAGCTCTGGTTTGGCGGAAAATCCGGGCTATTTCGCCTTGCAGCCCGCCCCCCACAGGCGGCTCGGTGAAGGACGCTGCACACCGTCGGCGCCGCGCTTGGCTCGCTCTGGTCCTGACCTGCGCGTGCTGGTCATTGAGCTTTCCGGTCATGAAGGCGCTCGGGCTCTACGCGTCCGCGCGCGAGCCCGCGCTCAGCACCTGGTTCGTCGCTGCAGCAACGCTCGTCGTGCGGTTCGGTTTCGGTGCACTGCTGCTCGGTACGCTCAGCCGCACGCGCCCCACTGCCCGGGAGTGGCAGCAGGGGCTTGCCATCGGCGTCTTCGCCACCTTCGGCATGTTGTTTCAGATGGATGCGCTGAGCTACACCGCCGCGTCCACCTCGGCTTTTTTGACGCAAGGCTACATCCTCATCTTGCCGGTCGTGGGCGCGATCGCGAAACGAGCACTGCCGGAGCGGCGCATCGTCGTGTGCGTGCTCATGGTCGCGCTCGGCCTCGCGCTGCTCGCGCGCTTCGACAGCCAGCATCTGCGCTTGGGTCGGGGCGAAGGCGAGACGCTGCTCGCCGCAGCGTGCTTCTCGCTGCAAATCCTGGCGCTCGATCACCCTATTTTTCAAGCCAATCGCACGAGCGTGGTGACGGTCTTGATGTTTGGCTGCATCGCCGTGGCGCTCCTGCCGGTGGCCCTGCTCACCGCGCACGGCGCTTCGGACTTCGGGCTCCTCGTCGGCTCACCCGTTGCGATCGGATTGCTACTACTGCTCACCATTCCGAGCACGGTGTTGGCCTTCAGCTTGATGAACCGCTTTCAACCGGACCTGAGCGCCAGCGAAGCCGGCATCCTGTATTGTACCGAGCCGGTCTTCGCTAGCGTGCTCGCGTTGTTCCTGCCGCGCTTCTTGAGCAGCGCCGCGCACATCGTCTACGAGAACGAGCACCTCACCGCGCGGCTCTTGATCGGTGGCGGACTCATCATCTCCGCCACCGTGCTCTTGCAACTATCGAGCAAACCGCGCGCTGAGAGCGCGCTTTGAATCGCCAGTTGGTACTACTTGATCAGTTAAAGGATGGCAGATCTCGATCGGCGCGAGTCGCGATATGCCACGGGACAAAACCGGCGAGCCCGGCGCCCAGCTACCTTTGCGCCGAGCGCGGGTCGACTCTACCTTTCAGCCCGCCTGCCCAGGAAAATGTATCTGCGCAGAGCGAAACGCTTCGGGTCGGACACAAGTGACTACTCAGTATTAGTTGCAGCTCACGAGTAGCCAGGCATCGCTCCAATACGGTCCGACTCCGGGCTCGTATGCCACGGGAACGTTGCACCATCCGGATTCCGGGAAAGGCTTGCATTGATACACGCCGCCGGCGTTCGTCACGCGATCGCCCGGTTGATAGGTCTTGGTTCCGGCATCATAGGCCGGCACGCCGTCGCAACCGCTGCCGCCACCTGCGCCCGCACTGCTCGTGCCACCGCTGCCAGTGCCACCGCTGTTCGTCCCTGCCGAGGACGTGCCGCCGCTACTCGTGCCGCCACTGCTCGTCCCCGCCGAAGACGTGCCGCCATTGCTCGTGCCGCCGCTGTTCGTCCCAGCCGTAGCCGTG
>Ga0105241_10002442_pt1 | contig 13945 bp, 13 predicted proteins | sample KBSC64metaG_FD_80422 | JGI IMG/M metagenome (GOLD analysis project Ga0105241, IMG submission 80422) | Corn rhizosphere microbial communities from Kellogg Biological Station, Michigan, USA - KBS C6-4 metaG | ecosystem: Host-associated > Plants > Roots > Rhizosphere > Soil | place: Michigan, USA... | reverse complement strand
TGGTGGGGCTCGGGTGGGTGCGCGTGCCCAGTAGCGGCGCGAGCACCTCACCCAGGACCTTGGCCGCGTCGGCGCCCAGAGTCACCAGATAGATCGGCGACGACTTGAGACCCACCTGGACCACGTGGACATAGCCCTGGCCGCTGAATTCGTGCTTGCGCAGCAGGCGATGGAATGCAGTCTCCACCTCTCCCGCGCTGGGAGCTAGTTTCATGAGTAAGGGATCCGAGCCTGTACTTCTAACGCGCACATGACTTCGATCGGACGCATTTAGACTAGGGACATTCCGGATCCAAGGGCATAGAACTTTGGTTATAGTCGGGCGTCGAAGGAGAGTTTCGGGGCCATGACCCGAGCGTTGCGGTAGCGCTACACACAAACGGAACCGGAAATGCACGGCAAGCCGACGCGAAAACCTGTATCCCGGATGAGAGCTGCGACGGTCTCCCTCGTTCTCTTCCTTGCGTCGAATGGCATACTGGCCGCGACTCCACCGTTGGCCGAAGAGCTGCCGCCAATCGGCAAGGGCCACATGCTCTCGGAAGAACAGATCACGTACTGCCTCGCGCAGACCATCCGCGTCGAGGCCATTCGCCCGCTCGTGAATCGCTACAGGCGCGAGCAGGTCGAGTTCTTCAACGCGGTGGTCGCAGCCTTCAACGCCCGATGCCAGAGCTATCGTTACGAGGGCAACGCACGCGACAACGCGAAGGCGCAGGTGGAGGCCCACCACGCGCAGATCGAGGCTGACGCGCGCGATAGCTATACCAAACGTTTTGCGGCACAAGAGAAGGAGCAGGAAAGAGTCGCTGCGCCTGTGAGTGCTCCGACCGCTCCGCCCAGCATTGCAGCCGCTCCGGGCACTCCTGCAACGACACCCGGCAATGCAGCGACAACACCGGGCAGTCCACCGGCGAAACCCGCCCCGAGTGTTGCCGCGACCTCTCCGAGCAGCGCCGCTGCCAAGCCTGCGCCCCGCTCTCCGGCAACCGATACGAGCAGTGTGGCTAGCAAACCTGCGCCCGGCATACCGGCAGGCGGACCGGGCACGCCCACGACGCCCGCTGTCGCCGCCAAACCCGCACCGGCCGTTCCAGCGACGGTACCGGACACTCCTGCGACCATACCCAGCACCGCCGCAACTACAGTGGCGAGCGAGACGGCCAGGCCGGCAACCAGCGCGGCCGCAACTGCACCCGGCACGGCTGCTACGACGCCGAGCAGCACCACAACTCCGCCGATTGTCGACGCACCCAAGCCTGCTCCAAGTGTTTCGGCCGCTGCGCCGAGCACACCTCCCGCTGGCGCGACCTCGCCGAAGTCAGACAGAGAGTCTTCCGCGGCACCTGCTGTCGCGTCCGAGCCCCGCCCGCCCGATACCGCTCGTGCAACGACAAGCGCGCCCTCGCAGTCGGTGCCGAGCTCGCCTCGCGCCGCGAAGCCCGAACCTTCGTTGGCGAACGCGCAGCCGCCGGCTTCGTCCAAGCCCACTACACCTTCGAAGACCAAAGCGGACGCCGACGTAGACGCGGCGCTGGATCGCTTCTCACGCGAGATCCGGCGCGCAGGCTCGCAGGTCATCGCGGACAGCGGTGTTCCTGCAGCAGCCGACAAGGGTACGACTCAGATCGACGTGCGGTACGCGACCGGTGGCTATATCAAGAGCATCAACGTGGGCGAGAGCAGCGGCTATCCGGCGCTCGACGAGAGAGCGCTCGACATCGCGCGCAACACCCGCTTCCCGAACGTGCCGCAGGAGCTGCAGTCGCACGATTTCGTGCTGCGCTTTCCGATCGTGTTCAGGTCCACCGCCGCGCGCTGACGGTTATCGAGGCACGCAGCCTTCACGCGGTATGCATGTTAAGCATGCAGGCTCCTGCGGGAGTGCGCCGGCGCGATCAGCGAGAGGCTGAAGAAACAGCGATCAATCTGATGCTCACTGTTGCTTCACAGCGACGCGAAGCAGCTGTTTTTACCGAATAACTTTATGCACGTTTGCGATCGGCGCCAGTCGTTTCATAATGGCCCGATCAAATTCGCGTTGGGTCCGTCCGCAGTTCCCTCCTGGGTGCAACTTCTGGTCTCTTCCCATGGAATTTGATGCCTCGCACACTCTCGCGCGCGGCGACGTTCGACCTGGAGGACTACATGCCTACTGGCACTGTGAAGTGGTTCAATCCCGCCAAGGGTTATGGCTTCATCCAACCCGAAGACGGTTCAAAGGATGTGTTCGTGCATATTTCCGCCGTTGAGAACTCCGGCCTCGCCAGCCTCGCGGAGAAGCAGAAGGTCTCCTACGAGCTGGAGAAAGGGCGCGACGGCAAGACATCCGCAGTCCATCTAAAAGCCATGTGACCCTCTCCGGGTCGCGGATCGAGGGGCGCCCGTCGGGCCCCCTCGAATCACCTTCACAGGCAGGCTGCTACACCCCAAGCCACGCCAGCCCCCACAGCGCGACACCGATCGCGGCCGAAAGCCCCGAAGCCCAGAACAGCCACCGCTTGCGCGTCAGCACGGTGATGGCTGCAATCGAGATCGCGATCTGCACCATCGTCGTTGCCTGAGCGAGGCGATGATGCGGATGCAGTGAGTGCTCGGAGAGCTCGTTGAATTTCTTCGCCTCCTCTTCGAGCTCCTGGGCCTTGGTCTGGATCTCTTTCTTCTCCTGCTTGTAGCGCTCGATCTCAGCTTCGTACGGAGGTTTCTTGTCGGCCGGGACGAGTGCCGCTGCGAGCTCGGCGAGATGCTGCTTGTTGCTCTTCGCCTGATAGAAGTTCCACTGGTCCGAAGCCTCCGTCCGGCGCAGCAGTGCATCGTTCTTGTAGATCATCGCATCGTTCTGCGTCGAGCCGCCTTGGTAGCTGAATACGGCGCCGACCGTCGACAGGATCGCGGTCATTACGGCTACGCGGCCCGCGAGACTATCGCCCGCGTGCGCTCGATGATGGACAGCATGTTTCTCGGGTCCCTCGACCTCGAAGAGTTCTTCCGCCATGTGCTTTCTCTCTGATGTTCTCGATGGAGTGCTTATTGCGCCGTAGCCTGGTCGAGCCGATAGAAGCCAACTGCATTCGACCCCAGGATTCCCGCTTGCTCGTCCCTCGATAACGTTGCTAGGAGCTCCGCAGCAGTCTTCAGCCAGCCCGCATAGTCGGCGTTAAGTAGCATGACCGGCCAGTCGCTGCCCCAGCAGATCCGGCGCGGACCGAAAGCGTCGACGACGTGCTCTATATAGGGGCGTATGTCGATGGATTTCCAGCCTGGGCGCGCCTCGGTTACGAGACCCGAAAGCTTGCAGTAAGCTTGCGTCTCCCGCGCGATGCGCAGGATGTCATTTGCCCAAGGCTCCCACATGCCATTGGCGATGTCGGGCTTCGCGCAATGATCGACAATCGCGCGCAGGTCCGGATAGCGCAGCAGCAGCCTGAGCGCCGCTTTCAGATGTGCGGGGCGGATCAGCACGTCGAATGCGAGGTCGCTTGCGATGAGCGCACGGAATGCGGGGTCGAGCTGTGGCTGCAGCACCCAGCTCACGTCCGGGATGTCCTGCAACATCGGGCGGATGCCTCGCAATAACGGGTCGCGTGCCAGGTCGGTCAGCACATCAGGCGCGTCGGGCGCCAGCATGTCGATCCAGCCGACCACGCCTTTGATGAGACCGCCGCTCGCATGCGCCTGCGCGAGCAGCCAGCGCGTTTCGGCCACGGTCTGCGCGGCTTGTACGAGCATGCTGCCGGAAATGTCGTTGGCTTGCGCGAGTGCGCGATAGTCGTCAACGAGAAAATCACGATCGATCGCAGCGAGTGCGCGATTAGCGCGGGAATCGAGCCAATCGTAGTCACCCCTAGCCGGCTGCCAGAGATGGTGGTGAGCGTCGACGATCACGATGGTGTCGGCGCTTCCTCGTCCATGAGACCAAGTGACTTGAGCTCGCCCCACAAGTCGCTCGGGATCGGCTTCTGCAACATGCGCAAATTCTCAGCGAGCTCGGCCGGGCTGCGCGTGCCGGGGATCACGCTCGCTACACAAGGATGATACAGCGGGAACTGCAGCGCGGCGGCTTTCAATGGAACCTGATGGCGCGAACAGACCTTCTCGATCGCTGCGACGCCGGCGAGCACGTCTTCCGTGGCCGGTGAGTAGTTGAACCAGGCGTCCTTGATCGCGCCGCTCGCCAGGATGCCGGAGTTGTAAGGGCCCCCGATGATGATCCCGATGCCGCGGCGCTCGCACAGTGGCAGAAACGACTTGATCGATTCCTGCTCGAGCAGCGTGTAGCGGCCGGCCAACAGAAAGCAATCGAAATCGCCCGCCTCCGCGAATTGCTGGCACGCTTCCCATTCGTTGAGCCCGCAGCCGATCGCTTTGACCAGGCCTTGCTCGCGCAACGAGACCAGCGCTTCATACGCGCCCGCCATCGCCTCGAGAAAAACCTCCGGATAGCGTGCGCCTTGATTGCGCCGGTCCACGTCGTGGATCAACAGGATGTCGACCGTATCCACACCTAGGCGATTCAGGCTCTCCTCGTACGAGCGCATGACGCCATCGTAGCTGTAGTCGTTGAAGCGCGAGAGCGCAGTGATGTTCTGGAACAGGCCCGCGTCGGCCGGCTGGCCGAACGTCGGCTTCAAGCGCCATCCGACTTTGGTGGAGACCACGACGTCCGGATCGGCGAAATGGCGCAGCCCGCCGCCCATTCTGAGCTCGGACAAGCCGTGTCCATAGAGCGGCGCGGTGTCGTAGTAGCGCAGCCCGGATGCGTAAGCGTAATGCAGTGTGGCGATCGCATCGCCTTCCGACATCGGGGCGTACATATTGCCGAGCGCGGTACCGCCGAACCCGAGGACCGACAGCTCCAGGCCGACACGGCCAAGCTTCTTTTTCTGCACCTCCATGGGCGCCCTCTCCAGTGCTCTTGCTGCGTTCAGCGCATGCTAGCATAGCGACGGAGCGGGTCTTCCGAGAGGCGCGATGACGCCACGCCTGCGCGTGAGATATTTCGTGCAGCGCACAACAGCGACCTGCGAAAGCAGCGGTTCGGACCAATGCGGGAGGAGATGTCCGTGCTCAAGAATATCGACCCTGTGCTTTCTCCCCAGCTGTTGTCCACGCTGCGGGAAATGGGGCACGGGGATGAGCTTGCGATCGTCGATGCGAACTATCCGGCCGCCTCGAGCGGCCGGCCGGTCATTCGCATGGACGGCGTCCCATCCGCGACGCGAATCATGGAAGCGGTGCTCACGCTGCTGCCGCTCGATGAGTTCGTTCCATGCGCGGCCTTCCACATGCAAGTGGTGGGCGATCCGGCCGGCGAAATGCCGATCTTCACGGAGTTTCGCGGCTTGTTGCAACGTTACGAGCCGAAAGCCGCGAAGCTCGAGGGCATCGAGCGGTTTGCCTTCTATGAGCGCGTGGCGCGCTCATTCGCCGTGGTCGCGACGGGCGAGCGGCGCCTGTACGGGAATCTGATCCTCAAGAAAGGCATCGTTCGCCCGGGTTGACGGAGGAAGTGATGCGTCTGTTCGAGCTGCGCGATATATCGAGGAACTTCGGCGCCATTCAGGCGCTGACCAAGGTCAATCTCAAGATCGACGCCGGCGAGGTGCTCGGCCTGATGGGAGACAACGGCGCGGGCAAGTCGACGTTGATCAAGATCATGGCCGGGAATTTTCCACCGTCGGGCGGCGAGATCTGGCTGAAGGGCGAGAAGGTCGAGTTCCAGAACCCGAAGGACGCGCGCAAGAAAGGCATCGAGGTGGTTTATCAGGATCTGGCGCTGTGCGACAACCTTACGGCCGCGGAGAACGTGTTTCTCGGCCGCGAGGCCAAGATCCGCTTCGGCCCGTTCAGCTTCATCCACTACGCAGCGATGTTCCGCGAGGCGGCGCGCCATTTCGCCGAGCTCAAATCGGAGACGCGCCCGCGCGATCTCGTGCGGCAGATGTCGGGCGGCCAGCGTCAGGCCGTTGCGATTGCCCGGACGCGGCTGTCCAACCCGGACATCGTGCTGATGGACGAGCCGACTGCCGCGATCAGCGTGCGTCAGGTCGCGGAAGTGCTCGATCTGATTCGCCGCCTGCGCGATCAAGGCATCGCCGTGATCCTGATCAGCCATCGCATGCCCGACGTGTTCGCGGTCTGCGACCATGTATCGGTCATGCGGCGCGGCAAGGTCGTCGCCGACAAGCCGATCGGGCAGACGTCGCCCGAGGAAGTAACGGGTCTCATCACCGGCGCCATCGAGACGGCATAAGAATAAGGAGCAAGCATGAGCGTCGCGATCGAACAGGTCACGAGCCAGCGGGAGCGCGGGCCGCTGCGCGCCATTTTCATCAGTCAGCCGTTCTGGGTGACGGTTGCGCTGATCGTGATTTGCCTCGTGATGGGCGGTGTGTCGAACGTCTTCTTCACTGAAGACAACTTCTTCAACGTGACACGCAACTATGCGTTCATCGGCATCCTGGCGCTCGGCATGACCGCGGTCATCATCACCAAAGGCATCGATCTGTCCGTCGGCTCCGTTGTCGGCGTATCGGGCATCGCGACGGCGATGGTCTTGTACGCGGGCCATTCGGTCTGGGCCGGCATCGCAGCAGGGCTGCTGACCTCGCTCGCGTGCGGTCTCGTGAATGGCGTGCTGATCGCGTATCTCAACCTGTCGTCCTTCATTGTCACGCTGGGGATGTATGCGGTGGCGCGCAGCCTCGCGCAGGTTCTGTCGGAGAACCACATGATCTATCAGTTCGGTCCCGACGAAAAACTGTTCACGCGCATCGGCGGCGGCACGACATTCGGCTTGGCCAACCCGTTCATCATATTGCTCGTGCTGACGATCATCTTTATGATCGCGTTGCGCTATACGGCCTGGGGACGCTGGGTCTATGCAGTCGGCGGAAACGAGCACGCTGCGCGACTGACCGGTGTGCCGGTGAATCGAGTGAAGCTCTCGGTCTACCTGCTGTCCGGCCTCATGTCCGGGATCACCGCCGTGCTGCTGGTTGGCTGGCAGGGTGCGGCGATCAACGCGATGGGCACCGGCTACGAGCTGCGCGCGATCGCATCGTCGGTGATCGGCGGCACGGATCTGATGGGCGGTTCGGGTGGCGCCTACGGCGCGTTCATCGGCGCGGCTCTGATCGAGGTGATCCGCAACAGCCTGCTGCTCGCAGGCGTGGACGCCAACTGGGAAGGAACGTTTGTCGGCCTATTTATAGTTCTCGCGGTGCTGTTGAGCAAGTTCCGCGGAATGCGGTCAGGGTAGCAAAACCCTGGTTCGATAACTGGAGAGGAGAGTGGTCAATGAAGCAGACCTTAGTGGCAGCAGCAGCGGTGGCATTGTTTGGGTTGCCTGTCATCGCGAGTGCCCAGGGCAAGATGGTTTTTGCTCTGGTGCCCAAAAACATGAACAACCCGTTCTTCGATCAGGCACGCGACGGCTGTAAGAAGGCCGAGAAGGAAAGCAACGGCAAGATCGAGTGCCGCTACATCGGACCCGGCGAGCACGGCGGTGGCGATGAGCAGGTCAAGGTGGTCCAGGATCTGATCACGGCGAAGGTCAACGGCATCGCAGTATCGCCGTCCAACGCGCCGGCGATGGCGGTCGTACTGGAGCGCGCGAAGGCCGCTGGCATTCCGGTGACGACGTGGGACTCGGACCTGCTGCCGAAAGACAAAGGTTTGCGCACGACGTATGTCGGCACCAAGAACTACGACATCGGCGTCAACCTCGCGAAGATCGCGATGAAGCTGAAGCCCAAAGGCGGCACGATCTGCATCCAGTCGGGCGGCGCTGCGGCAGCCAACCACAACGAGCGCATGCAAGGCATTCGCGACACGATCTCGGGCAAGAAGTCGAAGGAACCCCCAGGCGATCGTCTGACCGGCCAGAACGGCTGGAAGGAAGTCGATGGCTGCCCGCTGTACACCAACGACGACTTCCCGTTGTCCGTGACGCAGATGGGTGAGATTCTCGCGAAGTATCCCGACCTGACCGCGTTCGTTCCGACCGGCGGCTTCCCGCAGTTCGTGCCTAATGCGTACAAGCAGGTCGTCGACAAGAACATGGAGCGCATCAAGAGCCAGAAGACGATCCTGGTCGTGGCCGACACGCTGCCGATGCAGATGGATCTGCTGAAGTCCGGCTACAGCCACGGGCAGGTCGGTCAGCGTCCGTTCGACATGGGCTACAAGTCGATGTTCGTGCTGCAGGATATCGTGAACAAGAAGAAGGTGGAGGATCCGATCTACACCGGCCTCGATGTCTGCGAGCCGGCGACCGCAGCGACTTGCATCGCGAAGTAAAGCTCCACTCATCAGCTCGACGCTGCGGCTGCCCTGCGATCAGGATCGCTCGGCAGCCGCAGTTACGAAGGAGGCAGCATGATCGAAGTCGCATTGTTCGGTGCAGGGCGGATCGGCAAGATCCATGGCGGCAATCTCGCGCGCCAGCCGGGTGTGAAGCTCAAGTACGTTGTCGACGTGAACGCCGCAGCCGCCGGCGAGCTCGCGCAGATGCACGGCGCGAGAGTGGCGGACGTGGAAACCGCGCTCAAGGATGCGGGGGTGTCGGCCGTCGTCATCGCTTCGAGTACGGATACGCATGCCGACCTGATCATTCGATCGGCGGCTGCGAAGAAAGCCATCTTCTGCGAGAAGCCGGTCGATCTCGCCATCGAGCGCGCGCGGGCGTGCGTCGATGCCGTGTCGAAAGCCGGAACGCTATGCATGATCGGGTTTCAGCGGCGCTTCGACCCGACATTCTCGGCACTGAAGCAACGTCTCGACGCCGGCGAGATCGGCAATGCCGAGATGCTGATCATCACCAGTCGCGATCCTGGTCCGCCGCCGATCAGCTACATCAAAGTCTCGGGCGGCATCTTCAAGGACATGCTGATCCACGACTTCGACGTGTTCAGATGGGTGCTGGAGGATGAAGCGCAGACCGTGCATGCGGTCGGCAGTTGCCTCGTGGATCAGGCCATCGGCACCGCTGGTGACGTCGACTCCACCGCGGTCACGATCCGTACGCGCGGCGGGCGGCTGTGCCAGATCAACACCAGCAGGCGCGCCGCGTACGGTTACGACCAGCGCTTCGAGGTTCTCGGCAGCAAAGGCTTGTTACAGGCACGCAATCACACTCCGACGCAGGTCGTGGCGCAGACCGCGGTGAGCGTCAGCGAAGACAAGCCGGAGCACTTCTTTCTCGAGCGCTATCGTGTGGCGTACGCGCTCGAGATCGCTCACTTCTTCGATGCGTTGACGAATGGCAAACCCGTGCGGACGACGTTGCAGGATGGTGTAAAAGCGCTGGAGCTGGCTGAAGCCGCGACGTTGTCGTGGCGCGAAGGGAGAGTCGTCCCATTGTAGTGTCCCACCGCCGATCGTCTTAGCGCCAGAGTCGAAGGACAGGGGAAATTCCCCGCTCGTCCTGAGCGTCGCAGCCTCACGCCAGAATCGAGAGACAGGGGAAACTCCCCGTTCATCCTGAGCACGCAGCGTAGGGCCAGAGTCGAAAGACAGGGGAAACTCCCTGTTCGTGCTGAGCGTCGCAGCGTCAAGCTGCAGAGTCGAAGGACCGTCATTGCCAGATGCTTCGACTCTGCCCTGACGGGCGACGCTCGGCACGAACGGATCTCAATGGATCTCACCCTGCTCCGACGACAAGGTTGGGCGACGAAACTAAGGATGGTCTAGCCGGACAGCGCGCCGCCCGGCGCGAGCAGATGTGCCGGCGCCGCCATCAGCCGTTCGAACAACTCGGCCCACGAGCGCGTGTAGAGCGCGCCGGCGTACGTCACGCTGCTCATGAGCTCGTGAGCGGCATCTTCGATGAGCTCCTCGGGACGGGCGTCCTGCAATGCGAGAGTCCGTTCGACCTCGCCGCGCTCCACTGTCGCGTCCAGCCCGACCTTGCGGGCGAGACGGCGCATGCTCTCGTTCTCGACCAGGCACGTGAGCATCACACGCTCCTTGCCTTGCACCTTGGCCTTTAGCAGAGCGCGGTCCATCAAGGCGCGTCCCACGCCTCGGCCGCGATGGGCGGGCACGACGGCTACCGCGATTTCACCGGCAGCGCCGTTGTCGCATAACTCGAGGATGCCAATCAGCTGCGCACGCACGTCGAAGGCGCCGAACACGACAGTCGTTTCCCAGTCCACGCGAGCGGCGTACGCGCGCATAGCGTCGTCGGGCATCGGCCGGCAGAACCGCCGGTAGCGATCGTGCTCGCTCAGCGCGAGCAGAAACGCCATTACCTTGTCCCGCTCTTCCTCGACCAGCTCTCGAATGATCATGCGATTGATCGTTGTAAGAAAATTGTGGAGCTCACTCACCAAGTAAGATACCTGCGCTCGATGTTTGTTCCCTGCCGACGCTCGGTGGTTGTTGCGTCTGTAACGACGTCTCCCTCGCGTGCACAAGGGCTGACGATGAACTTACGGTGACGCACGGGAATCGCACCAGTGCAGGGTAGAATACGGCCCGACCGATGCGCTCTCTGGCGAAAGTCATAGCGCGCCCGCGGCGAATGCGCCCTGGAGAATCCCACGCGCTCTGAGATGAACAGCGAACCGCCCATCTCCTCCTCCGCACTATCCGCACCGAGATCGCTCACGGTGTTGACCGTGCTCGCGGTTGTCCTCAGTCTGTTCTTCGCGCTCGGGCGCTCGCCGCTGTTCGACGTGGACGAAGGCGCGTTCAGCCAGGCAACGATGGAAATGTTCGAGCGCGGAGACTTCCTCTCGACTTACCTGAACGGCGAGCCGCGCTATGACAAGCCGATCCTGATCTACTGGCTGCAGGCCGTGAGTGTCAAGCTCATCGGGGTGAACGAGCTGGCGTTCCGCCTGCCATCGGCTCTATGCGCAGCGGTATGGACGCTGCTCACATTCCTGTTCGCGCGCCGGAAGTTCGGGCAGCACACAGCGCTGCTCGCCGCCGGTGTCATGGCGACGTCGCTCGGCGTGTACATCATCGGCCGCGCCGCAACCGCCGATGCGTTGCTGAATATGCTGATTGCCGCCTCGATGTACGCCGCATGGGTGCATCTCGAGACCGGCAAGCGCGCGTGGCTATATGCGACGTTCGCTGCGATCGGATTGGGATTTCTGGCCAAGGGGCCGGTGGCGGTCTTGATCCCGTTCGCCGTCACTTTTCTGTTCTGCATCTTGCGCCGGGACCTGAAGACCTGGGCGCGCGCGGTATTCGATCCGCTCGGACTGCTGCTGTTCGCGGCGATTGCGCTGCCGTGGTACGCCATCATTCTGCAGAAGGAAGGCTGGGCTTTCGTGCAGGGCTTCTTCCTGAAGCACAACGTCGATCGCTTCGGCGGCACGCTGCAAGGACATGCCGGCAGCCTCGTGTACTACATTCCGGTCGTGCTGATCGGCACGCTGCCGTTCACGGCGCTTCTCGTCCGTGTACTGGGGCGCCTGCGCACGCTCTGGCGTGACGACTTGCAGTGCTATCTGCTGCTCTGGTTCGGCTTCGTGTTCGTGTTCTTCTCGCTGTCGGGGACCAAGCTGCCGCACTATGTGTTGTACGGCATGTCCGGCATGTTCATCCTGATGGCTGCGCAAGCACCCGACGTGCGCTCGCGTTTCTGGGCGCTGTTGCCCGGACTGGTCTTCGCGCTGTTCCTGCTGGCCCTGCCGGCGATCGCGCAGCTGGCACTGCCGAGAGTTACGGATGCGTACTATCGCGAGGCGTTGAGCAATGCCGGCAGCTACTTCGGCGCCGGCTACTATGCGTTCGCCGTGGCGGCGGCGCTGCTGATTGTCTATTTCATGCTCGACCGCCAGTTCGATCTGCCGCGCAAGCTGGTCGTGAGCGGGTTGGTGACCGTGCTCGGCTTGTCGGCGTTCGTCGTGCCCGTCGGGGCCGGCGTGCAGCAGGAGCCGATCAAGGAAGCAGCGCTGCTCGCACGCGAGCACGGTTACGACGTGATCATGTGGCGTTTGAATGCACCGAGCTTCAGCGTCTACTACGGCCGTCCGACGCCGAGCCGCGAGCCGAAGCCGGGTGACGTAGTCATCACCAAAGCCAAGCGGCTGGTCGAGCTCGAAGGCCTCGGGCACGAGGTAATCTATGCGAAGAACGGCATCGTGCTCGTGCGGGTCACTGGATGAATCGGGACGTCGGCGCGACGCTGCGATTGACCGCGCCGCGTGTCTGGCTGGTCCCGGTGCTGGCCCTTGTCGCCGCCGCGGCGTTGTTTGTCACGAATAGCAACCAACGCGTGTTTCTGTGGCTCAATCAGCTCGGTCCGCTGACGGGCGATGTCCTGTGGGCAAACATCAATGTGCTCGGTGACACGGTAGTCGCGTTGGCTTTATGCCTGCCGCTCGCGCGCCGCCGCCCTGATCTGCTGTGGGCGATTGTCCCTGCAGCACTGCTCGGTACGCTTTGGGTGCACTCGTTCAAGCCTCTGTTGGATGTGCTGCGGCCGCCTGGTGTGCTCGACGCCGGGGCATTCCACGTCATCGGTCCCGATCTTCACTATCACTCCTTCCCGTCCGGCCACACGACCACGATATTTCTCTTCGCGGGCATGTTCGTGCTGGCGTTCGGCGCTCGAGCGGCTGGCTTGCTCGTTGTCGCGTTAGCCCTTGCCGTTGCGGTGTCCCGCTCGGTGGCCGGTGTGCACTGGCCGCTCGATCTGTGCGCGGGCGCGTTCGGCGGCTGGCTGGCGGCGGTGTTCGGCTTGAAGATCGCCTCGCTGCTGCATTTCGGCTTGCATCCTGTAGTGCAATGGCTGATTACGTTGAGCCTCGCGGGTTGCGCGGTCGCTCTGCTCGTGGGCTTCGACACCGGCTTTCCGCAGGCGATCTGGTTCGGGCGCGCAATTGCGGTAGCGAGTCTCGCTGCGTTCGCGCTGACCTTCCTGCCCAAGCGGCGCGACGGCCCCTGAGTGATAGAATCCGGTCACCCGCCTTTCGCCGCAGCCAGGCGCCGCCGATGACTCTCGAGCACCCGCAGGTTTCGGTCGTGATTCCCGTGTACAACGAGGAGGAGAACCTGTCCGACCTGGTCGAGCGTGTGGGCAGCGCGCTGTCGCGCACCGGCCGCGCCCACGAGCTGATTTGCGTGGATGACGGCTCGCGCGACAATTCGGCTGCGGTGCTCGCCGAGCTGGCCGCGACACGCAGCTGGCTGAAGCCACTGTTTCTGATTCGCAACTACGGGCAGTCGGCCGCGCTGCAGGCTGGATTCGACGCCGCGCACGGGGACATCATCGTGACACTGGACGGCGATCTGCAGAACGATCCCGACGACATCCCCCGCCTGCTCGAGCTGATGGACGAGCGCCAGGACGTCGACGTGATCTCGGGCTGGCGTAAACAGCGCCAGGACAAAACGCTGTCGCGCAAGATTCCATCGATGATCGCCAACGGCGTCATCTCGAAAGTGACCGGTGTGAGACTGCACGACTACGGGTGCGCGCTGAAGCTGTACCGCGCCCAGGTCATCGACGACATCAAGCTCTACGGCGAGCTGCATCGATTCATTCCTGCTCTGGCGGCCGAGGTCGGCGCGAACATCATCGAAGTGCCGGTGAGCCATCATGCCCGCACACGCGGCAGCTCCAAGTACGGCATCGATCGAACGTTCCGCGTGATCCTCGACCTGCTGTGGATCAAGTTCTTCATGCGCTTTCTGCATCGTCCGATGCAGGCGTTCGGCGGTGTCGCTCTCGGCATGCTCACGATCGGCGGTCTGCTGCTCGCCTATCTCGCCTTCGACAAGCTGGTGCTCGGCCACGACATCGGCGGCCGGCCGCTGCTGCTGCTCGGCGTGTTGCTCGCGCTCATCGGCGTGCAGCTTCTCGCCACCGGGTTGCTCGGGGAGCTGCTGATCCGCATCTACCACGAGCCCGAGGGGCGCCCGCAATATGTGTTGCGAGTGGCACCTCGCGCACGCAGGAGACCGGTCTCTGACCGCGCCGACG
>Ga0105241_10002440_pt1 | contig 13948 bp, 15 predicted proteins | sample KBSC64metaG_FD_80422 | JGI IMG/M metagenome (GOLD analysis project Ga0105241, IMG submission 80422) | Corn rhizosphere microbial communities from Kellogg Biological Station, Michigan, USA - KBS C6-4 metaG | ecosystem: Host-associated > Plants > Roots > Rhizosphere > Soil | place: Michigan, USA... | reverse complement strand
GATGGAATCCTCCACACTCGGCATGTGGGTGTTCCTGGTAACCGAGGTCATGTTCTTCGGCGGAATGTTCGGAGGGTATACCGTTTATCGGAACATGTACCCGGAGGCATTCGCCTCCACCAGCCACTTCATGAACGTCACCATCGGCGCGGTTAATACCGGAGTACTGATCTTCAGTAGCTTTACCATGGTGCTGGCGGTGCGCTCCGCACAGCTCGGCCAGAAGAAGGCGCTGATTGCGTTTTTGATCCTGACGTTAATTCTGGGCTGCGTCTTCCTGAGTCTCAAATACGTCGAGTATCACGAAAAGTGGGTGGATCATCACATCCCCGGACCCGGGTTCCACTACGCAGATCCGCGCTACTTCCATCAGGCTCAAATCCTGTTTTTCCTTTACTTCGCGATGACCGGCATGCACGCGATTCATATGATCATTGGAGCGGGCCTGCTCGCGGCGCTGATCGTCATGGCCGCGCGCAATCGTTTTAGCGCCACCTGGTATACACCGGTCGAGATGATCGGCCTCTACTGGCACTTCGTCGATATTGTATGGATTTTCCTTTTTCCACTTCTGTACTTGATAGGACACACACGATGAGCCATCAGGTGGTTTCGGTCAAAGTCTACGCCGCGGTGTTCGGCGCGCTTCTGGCGCTCACGATCACCACCGTAGCCGTCTCCAAGCTCGAACTGGGCGAGTTCAACTTTATCGCGGCGATGACCATCGCTGTCATCAAAGGAACCCTGGTGGTCATGTTCTTCATGGACGTTAGGCGGGCCACTTCCATGACCAAGCTGTTCGTCGGCGCCGGTTTGTTCTGGCTGGCAATTCTGCTCGTGTTCCTCCTTAGCGACTATCTCAGCCGGGGCTGGTTACCTAGCCTCCGCTGGTTGTAAGCGGTCTGCGTCGACTTCACCAAGCCAGCCAGCGTTTAAGCAGCCACTTGCGAGTGGACGTCAAACGTGTCCTTCGGTAAGAATCCGCCGCCATTTTGATGGCTGCCGCCTGCGTTGGGTAGGGATGAATGACGCGAGCGAGACTATCCAGACCGAGGCGCGAGCCGATTGCCAGTGTAATATCGTTGATCATCTCGCCGGCATGACGAGCAACCACGGTGGCTCCGAGAATCTTATCGCTGCCCTCTTTCACGTGTATCTTGACAAAACCCTCTTCCTCGCCATCGGCGATCGCGCGATCCACGTCATGCATAGGGACGGTAAAGGTTTTCACAGGTATGCGCTTGCGAATCGCCTCTGTCACGTACAAGCCCACATGCGCGATTTCCGGGTCGGTATAGGTGCACCAGGGGATCGTCAGCGCGCTAAGTCGTTCGCGGCCCCAAAATAGCGCATTGCGAACTATAAGACGCGCAGAAGCATCCTCGAAGTGCATGAATTTGTGTTCCAGGCAAACGTCACCGGTAGCAAAGATTCGTGAGTTAGTGGTCTGTAGAAAATCGTTGACCTGGACTCCGGTGTCGCGGGTGTACCTAACGCCGACAGCCTCCAAGTTGAGATTTTCAACATTCGGACTGCGGCCGATGCCGACCAGGATTTGATCGACGACGACAGTGCTTCTATAATCGTCACTCACAAGATCAACGAATTTTTCGCTTCCTTGTTCGCGCACCGAGACGGCATCGGTGTTGAGGCGGACGTCGATCCCGTCTCGCGCAAGAGCCCCGGAAAGAATTTGGGCGGCGTCGCGTTCTTCCTGGCTAAGAAACATGGGCTCTTTTTCAACTATGGTGACTTTTGATCCCAACCGGCAAAAGGCTTGGGCTAATTCGCATCCCAGCGGGCCACCGCCGATGACTAACAAGCGGGGCGGACATTCAGTCAAGTCGAATACATTTTCGTGAGTCAAGAAGCCTGCTTCGGCCAGTCCGGGAATGGTCGGGTATAGGGGCCGCGCTCCGGTTGCGATCAGCGCTTTCTTGAAACGTAAAAGTTGTCCATCCACTTCAACGGTATTCCGTCCCGCGAAGTGGCCCATGCCAAAATAGACATCGATGCCGAGGGTGCTCAAGCGCTCTGCCGAAGCGCGGCGACTGAGGCGTGCACGGATGTGCCGCATTCGCGCCATCGCCGCGGCAAAATCGACTGTGATGACCTGCGGAACTTGCGCTCCGAATTGCTCCGCGTTGCGCATGTCTGCATAGAGCCTGGAGGTCTTGAGAATCGCTTTCGACGGGATACATCCCGTGTTTAGACAAGTTCCCCCCAACTGATCACGTTCGATGAGCGCGACCTTGGCACCCAATACCGCGGCGGATCGGGCCGCCATTATCCCCGCTGGTCCCCCACCGAGAATCACCAGGTTATATCGATGCGCAGGGTGTGGATTGCGCCAGGCCATTGACGTAGGTTCGGCCAATAAGGTAGGGCTGTCAGGAATCTTTCTTAATGAAGGCGGCGGCAATAATTGGGATTGCATTTGGTGCGTAGCCGACTAAAGATCCGGATACTAGAGCCACCCGCCCCGGAATCCAGCGCGCTTTAATCCTCTCTTGATATAAGGGCAGTCTCGCATTAGTTTCCAGACCAATTGCGAGCGATAGTTTTCGATCATCAGTACGATTATGCCTTGATCGAGCCCGAAGTGACCTTCCGAAATCCATCCATGCGAATTGTTCCCAGGCAGTGTCGGATTGAAACCACTCGGTAGCCGGCCCTCTTTCAGGATTTCCGGATAGTGTGTGAGGCAGTGTCGTGCTGCGGCTAGAGCGATCTCGGGCTCGAACGGCAGCGATGCGAGTGCGGCCCAGGGCGCAATGGTTCCATCGTCCGGCCCATAAGGCACTCCCCGAGCGGTATAGCCGAAGCATTGATGATATTTTCCATCGACTCTCGCCGTCGAAGCGCACGGCCCATCCCCAGCGGTAAAACCCCAGCAGTTTTCGCCATAGCCTTTAAAGTCGTGCGGGTTACGACGTGCATATTCGCGCTGCAGATAGGTTGCTCTTCGGCTGTTCTCAAAATAGTCGCTGCGCTTCTCCCGCATGAACCGATCTCGGATACCCCTGAAATCGATCCAGGCATGCGAAAACTGATGAACAAAAAGCGGACCGGCATACAAGACGTCGAGGCCGTAAAGATTCTCCCATTGGTACGTCGAGGTCCAAGCCGGGTAGCTTGTGGCAGGGAGGGGATGCGTGGGGGATGCCAAGGCCAGTACGTAGAGTAGGATCGCCTCGTTATATCCCTCCCAGCCATAGTGCAGGAATCCACTTTCCGGTTTCCAACCCTGAGACACACTGGATTTATCATCTTGCGCCCACAGCCAATCGATGCGGCGATAGAGTGCATCGGCAAGTTCTCGAATCTCTATTTCGGTCTGCGTTGCTCCGTTAAAATAGACGCTAGCCGTCAGGACTCCAGCCAGCAGCAACGCGGTATCCATCAACGACAATTCAGATGTCCAGGTGCGTTTACCGGTCTGTAGATCTAGGAAGTGATAGTAGAAACCCTTGTAGCCGGTCGCGTCGGCCTGTTCTCCTTGCGGACTGTTCCAAAAAAAACGCAGCGTGACAGCAATGCGCGCGGCCGCCTCATCTCTTGTTATCCAACCGCGCTCTACAGCGATCGGGTAGGTCGAGAGTGCGAACCCCACGACCGCGATACTGGCTGGCGCGCCTGTCCGATTGGTATCCGCGACCAACCCGTTCTCAGGGTTGGTTTCATGCAAGAAGTACTCGAAAGCCGCTCGCTCGAGGCGATCCAGCAAGTCCTCATCCGATAGCATGGCGGTTCAACCATGGTGCCTGCGACAGCCTGCAGATACGGCCATGATGAAGAAAGAGCGACAGAGTCGTACTTGACCATTGCAGGGAGGCATTGAGTTGCACGCGAACATCATAGCATGTGGACAATAGCTAACTTGCTCGGATAAACTCCACTTTTTCTCACTGCGTCCGCCGGTACATCCATCGCCGGCATCGCGTCCCTGCGGCCGAGGTACCGGCGACGCTGAACTTCTATGTTCCTAACGATCGGGGCGCAAAAAACAACTTCTCTAAGCCCGACACGGCTACCCAGGCGGTTTGAATCCGGCGCTCTTCGCTACAAGCGAGGCAAGCAGTTCGTGCCAGTCTTTCACAAATGACTCGGCGGCTTCGCGCTGGAGATCGGTGGCGAGTTTGTCGCAATCGATGCCCGCTCTAGCAAACTTTGCAATCATCTCCTCGGCGTCACCTCCGTCGGCAGACAAGGAGCAAACATCAGGATTCAATCTCACTTGCATACGTCGCTCGATCCCACGCAAATAGGCTTCCGCTGCCGCCAGATATTGTTCGCGCGAGAACAGCAGGGTGACATTCACTGGCACGCCAGCAAAGATAGACTCCTCGATAGCGGGTACTCCTTCGGGAGTTCCGGGAATCTTTACGAAAAGGTTAGGCCGTTCGGCCCGAGCGCGGAGCCGTGCAACTTCAACGATTGTGCCTTGTGTATCGTGAGCAAGCGTCGGCGACACTTCAAGCGAAACCCAGCCGTCGATGCCATTCGTTCGGTCGTAAATTGGGCGGAACAGATCCGCAGCCTGCCGGAGGTCCTCGATTGCAAGCTCGTAGAAGAGAGCCTCGTCGGACTTGCCCTGCTTCATCTTTACGTGAATGGCGTCATCGTAGAAGTTCGATTCCTTAATTGCATGGTCGAATATCGAAGGGTTTGAGGTGAGCCCAGTAATTGAGAGTTCACTGATATAGCGGCGGAGCGTGCCATTTATTAGATGTCCACGAGTGATGTTGTCGAGCCAGAGACTCTGGCCGAGATTATGGAGTTTTTGGGTCGGCTTCATATAGGCTCCCGGACTCGGAGCATGCTCAATCTGATACTTGCCGCCTGGATTATCGCATCGCCGTGGATCTTTCGTATACCTCTGAAACTAGTCGATTTATTAACAGCGTGTGCATCGGCGTTCTGATTCTGATTCTCGCTGGTTTTCGTTCATTCGATCCGATCGAGGCGAAAAGCGTAATCGATTGTTGCTCCGGGCTGCTTTCGGCGTCAGACGCCATGGGTCCGCGGCACTTCAGACCGTCCGCTAGTGTTGTGTGCTGAAGCTGGTTGTTTAGATAGAGAGTTGGGCGCGTTCAAATGCGCTCCCTCGTCAACACCCACACCCAGACGACCCACCAGCTCGCCACCGAGCCAGCCCGTAACTAACGCCAGGCCCACAGCGATACAGGACAATGCAACCGCGGAATCTGACGGAGGGTATCCAGGTACGCGGTACCTCAAAATCCAGCTTCCGATAAAGAGTAGCACCACAATCACATTTCCAACACCGTGCCAAAGACCTATCGCCTTAGCTCGCGTGTTGGAGGGAATCGCCCACCAGTCCACAGCGCCAAATATTGCGGAGAGCAAACCTCCGATAATACCGGCGGAAATCATCCAATACGAGACGATTGCGAACTCGGAGTTACCGGTCTTCAAATAGCCGATGTCGAAACCAAGAGAAGCCGCCAAGAGGCCGAGAGGGAACACAATGAGCATCGGATGAACCGGATGACCCATGATCTTAACTTGACTTTCCAAAACGGACCTCCTCGCTTGTGAGACAGCTCCCCTATGACGGTTGTTTCAAATTCCAAAGGCTTTTGGATCAAGGTTTTGGCGCAAAGTGAAGATTTGAGCAACTGGGCTTCCACCACCGCTCAATTGGAATTCCGCTCAATCCATGCGTGCGCATCCGGGAGCGCACTCTTATCGAAATAGCGTATCTCCGCGGCGGTGAATGGGCGCCCGAACACGCCCAAGAATTTCTCCCATTGCTTATCGCCCACCATGGCAAGACGTTCGATATCGCTGAAATGCTTTAGATCAAACTTAACCTCGTCCCAAAACGCCACGGGCTCCCACCCGTGAAAGTCCCGCATTATGAAAAGCACCCGGATTTTTCCATACCGCTCCACAAGCCCCTGAAACGTTGACTCCAGCGTCTGAAAATCGCTGGCGACGAATTTCCCACTCACCTCGAGTTCTAGAATGTTACCGCTCTTATTTTCAATGATGTGTAGTGACATTGGTCTCTCTGAATTAACGGGCTTCTGTTGACATTTGGAGCTCCGGTTCGTAGAGTGTCGGCTGAGTTCCCGCCAGTGAAAGCACCTCTACAAGCTGGCCAACTCGCAGCTCTTGAAGTTGAAGCGGCATTCGCCGCGAGACTTGCGGTCTTGGACGTGGCCGTAAATATATTCGCGCCTTCCTTGTCTTCGAGCCCGCATCTCTGTTGTAGAGAAATAAGTCTCCCGAAGGACCCATACCGCCGAGACCCGATGCGGACCGTCTGGAACGTTTTCAAATTCAAAGCGGCGTGCGATTCTCTGCCAAAAAGTGCTCTCGCGCGGGTGCCTGAGAGCCAATTCATTGTGCCGGACACCAGCTACCGACACGAGATCCGGTTGCGGAAAGAGAATCATCGCTCATCGGTCCTCCTTCTCACTTACGAAATTGAGCACTTCTGGTTCCATCGCGCGCCGAATCGTTTCGCGCGATATTTTCAACCGCCTTTCTCCCCGGTATGTTTCAATTTAAGGAGGGCTCCAACGCCAAGAGAGGCGCATAAATGGCCGTCTCAAATCACGCAGCGCTGAATCTCGCCGCCTTCAACGTTAGCGCCGAGCGAGGATTTTTACCGCCAGAAGATCCGCTCGATTGTCTCCCCAGACAACAATTTGGAGCCTGGGAAGATTTATCGGTCGAACTGCCTAAATTGCTAGCTGCTGGGGTCGTACGACGTACCTTGGATCGTTTGCCGATTCTTGATCCCACGCCATTGTTCGATCATTCATCATCGGTTGAGCGTGCAATGCTACTCTTGTCCTACTTCGGTCACGCGTATATTTGGGGAGAAGCAAAGTCCGCCGACGTCATTCCGGAGCCGGTGTCCGCGCCGTGGCACGCCCTTGCTCATCGCCTAGGCCGACCGCCCGTGCTTTCCTATGCCTCGTATGCGCTACACAATTGGAGGCGGCTCGATCAGGCGAATCCAATTGCTCTGGGAAACCTCGCGCTCCTTCAGAACTTTCTCGGTGGAGTAGACGAGGAATGGTTCGTCCTCGTGCATGTAGAAATAGAAGCCAAGGCAGGACGCGGGATGCAGAGCTTGGCGAATGCTCAGACCGCTGTGGCGCAGGGCGACCGCGAGAGAGCGGTGATTAGTCTCAAGGCGTTGGAAGAGGTTCTGGGGAGCATGCTCGCCAGCCTGGTGCGGATGCCGGAACGATGCGATCCGTATATTTATTACCGGCGCGTCCGCCCGTACATTCACGGTTGGAAGGATCACCCGACATTCCCGAACGGCGTTGTTTATGCGGGTGTTCGCGAGTATGCTAGCCAGCCTCAGCAGTTTCGTGGGGAAACGGGCGCACAAAGTTCGATAATTCCATGCCTCGATGCTGGACTGGGAATTCAGCACCCGGAGTCTCCGCTTGCGGTTTACCTAAAGGAAATGCGCGACTACATGCCGGTTGGACATCGCGCATTCATCGGTGCACTAGAGCGCGGCCCTTCAATCCGCTCCTATGCCAGCGCGGGTGATTCAGAAGTTCGAGAGGCATACAACAAATGCCTACTAGCATTGGAGCGCTTTCGTGGATTGCACCTGCACTATGCGTCCACGTATATCCAACAGCAACATGAGCGTGGCTCGGCTAATCCAACGGATGTTGGCACAGGCGGCACACCTTTTATGGGCTACCTGGAAGAACATCGTCAGACAACATTGCGCCACCTGCTCTGAGCGTGAATGTCTGACAGTTCTGTTAAGGCACTCTCACCCGCGTGCACTGCGATTAGCTCGGGTACGATCCGGTGATGTAATTGTGCAGATGGCGAATGGTATCGTCCTGGGCGGTGATGATCCAGTTCACAAGGTCGCCGATAGACACGATGCCGATGACGCGGTCCGCTTCGAGAACTGGAAGATGTCTGATTTGGCGCGATGTCATCACGTGCATACATTTGCCAATGGTCTGCTCTGGCGTAACAAACAATACGGGCGCGCTCATGATCTCGCGAACTCTTGTTTCACGGGATTGTCTTCCTTTGAGGATGACCTTACGTGCGTAATCCCGCTCCGTGATGATTCCGACCAAACGTCTGGCGCTGACAACAACCAACGCGCCGATGTGCTTCTCTGACATGGTGGCAATGGCGTCATAGACGCTGGTCTCGGGCGAAATCGACCAGAGCGCATTACCCTTTTGAGCAAGCATCGACCTCACAGTCTCGTTCAGATCGATAGCTCGTGGTGATGCTGTGGAATGCATTGCGTTGTCCTCCTTCGTCAACTACAGTCAGCCAGGCAAGCAACTAGCCCGCCTGAACCTTCAAGAGATTGTTGACTCGCTTGACGCCTTCGGTCTGCTTTGCGGTTCGCTCCGCTTCATCCTTGGCGGCTATGGTTTCCACCTGGCCGTGCAAGGTAACAACTTGGTCGACGACGTCAATGTTGATCTTTCGCGATGGGGTGTCGGGATTGTCAATAAGTTTCGCTTTGATTTTGGTGTGAATCCAGGCATCGTCAAGCGAGTTCCCTATCTTGTCACCAAACTCTTTGGCCTTCTCGCGCGCAGCACGTGCCATCTCCTCTGTATACTCGCTGCGGGCGACTGGACGAGGTTGGACGTCGATTTTATCAGTAACCACTAAGTTCGGTCGCCCGTTCTTGGCGAGATCGACCGCCTTAGTCCTAAGGTCCTCAGTAGGCACGGTGCCGGACAGAGTCACTTCATTTTTGTCAGCCCTTGCTTCCACGCCAATCCCTTGAAGCTTAGGCTCAGATAAGAGCTGTGTCTTGATGGACTGCTCCATATCGGAATTACTGGACGCTGCGCTGGTCGTCCCGTTGCTGGAGCAACCGTATAGCAGGAGGCCCACAATCGATGTAATAGATAGTAGTATCCGCATGGATCACCTCTAATTACGAGATTGTTTCAGGAGCTCAACCGTTGCGTCTCAGCGAAACGCTTTCAAATGAAAAGAGATATAGTTCACTGGGAGAAGGCATAGAGGCAATTCGATGATCAGAATACTGACGATCGAGCGCGAGTACGGAAGCGGGCAGCCGAGATAGCCCGAAAGCTCCCGGACCGCTTGGGCTGGAAGTTATGGGATCAATTGCTAACCGACGAAATAGCTCGCCATGCAAAGTCCCTGGCGGCTCTTTCGTCCAAGCAGAAACGAAACAGTAGATCAACCTGCGGCCGCCCGCTTGACCTCGGCAATATCGAACTTCTTCATTTTGAGGAACGCCTGAGTCACCCGTTCGATGCGCGCCTTGTCGCCTCCGCCTAAGAGTTCCTGCATGACAGCGGGAGTGATCTGCCACGATAGGCCGTACTTGTCCTTAAGCCAGCCGCACTGTTCGGCTTTTGGGTCCGCCGAGAGCTTTCCCCAGAAGTAGTCGATCTCCTCCTGGGTATCGCAAGGCACGATGAAGGATATCGCTTCGTTGAAACCGAAGTTGTGCTCACGCGCAGAGTCCATGGCCCCGAACTCCTGGCCGCGCAGCGATAAGTTTGCATACCGCACGGTTCCTTCCTTGTCTGGGTCCTCGCCCTTCCCGTAGCGCGCGACAACGTCCATCTTCGTGTCTCTTGCCCCCTCGCCATCGGGTGCGTTTTTGAAAACCGATCCGTAGAAGTTGATCGCTTCTTCGGCCTTGCCGCACACATTTCCCACGAACATGAGTATAGGAGTGAATTTCTGAAGTACGGGGACTTCGCCGGCATGGATTACCTGCCATGACACGCCGTACTTGTCTTCCAGCCACCCGTACCGCTCGCTGAAGGGGTACCTATCCAGCGGCATCAGGACCTTGCCACCCTGGTAAAGGCGTTCCCATATCCTATCGACTTCATCTGTCGTGTTGCACTTGATATGGAAGGACACGGACGGATTGAATTTGAACAAGGGGCCTGCACTGATCGCCATGAATGGCAGCCCCGCAAGTTCGAAGGATATAAGGTCGCAGTCACCCGACGGCGTGCCGGTGAGCTTCGTCACGTTGGTGATCTTGGAGCCGGGAAACAATGAAACGTACAACTCGGCCGCTTCCCGCGCATCCCTGTCAAACCACAAATGCGGCGTGATCTTTTGCATGGTGTTTTGAACCTCCCCTTAAGTACAGGAATTATACTCTGGCACGTGCTCAAAGGCACTTTCTCTCGAAACAGCCTCCGTAGCATCCCGTCCAATATTTAGGAGGTAAATTCCAATGCGTGGATTTACGTTTCTGGTACTGACCGCTGTTGTGGGAATTGGCTTGATATTTTCCGCCCCTGCAGGGGTGGCACTTGACCTCCGAGAAGTGCCACCCCAAATGGACTCTGCGATACCATGACATTCTGTGACCAATCACGCCAGTTGGGTGGACTCCGCGAACCAAACCCACACCGATTTTCCTTTGCAGAATCTTCCCTACGGGGTGTTTGGCAGCGATGCGCGCATCGGCATAGCGATTGGCGATTCGATCCTCGACCTACGCGCCTGCACCGAGACTGGATTGCTGCACGGCCTCTCGCTCGAAACCGCGCGCGCCTGCGCCGCGGATTCCTTGAATGCGCTATTCGCGCTGGGCCCGGACCACTGGTCTCCGCTCCGCCGCCGCGTCACCGAATTGTTGGAGGCCGCTTCGCCGCAGCGCCCGCAAGTGGAGCCGCTGCTGATCCCGCGCGACAGTGTAGCGATGCGCCTGCCCGCGGTGATTGGTGACTACACCGATTTCTTCACCTCGCTCTATCACGCCTCGAATGTAGGCAATCTCTTCCGCCCCGGAAATCCGCTGGCCCCGAATTACAAGCACCTGCCCATCGGCTACCACGGTCGCGCGTCGTCGATCGTCGTCAGCGGAACTCCCGTGCATCGCCCCGCCGGCCAAACGCAGGAAGGTCAATTCGGTCCCACTCGCGCACTCGATTATGAACTAGAAGTAGGAATGTTCGTCGGCCCCGGCAACCGCCTCGGCGAGCCCGTGCCGATCGGCCAATCGCGCGCGCACATCTTTGGACTGTGCCTGCTGAACGACTGGTCCGCACGCGACCTCCAGGTCTGGGAATCGCAACCGCTCGGCCCTTTCCTTGCCAAAAGTTTCGCAACTACCATCTCTCCATGGGTAGTGCCGCTAGAAGCGCTGGAGCCCTTCCGCACCCCCGCATTCGCCCGCGACGCAAGCGATCCCGTGCCCCTCCCGTATTTGCATTCGCCCGACGATCAGGCGCGCGGCGGCATCGATATCACCCTGGAAGTGTGGCTAGTATCACAACGCATGCGCAAATCCGGAGCCGCGCCCCTGCGAATCAGCCGTGGCAACTTTCGTGACACCTACTGGACCATTGCGCAGATGCTGGCGCACCACACCAGCAATGGATGCAACCTGCGTCCCGGCGATCTGTTCGGCAGCGGAACCGTCTCCGGGCCCACCCGCGATTCGCTCGGTTGTCTGCTGGAACTCACCCGCCGCGGCACCGAGCCCTTCCGCTTGCCTACCGGCGAAGAGCGCCGCTACCTCGAGGACGGCGACGAAGTGATCCTGCGCGCCTTTTGCGAACGCGAAGGCTGCGTGCGCATCGGCTTCGGCGACTGCCGCGGCATCGTGACTATTTGATCTCCACCAACTCCAACGCCTCCCGGCTAGGCCCTTCGATCATCACCGCCCGCGCATCTCCCAGCTTGTAAATCTTGCTGAGAAACTTCACGTGTTCCGCACGCAGCTTGGCGATCCACGCATCCAGGTCGTGCACGCTCAATCCCACATGATCGTAAAGGTGCCCGCGCGTTGGCGCCAGCGGGCGCTCGTCTTGTTGCACGTGCCAGGTGAGAGCGACGTCGTCAAAAGTGACACCTGCCGGCTGCCGCAACATGCCGGCCTGTTCGAGCGACGGCCAAGAGAGCTCGGGCCGAGCCACTTTGCACGTGGCTTCCGTATAAGTGGAACGGCTGGGCGCATTCAAGTGCCGGTGATACCACAGCTCCGCACAATAGGGATCGCTCTGGAACAGGTGCACATGATTGAACCGCTCCGCGGGCATGTTCCCCTGGTATTCAATGATGGCGCCGTCTGGAGCTTCAAGATACGCGAACCCCGCGCCATGTGTGGGCTGCACGCCCTTAGCCTTCGCATCCGCGATCTGCGCCTTAGTCAACCCCAGCGATCCACCGACACCCGGCCAAGTGTCGCTGCTCACGAAAACCGATCCGCCCTCGTCCGTCGTATACAACGGCAGCAGCTTCACCTTGCGTTCCAGGTACTCGGCCTTGTTCTTCTGCACGTCCACCACATGCCAGCCGAAGTGCCAGATCGCCGTCTGCGGTGTAGTCGGCGGCGGCGTCTTCACCTTGCTGAACAACACATACACCTTGCCCGATTTCAGCGCCGTGGCGCCCGCGAACGTCGACTTCTCCGTGCTAGGAAACTGCCGCGTGTAAAAATCGATGGCCTTTTCCGGATCGACGGAGTTCAGATGCAGATGATGAAACCCCGGCGGCGGAAGCGTTTGCGCGCTCGCCGCCAGCGCCAGCAGAAAGTAGGCGCCGACCGTCCTCATGGAGTCGGATGCAATACCAGCTTCTGCACGCGCCAGTTGGTAAGCTCACCAGCGAAGATCTCGTTGGGATTGCGGCAATCGATCTCATGCACCGTCCCCAATTCCTTGATCAGTTTCCCCGCCTTGCCGAACTTGCCGATGATGCGCCCGTCGAGTTCCATCTTGTAGATCTCGCCGTTGTCCATCGAAGTGCTGGGATTCGAATTGGAAGTATACAGATAAGGATGCGCCCCTGAAGAAATGCAAATCGCATATGGCGCGCCGACATTGGTGAACTGCGTCTTGAAAGTTCCGTCGTTGTCGAAAACCTGGATGCGTTTGTTCGACCGGTCACCGACATACACGTTCCCCTGCGGGTCGACGGCGATCGTGTGCAACAGATCGAACTGCCCCGGCCCGGTTCCTTTAGAGCCCCACGACTTGATAAACATCCCGTTCTTGTCGAACTTCGCCACGCGCGAGTTGCCGTAGCCGTCGGACACAAAAATGTTGCCCGCCGCATCCCACGCCACGTCGGTAGGCCGGTTGAAATTATCGCCCTTGACACCAGCGCCGGGCAGTCCGCCGCGTCCGCCCGGGCCGCCGCCCTCGCCGGTTTCTCCCGCCGGCACGCGAATCGCCTCCGGCTTGCGCCCCAAGGTCAACAGAATGCGCCCCGCCGGATCGAACTTGATCACCATGCTGGAGCCTTCATCCACCACCCAGATGTTGTCCTGGGGATCGATGCGCACCACGTGAGCGAACAGAAATCCATACACGCCCTGCCCGATTTCGCGCAGGAACGTCCCGTTCGGAGCGAACTCAAACAGCCGCGCCCCGCCGTGAGTGAAGGTGCGCGAACCGCCCATGACGGCGTTGCTCGATCCGGTACGCGTGTAAACGAAAATGTTTCCCTTGGAATTGGTGGCGACCCCGGCCGCCTCGCCCAGATAAATGTGCGGCGGCATTTTCAGCAGATTCGGCGCCGAATCATACGGGATTTCCGGAATACTCTGCGCCGAAAGCGTCGCGACAAAGAGGAGCAGTGTGATTAGTCTCATGGCAGTCTCCTACTTCGCAACTTTCTCCGGATGCAGTGTCAACTTCTGTACCCGCCAGCCTGTGATTTCAGAAACCAGCAATTCGTTTTCATTGCGGCAATCGATCTCATGCACGGTGGTGAACGACCCCAGTTGCTTGCCCGCCTTGCCGAATTTGCCCACCACCGTACCGTCCAGCTCCATCTTGTAAATGTCGCCGGTCACGGCCGCGATTTCCGCGTTGTTGTTATCCGGATTTGAATTGGAGCTGTAAAGATATTGATGCGGTCCCGGCGTAACGCAGAGCGCCCACGGCGCGCCCACGTTATCGTAAATCGCTTTGAAGGTCAGATCGTTGTCGAACACTTCAATACG
>Ga0105241_10002439_pt1 | contig 13950 bp, 14 predicted proteins | sample KBSC64metaG_FD_80422 | JGI IMG/M metagenome (GOLD analysis project Ga0105241, IMG submission 80422) | Corn rhizosphere microbial communities from Kellogg Biological Station, Michigan, USA - KBS C6-4 metaG | ecosystem: Host-associated > Plants > Roots > Rhizosphere > Soil | place: Michigan, USA... | reverse complement strand
GGTTGTATCGCGCCGTACGCGAGCGCAAGCTCGCCGGCTCCGTGAGCGCGTACAACTATTCGCCGGCGGAAGTCGGCATCTTCGTTCTCAACGCGGAATGCGAGCCCGCGACGACGACCGCCGCCGCGCAAGCGCTGTGGACGCAATTGGCGTCCATACACGACGGTGTGACGGAGAGCGAATTGGAACGGTGCAAACGCATCTTCGCGTCGCGCTGGGCTCGGCGGTTGGAGGCGACGGAAGGGCAAGCGTCGTATCTCGCCGAGTGGGAGTCGATTGGCGGATGGGGGAAAGGCGACGCGTACTACGAGCGGTTCCTGAGTCTCACGCCATCGGAGGTCGTGGAAGTCGCGCAGCGATACTTGACTCCGGAACGTGCGGGCGCGGTCGTGTATCGTCCGAAGCACGAGCCGCAGATCGCGGAGAGCGCCGAGGCATTTCAGGCGCTGCTGACCGCTGATCCCGGCGAGCCGCTCGACGCGATGCCCCCAGTGATTGCCGCGGACACACCGAAGAGTGGTGCGGTCACGTACGTCCGTGAAGAGAATGGCGTGCAAGTCTATCAGACAGCGCAGGGGATTCCGGTCCTCGTCATTCCTCATTCCGGTGCAGCCATCACGTACATGGGTGTCTATGCATCCGGTGGTGCCGTGCGCGAATCGTTCGAGAATGCAGGATTGTCCGCCCTTGCCATGCGCACGACGGTGAAAGGAACGACGACGCGGAGCGCGGTGCAAATCGCGGAAGCGTCGGAGTTACTTGGCGGGAGCATCTCGTCGTATGCCGGTGTCGAGAGCTTCGGATGGTCGATCTCGGTGCCACGCGACAATGCCTCCGCGGCGGCGGCACTTCTCGCCGACGTCGTGCAGCACGCGACGTTGCATGACGATGCCATCGAGACGGAACGAACAGTCCTCTTGTCCGAGTTGTCGCAGTTGCGCGACGATATGTACCGTTATCCGATGCGCCTCGCCAATCGGTGCGCGTTCGATGGGCATCCGTATAGCAACCCCGCAACAGGGACCGAAGAGTCGCTGCGGTCGCTCACCGGGGACGACGTCCGCGCATGGCATCGCGAGACGTTGCTCAACGCACCGTTCGTGATTGGTGTCGTCGGTGATTTCGATTCACAGGAAATCGCGGCGACGATCGCGGGGGCGTTTGGAACGCTGACGATGGCAGAGCCGATTGCGCTCGACGCTCCGGTGTGGCCCGCGAGTATCCAAACCGCGGTCGAGCAACGCGACAAAGCACAAACGGCGATCGCCCTCGCGTTCCCGGCGCCGTCACGTCGCGACGAGACTCGAATGGCCGTTCACGTTCTCGCGACGATCGCGAGCGGACTCGGCGGACGCTTCTTCGACGAGCTGCGCGATCGGCAGTCGTTGGCGTACACGGTCCATGCATTCTCGTCGGAATTCCGGCTGAGCGGTGCATTCGTCGCCTACATCGCGACGTCGCCGGACAAGGAAGGTGTCGCGCGCGATGGATTGCTCGCCGAGTTCGCGAAGTTACGTGAGGCGCCCGTGACCGACGGGGAGCTTCGTCAGGCGCAGCGCTACATCCTCGGCATGCACGACATCCGCCAGGAACGCGGTGGTGCGGTGCTCGGCGAAGTGATCGATGCGTGGCTGTCGGGGAAAGGGTTACAAGAGCTGGGAGAATTCTCCGAACGGATTCAGCAGGTGACCGCCGCGGATATCCAGCGGCTCGCGCAGCAATATTTCGATCCGGCTCACCATGTCGAAGGGATCGTCCGCGGGGTCATGAAACCGGGGCGCTAGCGGGTGTCCCGAACCGATCGAGCACGAAACGGAGGACAGGGAACTGTCCTCCGTTTTTTATTGTGGCGCGCTATGCTTGGGATGCGCGACAAAAAACGCCCACATCTCGTCCGTCGCTGAGATGACATGCGCGGTGGGATCGGCGAACTTCCACCACTCCGCATCATCGCCGGGCCAGCGGTGTGTGCCGCCGACGATCGTGTACAACACGACGCTCGTACCGGCGGCGCATGTTTCGTACGCGTCACGCCTGACCGCGCCATTGGCGACCGGCGTGTGCGTCGCGAGCGTATCGCACTGGTCGCTCGTCACCCAGAATTTGATCGATTCCGGCGCCGGAATGATGTGCCGCGGCCCATCACTTTCCGGCCCGCCGTCATAGGGCACGGAATTGTCCGCCGTCCCGTGAAACGCGATCACCGCGACCGGGTGACTGGGACGTTTCACGCGCACCGTATCTCCGTCGGCGGTAATCTTGCCGATCGACCCCGCCGAGATACCGAGCGCGGCGATGCGTCGCGACATGACCGTTCCCAACCGGTACGCCATGAACGCCCCATTGGAATGTCCCGCGACGTCGATCCGGCGCGGATCGATCCGATAGCGCGCCGACAGCGTATCGATGAGCGCGCGAATGAACGAGACATCGTCGCGCTTTCCGGATCCGTCGACGGCAGTATGCCACACGCTGGGTGAGCCCTGCGCTTGCGGATACGCGACGATGAATCCTGCCGTGTCGCTTTTGGCACTCATCCCTGTCGACCGTTCGAACTTCGCGGCGTGGTCGCCATGTCCGTGGAGCATGATGACGAGGGGAACCGCGCTATCGCCCCGATATCGCGCCGGAACATGGAGCAGAAATTCCCGGCGCTCCCCACCCACGTCGATCGACTCACGCCGCGATCCAGCCTTCGAACGTCCTGTCGTCCGGGCATTCATCGATGCACAGCCACCGAGCGTGACGAGCAACACGAACTGCGCGACACGACGCAACGTCATCATCGTGCCGATTCTCGCAATCCGTTGATCGCGCGAACGACTTCGCCCAGTGCAGGGCGAAGACGCCCCCCCGGCGCACGAAGACCACGTTGCGCGTCGTAGTCACCCGCTTCAGTGACGATGATTTCTTCGATCTCCGGTTGCGCCGTCGCCCACGAAAAAACACCGCGGAGTGCCAACACTTGACTCTGTTCTCCATGCGCGATGGGATATCCGCCCGCCGACCAGACCCAATGTGGCTTGGGGCGATCGTACATCCGCATCCACCGGCGAGCGATCCGCATGTGCGTGTCGAGCGACGTCGCGCCGTCGAATCCCGGCATCAACGAAAAACCGACGACGTCGACCGGTGCGCCCCGCGACGCCGCCCATGCGTATAGCGTGCTATCGAGCCGCCCATAGCTTGCCGCCGCAACACCGACGCGAATATTCGGATTCACATGATGCGCGACGATCGCCGCGCGCCGAATGTAGTCGATCCAGAATTGCGGCGGCTTCGCGCCGAGCACGCGCTCCCCTTCGCCATACGGCTCGTGCGCGGGGATGATCACGTTCGGACGGAGCGTCCGCGCGAGCCGGTTGACGTCGGCGATCCGATCGTCGACGTACGCGCCCGGTGCTTTGGCGACGAGCGCGCGCGCGTCGTTCGAGTAGCCGAGGGTGATGATCAACATCGTACTGTCGTCGCGCACGTTGTCGAGCGCATGCGCGAGCGAATCGAGCGCTTTCCCGCGCGCCGCTTCCGGATCGACGACGACCGAGATGGCGTCGACGCCGAGCGAATCGGCGAGTGGGAGATCGTTGATGATCGCCAATGGCGGCGGGGAAGACCGCAATTCCGGAAAGACCTTCAACCCGATCGCGAAATCGCCCGCGGGACGTTCTTGCAGCGGGGCCTGTTCGTAGCGCGCATAGCTTCGGACCGTCTCGATCGCCGCCGGCAACTGAATCACCACGAGTGCCATCGCCACGGTCACCGAGGCGGCGAGGACCGTGCGCAGCAACAGCTTGAGCCGCGATCGTGACGGGCGTGCCGGCGAAAAGAGCGGCACGAACAGCCACATCGCATTCGAGAGCGCCGCCGTTCCGCCGATGACGCCGAGCGCGCGGGACTGCGCCGCCGACAGCATCAACGCAAACTCCGGAGGGGTAATCCCGCGCCCATTCAAGAAGCGCGTCACCGCGACGATCGCCACGATCGCGTCGTACGCCAGAATCGGGAGCCCGAGCACCGGATTCACCAATCGCCGCGCGAGCGCCACCACTGCCTGCAGCGCGAACAAGGTCGTGACGAACGGCCACAACCAGGCGATCGGCTGAATCGCGCGTCCATACACGATCGACGCCGCCGACACGGCGACGATCAATCCAGGAATCAACAGCAACGCCCCAAACGTCGTCAGCGCCGACAACAGCTGCGGCGCTCGGCGATTCGCCACGATGCGCCCCGTCACCGCCACATTCCAGACGACGATGACGACCGCGAGTGCGACGTACGCCGAGAGGAGGAGGCCGGAGGACAAGAGCATCGCCGAAACGTGTCCCAACAGGGTGGGAATTGGTAGGGGCTTCCCCCCAGCCCAATTCCGCGTCACGTTTCGCGCGTGCGCTCCACGAAGATCTGGACCGTCCCGAACGTCATTTCGCTGTCGCGATTGGTTCTCGCGGTGGCCTTTCTCGTCATGCCCCACCCGATCTCCCGGATCGTCCTCGTGGCGGCGGCGGCGGCGACCGATTTCCTCGACGGCTTCGTGGCGCGCGTGGCGGGATCCAAATCCACGAGTGGCGCGCTCATCGATCCTATTGCAGATCGAACGTTTGTTCTAGCGGCGGTGTCGGCCTATCTCTTCAATGGGCTTCTTGGGACGGGCCAGTACTTCATCTTCATTTCCCGCGATCTGGCCACGGCGGTTGGCTTTCTCGTCGCGCGGCTCATTCCGTGGTTGCGGCCGGTGGTGTTCCGGGCACGGCTGCTCGGAAAGGCGGTAACGGTCCTGCAGCTCGCGACGCTCGTTACCGTCCTCATCTTCCCGTCGTGGACGTCCGGGCTAATCGTTGCCATCGCCCTCTTGTCGGCGATGTCCATCGTCGATTATACATTGGCGCTCTGGAGAGCGCGGGCGAAATGACTGCGCGCATCGCTGGAGCGCCGTTCGGCCGGTTTGCATCGCCGTTTCGGGCGCCATAGCCGTATTACTGTCAGGGACGAGGTACCGACGCCGCCGAGTGTGGCGAGTGCCTCTTCAGATCAACACGTTAGCCAACACGTTTTTGCGCGTTCGCGCAGGTCACTCATGCGTCTTTCTCGCGTTCTTGCAGTTCTCGCCGTGCCCGTCACCACTGCGTGCTTGGCGCACTCCGCCGCCGCTCAGGAACAGAAGGTCAGCCTCACGGTCGTCCCCGAAGCACGGGTCGATCTGATCGCCGGAAAAAATACGGCGCTCCAAGGCGGGCTCGGCCTCACCGTTCCGGTTTCGAAGTATGTCGGGATTGGCGGTACCGTCGGTGCCGGCGTCAGCAAGACTGGCTTCAGCGCGCGCGGCGACCTCTATGGCCGCTTTTCGCTCGATCCCTACCGCCAGTATTACTGGGAGCCGTACCTCGGCGCAGGAACGACCACCCGCTTCGACAGCGGCGGTCCTGGGACGCGTACCTACCTCCTCGGCGTCATCGGCTTCAACGGCCCGGTGACGGGCGGGATCGCGCCTGGCGTCGAGCTCGGCGTCGGTGGCGGCGTCCGGTTGGGGATTACCCTCCGGTGGGCGCAGTCGCCGCTCAAGCCGTCGAAATGAGCCGCTCGAGCCGCCGGGGAACCGGCTGGCTCGAGCACAGCGAGTCTGAAACAAAACGGGCGTCCAAAATGGACGCCCGATCTATTTAGACTGCCTGCTTCGACTTAAGCGGCTTTGCGAACCGCTCACCTAACGTGCGAAGCTGTGCCGTCTGCGTCTTGCTCAATTCGGGATACCGCTCCTCGAAGTACGCGATGGTTGCGTCGAACCATTCCTGCTGGTGCTCAGGTTCCGCACCGATGACGCCGCAACGCATGATATGTTGGAAAAGCTCGTCGCGAGCTTCGTCAAATGGAGGCTTATACCCTGCTGGCGCCGAGGAATGCGCCCGAAAATTCGTATTCTGCTTTTTTGCCATTACATCCGGTTAATGAGGTCGCGAAACAACAGGTGAAATCTAACGGTTTGTCACTGAGATTCGTAGTGGCGTTGCCGTAGGGAGGACACAATGCTCGATGCGTCGTGGCAACAATACCCGGCCGGGTAGAGTCAGCTAGCGTCAGCGTGCTTCTGCATCACATACGCGCTTCATACACGAGAAGTTGTACTTTCGGTCGCCGCAAACTCGATTATTTGCTCGCAGAGCCACTCCGGCGCTTCCTCGGGGATGAGCCGAGCGGCGTCGGGGTGGTGGACGAGGCGCGCATCGGGGAGGGCGGTGGCGAGGCGTTGGGCGATTTCGGGCGCGACCCAATGGTCGGCGTCGCCGCGAATGATGAGCGACGGTGCGTGGACGGCGCTCAAATCAAGGTCGTTGATGTCGGCGCCCCGCACCGAAGCGGCGAGCGCGAGCAAATGACTCACCCCGGCATCGCCAACGAACGGCGCCAGATATCGCGCGATCAGCCGTTCCGGCATCAGCTCTTGGTGCGCCACACTCCCCTGGAGCACCGTCTGGAGGAGCGGCGCGGCCCCGAGGATCCCCCGGGTGACTCGAAAGGCGAACCGGGCGGTGCTCCGCTGCATCGTGGTGATATCGCGCGCCGGGAGCTCGTCGTAGGCCGGCGGATTGATGAGGACGAGCCGGTCGACTCGCTCGGGGCGCGTCGCGGCCAGCCGCAGTGCGACGTCGGCACCGAGGTCGTTGCCGACGAGGACGCCGCGGGCGACGCGGAGGGCAGTCATGGCGGCATCCAAATATTCCGCCTGGGCCGCGATTCCCAGATCCGCGTCGGGCGTGCGGTCCGACTCCCCATGTCCAAACAGATCGATTGCGTACGCCGTGTGCCCCGCCTCGGCGAGCATCGGGGCGACCGCGCGCCAGAGGAACGTGCACGTGCCGAAGCCGTGCAGTAGGATTATCGGGAGTCCGCCGTGCCCGTACCGCTCGACGTGAGCGGCGCCAGGGCCGACAGGGACTCGCAGAACGTCAGCTTGCATGGGATCGTAAATTCACAGAATGGCGAATAATAATCCTCGGACCCCGAACCGGCCGGCGACCTCGTCCCCGGCACCGGCGCGTAAAGCGTTTTACACGATCCTCGTCGCGATCGTGTTGATCGGCGCCGGCACGATCATCTACCTGAAGAACAACCAGAACAAGCCGGCCACGGAGCAATCGAATCCAACACTCGATGCCATGCGCCGGAATTATGCCAACGCCGGTCCGCCACAGCCGTACGTGTTGGGCGATACGACTGCGCCGGTGGTCATCGAGGAATTCGCCGACTTCGAATGCCCGAGCTGCGGCCGGTACGCGACGATCACCGAACCCGATGTTCGGAAACAATTGATCGAGACGAAGCGAGCGTTGTACAAGTATTATGACTTCCCGCTTCCAATGCACAAGAATACGCAAGCGGCGTCGATGGCGGCGGCGTGCGCGAATGAGCAAGGGAAGTTTTGGGAGATGCACGACCAACTCTTCGGGGGCCAGGACCAGTGGGGACTCGGACCAGACGAAGGGGAAGTGACGAACGAGCCGAAACCGATTTTTGCCGGCTACGCGAAGACGATCGGGCTCGACATGACGAAGTGGGAACAGTGCTTCGACAGCAAGAAGTATCAGGGACGCATCGATGCGAACGCGGCCGAAGCGTTGCGCCGCAACGTGGAGCAGACGCCGACGTTCTTCATCAACGGAACGAAAGTCGCCGGCGCGATGCCGTTCGACGACATGCAGAAGTTGGTGGCCGCCGCCACGAAGAAAGGGCCGATGTCCGCCGCGGATTCGGCGTTGAGCAACATCGTCAAACATTAACGGTCACGCACGCACGTCATGAAGCGAATGATTATCGCGGCGCTCGCGCTCGTGGGCGTCTTTGTCGCGCTGTATCTCACGTTGTACAAGTTGGGGATGATTGGACATCTGGCGTGCACGATCGGTGGATGTGAGCGCGTGAACACCAGTCAGTGGGCGACGTTTCTCGGACTTCCGGTCGCGGCGTGGGGGCTCGGATTTTACATCGCGGCGTTTGTTGTCGCGTTCGTGGGAACGTTGCCGGAGTACGTCGACCGGCGTGGGATCTCGATCATCTTGGCGGCGATGTCGACGGTTGGGGTCGCCTTTTCTGGATGGCTCACCTATCTCGAGCTCAATGTGATCGAAGCGATTTGTCAGTATTGCGTCGTCTCGGCGATAATCGTGACGATCATTTGGATCGTCAGCTTGGCGGATTTGCGGACGGCGCGGGCGTAGGTTCCGCTTCGTATCGTTCGATGATAGTGTTGCGGGCAGTGTGACTGTCCGCGCGATGCCCGAGCGAAGAGGGGGTCTGAAAAAAGCGAGCTCGCTTTTTTCAGACCCCCTCTTCGCTCTTGGAACCGAGCTGTGTTCTGGCTGTGTGATTCTCGAGCTCTCAGCCGCGTGCGACGTTGCGGTGGCGTGCGGCGGCGTCGTCCAGGCGGACGCGGGGTTTGGTATCCACCACTTCTTCTCCCTCGTCGCGGGCTCGGCGGCGGAATGGGACGAGATCGCGGCCGAGTGTGACGAGGGCGCGCGTGACGACGGCGCTGGCGAGGGGTTCGGGGATTCCCATGACGCGGATGTAGGTGTCGATCGCGCGATCGAACGAGAGGTCTTCCGCGAGCGTGTCGACGAACATCAGGGCGTTGTCGACGTGTGCGCGGATGATCGTCTCGTCCGCACGCGCCTGCGCCAGCCGAAGCCGGCGCTCGGCGTTCGGATTCAGTTTGCGGCCGAAGATTGATTCGGGGAAGAAGGAGCTGAAAAACATTTACGATTCCTGTGCCTCGTACTGTTCCTTGAGCCCGGCGACGACGGTCGGATCGGCCAGCGTCGTGGTATCGCCCAGCGCTCGTCCTTCGGCGATATCACGCAATAACCGGCGCATGATTTTCCCGGAACGCGTTTTGGGGAGGTCGGCGGTGAATAAAATATCGTCGGGGCGCGCGATCGCACCGATTTTTCCGGCGACGAACTGTTTGAGCTCGTCGTGGAGAACCGGCGTCGCCGGGGTTCCCTCGCGAAGAGTTACAAAGGCTGCGATCGCTTGCCCCTTGAGCTCATGCGTTTTTCCGACAACGGCGGCTTCGGCGACAGCCGGATGTTCGACGAGCGCCGACTCGACTTCCATCGTCCCGATGCGATGCCCCGCGACGTTGAGGACATCGTCGACGCGTCCCAATATCCAGAAGTAGCCATCCGTATCGCGCTTGGCGCCGTCACCAGGGAAGTAGAGATCGGGACGCCCGTTCCATTTGGAGAAATAGGTCTGGCGATAGCGCTCGTCGTCGCCCCAAATAGTGCGGAGCATCGACGGCCAAGGTTTCGTGAGCGCGAGCAATCCGCCGCCGACGGAAATTTCGTTGGCGTTCGAATCGAGGAGCGCCGCGGTGTAGCCTGGGAGCGGACGTGTCGCACTTCCCGGCTTCGTCGCGACGACTCCGGGGAGTGGCGAGATGACGATTGCCCCTGTTTCCGTTTGCCACCATGTATCGACGACTGGGCAGCGCGAACCGCCGATGTGCTCGGAGTACCAGACCCAGGCTTCTGGGTTGATCGGTTCGCCGACGGAGCCGAGGAGTCGGAGGGAGGAGAGATCGTGGCGGGCGGGATAATGATCGCCCCACTTCATGAAGGCGCGAATCGCCGTGGGCGCGGTGTAGAGAATCGTCACGCCATACTTGGCGATGAGTGCCCAGTAGCGATCTTTGTCAGGCGCGTCGGGCGCGCCTTCGTACATCAGGCACGTCGTGCCGTTGGCGAGCGGGCCGTAGACGACATATGAGTGTCCCGTCACCCACCCAATGTCGGCGGTGCACCAGAAAATGTCGTCGTCGCGGAGATCAAAGACGTTGCGTGTGGTCGAGGCAACACCGGTGAGATAGCCACCGGTTGTGTGGACGATTCCCTTTGGCTTTCCTGTCGTTCCAGAGGTGTAGAGAATGTACAGGACATCTTCCGCGTCCATCGGCTCTGGCGCGCAGACGTCGCTCGCGTCGCGCATGAGATCGTGCCACCAGTGATCGCGTCCCGCGGTCATCGTGCAGTTGATCGACGACGGCTCGCCACCGTGACGCGCGACGACAACGACGTGCTTGATCGACGGTGTTTCCTGGAGTGCGACGTCCGCATTCGCTTTGAGCGGAACGATCCCGCCGCGACGATATCCGCCATCGCCCGTGATGAGGAGTGTCGCGTTCGCGTCGTTGATCCGGTCGCGCAACGATTCCGGAGAGAATCCGCCGAAGACGACAGAATGAATGGCACCAATGCGTGCGCAGGCGAGCATCGCGACCGCGGCTTCCGGGATCATCGGCAAGTAGATCGCGACGCGGTCGCCTTTCTTGACGCCGAGCGTCTTGAGGACGTTCGCGAACTTCTGGACTTCGCGGTGCAAGTCGGCGTACGTCAGCGTCCGCGTGTCGCCGGGCTCACCCTCCCAAATCAGCGCCGTTTTCGTCGCGCGTTCGGGCGACAGTGCGTGCCGGTCGACGCAATTGGCCGAGGCGTTGAGCGTGCCGCCGACGAACCATTTGGCGTGCGGAGGATTCCAGTCGAGGACTTTGGTCCACGGACGCATCCACTCGAGCTGTTGTGCCTCGGATGCCCAGTATCCCTCCGGATCAGCGGCGGCTCGGCCATACTCGGCCGGATCGTTGATCCGGGCGCGGGCGGCAAAGTCCGGCGGCGGGGGAAAGGAACGGTGCTCTTCGAGGAGGGCGTCGATCTCGGTCATCGTGGTCACGTCGTGAAGGTCGTGCGCAGCGGGGCGTACAGTGGTGGAGAATGCGTGGTAATGCTATGTCCGCGCCTTGCGTGAAGCAAATAGGGGCATCATTGTTCGGGCCGATGGCGCCCCAGCTAACATCTACTCCGGTTCTCCGCGCGGACCGTCTTGAACGGTCGTTCGGACGGAGAGCCGTCGTCGATGGCGTCAGTGTCGAGCTGGGACGAGGAGATTGTTTGGCACTCTTTGGGCCGAACGGTGCCGGAAAAACGACGTTGCTGCGACTCTTTGGCGGCTTGTTGAAGCCATCGGCTGGGACGGCGGCGATCGACGGCACCCTATTGCCCGGTGGCGCCGAGATTCGACGAAAAATCGGTGTACTGTCGCATTACTCGCTTCTTTATGATGCTTTGACGGCGCGAGAGAACGTCGAGTTCTCTGCGCGCTTATATGGCGTTTCTGGCGTTGGAAAGGCCGCCGAAGGGACGTTACGGCGGATGGGAGCGCTCGAGTACGCGGATGTCCCAGTGCGACGGTTGAGCCGAGGAATGCAGCAGCGGGTGTCGATTGCGAGGGCGGTGGTGCATGAGCCGTCTGTCGTGTTGGCGGACGAGCCGTTCACCGGGCTGGACGCGAGTGGTGCCGCGGCGCTCTCCGCCCTCTTCGCCGAGTTGCGAGCGGGTGGAGCGACCTTGGTGATCGTGACCCACAATCTCGAGGAAGCGCTCTCGTTGTGTACGCATGCCGCGATCATGCGGCGCGGGCGGATCGTGCGGATGGATGTGGCGCCCGTTCCCGACGTTGGGGTGTATACGTCGCTCTATAAGGAATTGGCGCTCGATGCCAGCTGAATTGGCGACGGAGTTGGTGGCGTCGCACACCAGGGAGCTCGCCGCGCCGGGACTGTTGCGCGGTGCGCTGCTCATTGCGCGGAAAGATCTCCTGATCGAGCTCCGGACGCGGAGTGCAATTTTCTCCGCGCTCGCCTTCTCCGTCCTCGCCTTGGCGGCGTTTTTCTTCGCGTGGGATCCGACCGCGGTTGGTCCCGCCGATCTCGCCCCTGGAGTAATCTGGGTGATCTTCACCTTTTCGGGGATGTTGGGATTGCAGCGATCGTTTGGTGGCGAGCAGCCGACGCGGACGATCGATGCGCTGATTGCGGCGCCGGTCGAGCGGGAGTCGATCTTTCTCGGGAAGATGCTCGCGAATCTGGCGTTCGTCGCGTTGGTGCAGGCGGTGACGCTCCCGGCGGCGGCGCTACTATATAACGTGTCGTTTTTGAGCATCGCGGCGCCGTTGGCCGGGATTGTCTTGGCGGCGGCGATCGGGTTAGTCGCTGTCGGAACGCTCTTCGCGGCGATGGCGGTCAATACGCGGCTCGCCGAACTTCTCTTGCCGCTGTTGTCGCTTCCGTTTTTCGTTCCTATCGTGATTTGCGCGGCGCAGGCGACGGCCAAGTTGTTGGCGGGGCGGCCGCTCGCGGATGCGGCCGATTTCGTCCGGCTCCTCGTCGTCTTCGACGTAGTTGCCGTCGTCCTCGGGACGCTCGTCTATCCTTCGTTGATCGAGCAATGAAATTGTCGAAACTCGCGATCGTGGCCATCGCGGCGGTCGTCGCCGTGTATGTGCGCGCGATCTACTTTACGCCGATCGAAGCGTTGCAAGGCGCGGCGCAGAAGATTCTCTACGTGCACGCCCCCGCGGCGTGGGTGGCGTTCCTCGCCTTTGGGCTCGTGGCGGTGACGAGCGGGCTCTATCTCTGGCTCCGCGATCCCAAGCTCGACTACATCGCCGAGAGCTCGGCGGAGGTCGGATTGTTGTTCACGACGGTGGTGTTGTTGACGGGGCCGCTGTGGGCGAAGCCGATTTGGGGGGCGTATTGGACGTGGGACGCGCGGTTGACGTTCACGTTGATCTTGTGGTTCGTGTACGTCGGCTATCTCGTGTTGCGCGGTGCGATCGATGATCGGGACATGCGCGCGCGGTATTCCGCGGTGCTCGGAATTTTGGGTGCTGCGTTGGTGCCGTTCATTCACTTGAGCGTGTACATGTTCCGTACATTGCACCCACAACCGGTGTTGATAAAGCCGAGTGCGCCGTCGATGCCGCCGGTGATGGTGACGACGTTGGTGTCGGCATTCGGGGCGTTCACGTTGTTGTATGTCTGGTTGTTGCGCGAGCGGTATGCGTACGCGATCGAGCGCGATGCGGCGCGGCAACGCCTGGGTATGGAGGGAGAGGTATGAATCCACCGGACAATGCCGGATGGTATCACGCGGCGTACATCGTCGCCGCGCTGATGTATGTGGGATATATCGTGAGTTTGCGGTGGAGACGGCAATGGCTGCAGAACAGTCCGAAGTAATACAGCCCGGCGAGCCGGGTGTGGTGTCGATCGTCGGCGCGGGACCTGGAGATGTTGGATTGATCACGGTTCGCGGACGCGCGTTGATCGATGCGGCGGATGTGATCGTGTACGACAGTGGTGTGAGTGGATCGTTGTTGCCGCCAGGGGCGCGCGCGAACGGGACGCCTGAAGTGTATTACGTCGGTAAGCGTGGTGATGAGCCGGCGGCGGATGCGGACGAAGTACGCCGGCTGTTGGTGACGTTGGCTCGGCGTGGGAAGCGCGTCGTGCGATTGGTGAATGGTGATCCGTTTCTGTTTGGGCCAGGGAGTGAAGAGGCGCAGGCGCTGTTCGAGGGTGAAGTGCCCTTCGAGATCGTCCCGGGCGTCACGGCGGGTGTCGCCGCGCCGGCATATGCGGGCGTTCCGGTCACGCACCAATCGTTGTCGTCATCGGTAACATTCGTGAGCGGGCGCGATCAGCCCGGGAATAGCGACGCGCTCGTCGATTGGCGTACGCTAGCAAAGGTTGGTGGGACGATCGTCGTGTACAACGGGCTCAAGTCGCTGCCGTCGATCGTGAATGAAATGATGGCGGGTGGGATGCCGGGCGAGATGCCCGTCGCGGCGATTCAGTCAGGGACGCGCGCGGAGCAGCGGACCGTCGTGGCAACGCTGGAGACAATCTCGCAAGAGGTCTTGCTGGCGTCGTTGTCGGGTGCGGTCACGATCGTGATCGGGTGGACGGTTGTGTTGCGCGACGAGATCGCGTGGTTCGACCAGCGTCCGTTGTTCGGGAAACGTGTCGGCGTGGTGCCGTCGTCGCAGCCGCACGAGTCGTTGTCGCAGCGGTTGCGGGAGTTGGGGGCGGATGTCGCCGAATTACCTGGACCGGTG
>Ga0105241_10002438_pt1 | contig 13963 bp, 16 predicted proteins | sample KBSC64metaG_FD_80422 | JGI IMG/M metagenome (GOLD analysis project Ga0105241, IMG submission 80422) | Corn rhizosphere microbial communities from Kellogg Biological Station, Michigan, USA - KBS C6-4 metaG | ecosystem: Host-associated > Plants > Roots > Rhizosphere > Soil | place: Michigan, USA... | reverse complement strand
GGGCTGGGGTATGGCGCCAAACCCATAGCGCGAGGACGGCAGGCCCTGGGCGTCCGCATGGGCGAGCATTGCCATCACCGCCTGTGCGTCGTTGGAAGGACCGCCGGGGGTCAGCCAGAGCGGCGTAAAGGCGCGTGCCTGATAGATGTCGCGCCATGGCCCGCGTTGAGCGGCTGACATCAAGGCGTTTTGCAGCCCCGGCTGGGAAAGCTGAGTCTTGTCGTGGCCCGTGAAAAGGATGAGGGCGCCGGTCGCCGCCAATGCCAAAAAGCCTAGAATCACGAGGCCGGAGGTTTTTTGTCCATGGGTCATGGCCGATGGAAACGTGCGCGAGTCCAGCCGGTTCCTCGCTATCCTGCCTGCGCCGGGGTAAGCTGCCGCCGATTTGGTACGGATATACATAACGAGAGGGAAAACCGGGATGCTGTTTCAAAGAGTGACTGTTGCGCTATTTGTCGTTGCGCTTTTCGCGCCTTCCGCTTTCGCGCAGACGCCGCTGCGCAACACGCCGCTGGATGGATTCAAATATCTTTCGGCCAAAGACGTTGAAGCCTTGACCGACAAGCCGGGGCCCGGCGCCAAGACCTCGTTCCCGGTCGATCATGAGAATTACAATGTCGAATATGCTCAGCGCAGCGACAAGGGCAACGAGCCGGAAGTGCATATGCACAACACCCATTACATCCAGGTTCTGTCCGGCGAAGCGACTCTGGTCTATGGCGGCAAGGTCACCAATGCCAAGGAAACCGGACCGGGCCAGGTGCGCGGCGATGCGATTTCCGGCGGCACCAGCATAACGGTGCGGGCGGGCGACTTCCTGCAGATACCGGCGGGCATGCCGCATCTTTTCAATGTCGCGAGCGGCGGCAAGTTCCGGTACGTGGTGTTTAATACGAGGTGGTGAGAGCCGCCACCCTCAGAACGGTTCGCATCAGTACTGCAGGAGTTGCCCGGCCGCTCGCTTAAGCTCGCGGCGCTCGGCCCTCAAATCGGTCCACTGGACCGATTTGACCGCGCCGCTACGCGCCGCCGGTCGGGCCTTGCCCTCGCACCCGCTCCCAGAATTCCAGGCGATCGTTGGTGCGGGGGAAAGGCTCATCAGGGACGGGCACGTTCAGGAACGCGCATAGAGGCTCCCATCCGTCCCGCACCTGATAGACCAGCAACCGGCTGGCGGGGATGGTGGCCTTGACCGCTTCATTGTGGGCGACGAAGCCCTTGATCAAGGCGTCCCGGTCAAGCCCTTCGGGAAAGCCGCTCCTGGCCACCACGCCATAGGCCATTTCCAGCCAGGCCCTGCGGTCGGGCGGCGCCTGGTGGCGCATGGCCATGGCTTTGTAGATGGTCTCGCCGAAACTGTCGGCCCAGGTCTCAGGCTCGCGGTGGGTGAGGATGAATTTGGTGGTGGGGTTGGCGGCGGCCAGTTCGCGGAAGAACGCCGCCGTTGGCCAATCCACCGCGCTATCAAAGCCCTTATAGATCGCGCCCCAATCGGCGCGGCCGTCCAGCGCCGCTGACCAGAGCGGCACCTGCGCCGGCATGTTGTGGATCACCGCTTCCATGTGATGGCAGGGCCCCAGCCCCAACCGATTGATGGCAAGCTTCAAGGAATATGTGCCGGTGCGTCCCACACCGGCGCCAATGACATGCATCTGCCCGCGCCCCGTTTTCGATCGTCCCCGCCGCGACTATAGAGGGGTGATCAACAGGCGGCAATCATCTGGGAGCCAAAGTGATGGCCTTCTCTGCAACCGATTCCACTTTCGGGCGGGAGAAGAAGATGGGGAAATATTTTCCCCGCGACCACAGTTCATACAGATCGCGGTAGTGGGGATCGTTGACGTTGCCGGACTGGCCGGGATTGTTCAGCCCCACCGAATTGTCCCAGTCATAGGTGTCGGACACGATCTTGAACGAGCCGCCGGAGCCCTGATTGTCGGTGCCGCCGGTGGCGGTGATGGTATAGGCATCGCCGCCACGCGGCATGTGGCCGACATCGAATTTGGCTTCCAGGTCGGGGCGCAGCGCCTCGCTCATGGGATGCAGGATGCGGGCATAGTGATAGGCGCCCAGATTCCACTTCTCCATGTCGGGGCCGAGCCTTTTGGTTAGCTCGGCCACCGCCTGATCCAGGCTTTTCACCAGCACGGCATTGCGGCCCGCCACCGGGTCTACACCGAAGCTGCCTTCAGGCGCGGCCAGCGCGGAAACAATCCGGGTCAGGGGCGGCGTGATGACATCGCGCGCCGCCTGCGGCACCAGCACGTTCTTCACATTGACCATTAGATTGCGCTGGAACATCTCATAAATGCCGGCCTCCACCGAATCCTTGTCCAGCACGAAATTCCAATGCAGCAGGCGCTGGGCCGCTTTCTGGCTGACGGCGTCGGTGAAAGGGACGTCGCGCAGCAAGGGCACCAGGCTCCGCGCAGGCAGCGAGATATCATTGTTGTGCAGCGCCATCATGTCGGCGACGGAGAATTTGCGCCCCGATGCCAAGGTCTCGGCCACGGCGCGCCCGCGATAAGGATCGGCCCAGACGCGGTGGATCGCTTCCATATGATCGTAGCCCAGCGGCACCTGATAGTCGTTGGAGGTGTTGTAGAAGCCCTTTTCGGGATTCAGCACATGCGGCAGATCCTTGATCGGCAAAAAGCCGTTCCATTCATAGCGCCCGTCGCCCGGCACCGGCACCAGGCCGCTGAAATTCATCCGGCGTGGCGCGATCACACCGGCATTGTAGCCGATCGTACCGGTGCGATCGCCCCAGATGAAATTCATCGACGGAATGCGGGCAAAGCTGATGGCGTCGCGGAACTGATCCCAGGTCTGGGCCTGATCCATGCGCAGGCTGCCCAGATAGGGTGCTCCTCCCGGCTCAAGCCAGGCCGCGCGCACGGCATAGGCCTTGTGATGGGCCTTGTCCTCAAACACCACCGGGCCGTGGCGGGTATATTTCAAGTCGACCTGTTCGGGGCCGCGGGTTTTTACCGGAATGGTTTCGTGCACCACCTTCATGCTTTCCCAGCCGCTGCCATATTTGTACTGCAGCGGGTCGGCGGGATTGGTGTCGTAGACATAAAGGTCTTCCGTGTCGGCGCCATAAATCGTGTAGCCCCAGCCGCCATAGTCGTTATGGCCGTTGGAGACACCGGGAATGGCGGGCTCGCCCGCGCCGATCACATTCCAGCCCGGCGCATTGAGATGCACCCAATAACGCAGCGACGGAACCTGCTGCACCCGGTGGGGATCGTTCACCACCAGCGGCATGCCGCTTTCGGTGAGCCGCCCGCTGACCACCCAGTTGTTGCTGCCCATGTCGGCGCGGCGGTCGGCCAGTTCCTGCTGCGATGGAATGGAGGCGTATTTGCGCAGGCGTTCGGCGGAAGCGGTCTTGCGGTATTCCGGAGCCAGATCGGCGGGTTGGAATTTCAAGGGCGCGCGCCAAACGTCGTAAAGCTCCAGGATATTCTTGGAGAGCAGGGAGGTATCGATCGCCGGATCAATGGTGAGGTCTGGGTTGGGCGGCTGATACATCATCAGCGACTTGACCTTGTCCGCGCCCAGCGCGCGCACCGCCATGGCGGTGTTCATCTCGTCGTCCAGATTGGCCAGCAATCCATTGAAGCGGGAGATGACCACCGGGGGCGTCCAGCGGCCCGGCTTGACGCCCAGCATCTTGAATTCCGGCGTCAGAAGTGCGGGGTTGCGTTCGGTTTCGGCGATATAGGCGTTGATGCCGTCGACGAAGGACTGGATGATCGCGGCGCTGTGCGGGTGATACCAGCCCAGTTCCTGTTTCATGTCGCCGCGATACATAAAGAGGCGGTTGCCGATGTCGCGCTTGAGTTCGCGTGGGCCCAGAATCTCGGCCACCGTGCCGGTCGCCTGGCGGCGCCACAGTTCAAGCTGGAATAGCCGGTCGCGCGCGGTGTTGAAGCCTTGGGCGAAGAACAAGTCGTTCTCGTTCTTGGCGTAGATATGCGAGAGGCCCCAGCGGTCCTTGATGATCTCCACCGGCTGGGTCAGGCCGGGCAGGGTCAGCTTTTCGGAGGCCGGTGTTTGTGCTTTGGCCTGACCGGGCAGCACCGCCAAAAGAGTCGCAAAAATGCAGCGTCGTGCAAAAGTCATCCCAACCCCCGTTTTCCCCGGGACAACGATAGCGCTGCCAACCAACCGTTGTGAAGTGTATCTCAGCGTACGGATAAAAAGCAGGGAACCCGCGCGCTATTAAGATTTTAAGAAGCCCCCGTCTGCAAAGTACCGATAACACAGCGCGGGGACACCCAATGGAACGGGTGGCATATCAGTGAGAAACGGACATCACGGGCTTGCGGTCACGGCAAGCGAACCGAAAATCTGGCCAGCGGACACCACGCAAGACGCGGACTTGCGCACCATGCTGGCGCATTGGGAAAAATTGCGCAGCGCGCGGGGCGACGAGCCGATGCCGTTGCGCGCCGTGGCTTCGGCGGAGATCGGCCGGCTGCTAAAATTCATGTATTTGTGCGACGTGGTGGACGGCGGCAGGGACTTCCGCTGGCGCATTGTCGGCGTGGGGGTGTTTCCGAATCTGCGCCCGCTCACCGGCAAACTGGTGTCGGAGCATCCCGATATGGGCGTGCGCCTGCGCTTCCCCATCATGATGCGGGCGGCAATCGAAGCCAGGAAACCGCTGCGGGGAACAGCGCTGCGCAAAACCATTGCCGGCGGCCGTGAACTGGAATCAATTTGGCTGCCCTTCGGGGACAGCAGCGTTCAGCAGGTACTGGGAATGGTGGCGTTCTACGCCGCAGGCGTGCGCGCCCTCTCTCTATCAGGGGAGGCTCTTTCGGGAGAGGACGCGCGTTAGCCGTGATGTGCTAGAGGTCCCGCATCGCGGTACGGACATTGGTCAGCTTGCCGCGAACGGTGTCGTCCATGTCGCTCTGGATGCGCGACATCGCCATATGGACCGATATGCTGATGCAGTTTTCCAGCGCACCGGCGGCGACATTTTCCGGATTGGCCTTGAGACAAACCGATGTGGCGGCGTCTTGCAGGCGTGCGGCCAGAACTTTGGCGTCGGCGGGACGTGACAAATCCAGATCCGCATAAGACACAAGGGTGGAGGCTTCGTCTTCCGCTTGGGCGGCGGTGACGCAAAGCGTGAGAAGGGCGGTGAGAGTGAGGGTACGCAACATTTGGGGCTCCTTTGACAGCTACAGTTAAAGGCGTCCCGCCCTGTCATGCCTGCGATTGAATCACCGCAGTGCAAGATGAGTTTCGCCCTTCTTCTTCGAGCCGTCAATGAAATTTGTTGCACTGCAACATGGCAATGTGATGCCCTTTCAGGCAGCATTTCACATCTGTCGCACCAGTTTGACCTTACGGGGATCGGTATGACCGCAATCCTGACAGGTGCGGCTGTAGCGGCCAGTCAGGGCGCTCAAGCTGGAACCGGTATAGATCATCGACCCGCCGCAAGATGGGCATGGCCGCCGCGAGGGATAATTTTTTGCGTCGGGACGAAGCTTGCTGGCGATGGCGTCCATGGCCTGGCCGCCCATTAACTTCCATTGCTCCATCATGCAAGCATTTCCACGCGTGAGCTCCACATTTCTACGGCCGGACAGCTTGGTGAACGCCGCCGTTAATGATTGGTTTCGTGAAATGAGAGGCCGCTCGCCCAAGCTGGCTTAGCTTTTCTTGTGAGCGCAGCGAACTAGAAAAGCTTGCCCTGCTTCCAGCGGAGCGAGAAAGGCGCGGCATTCACCGCCTCACTATTGGAAGTACCAATTGCCGTCTTCATAGCGGCAAGCGCTGCCGGTCTGGTGCAGCCGCTGGCCATTGCGGAATGTCGCGGTGTTGTAGTCGCGGCAGGGATAGTGGTCGCGCCGGTATTCCCGCGTCGGCGTAAAATAGCCATAGTCATTGTCGTCACGATTTTGCCAGCGATGGCGCCGTCCGACCGGTCCGTCCAAGCCGGTGCGATAGACCGGTTCGGCATAACTACGGTCGTTGCAATCCACGTCTTTGGTCAGGGCGTAACCGGCAATCGCGCCCAGAAGCACGCCCGCTACGGTTCCTCCAGTGCGGCTGCCGCGTCCGGCGACTTGGTTGCCCAAAAGACCGCCTGCCGCCGCGCCGATCGCGGCGTTGGTGGCTTGCCGGTTTCCGCTGTCACGCTGGCAATCGCGGTAGTCGCGGGCATAACCCGGCGCATAGGGGCGGTCGTCATAATTGCCACCGCGGTCATATGGTTGGGCATAGGCCAAGTCTTGGCTGAACAGCGCCAAACCGGCTATCGCAAGGAGATAGCGCTTCATCTTGTTGTCCCCGAAATGGCGCTCCACCAAAAAAACGTGCGGGAACCCGGATGGTTCCCGCTGTTCCTTTCTGAACGCCAGCTAACACCGCCAATCAGACGGGGTTCAGAACCCTTGCATCATTGTCTTCCCCAAGTTGGGGCAGTCCCCACCAAGCAAGGGAGTAAAGATGATGAGAAACATTCTGAAAATTGCCTTGGCCAGTGGCGCGCTGCTGGCCGCCGCAGCAATCCCCGCCTCGGCCCAAGGTTTCGGCTTTGGCTTCAGCACCGGCAATGGTTATGACCGCTATAGCGGCTATTACAGCGATTACGGCCGGGGCTACGGCGATCGCTATCACTATGGCACTTACAACCGGCCCTCCTATGGCGGCTATGGCTGGCGTCATCACCGCGACTGGGATGATGATTGGCGCTGGCGCCGCCATCACTGGCGCCGCTGGGACTACTAGGTCCAGCAGGATACGATAAAGCGAAGCCGGCGGAGACCCGCCGGCTTCGTCACTTCTGATTGAGCGATATGCTACTTGGGCGTGATCTTGAACAGCCCGCCGGTGGGAGTGTCTTCCAGCGCCCATACCGAACCATCCGGCGCGACTTCGATATCGCGGATGCGATGGCCAACGCTCCAACGCTCGGCCGGATGGGCTTGGGCGCCGTCCACGACGATGCGGTTGATGGTCATGGTCGCCATGCCGCCCATCAGGATCGAACCGTTCCATTGCGGGAAGACATTGCCTTTATAGAATGTGATGCTGCCGGGCGCGATAATGGGCGTCCAATAGATCACCGGCTTCTGCAGATCGGGGCGGGTGTCAAAACCGGGGATCGGCACACCGTTATAATTCTGGGCAAAACGCACCAGCGGCCAACCGTAATTTTTGCCCTTTTCGATCAGGTTCAGCTCGTCGCCGCCGCGCGGGCCATGCTCCATTTCCCAGAGCTTGCCATCGGGCGCCATCGCCAGACCGTAAGGCGTGCGGTGGCCGGTGGACCAGACTTCGGACGGGGTCTCGTTCTTGCCGGGGAATTTGTAGGAATAGACCACCGGCGCGGTCTTGGCGGCTTCGGTGTCCGAAGGCGGATTGATGATGCCGACGCTTGCGGCGCCGGTCTTGCCATAGTTGGGATTGTCCGATGAAGGCTTGCCGTCCAGGGTCAGATGCAGAATCTTGCCCAGCGGCTGGTTGGGATCCTGGGCCGGGGTGAAACGCTGGCGGTCGCCCACGGTGAGGAATAGCGACTTGCCGTCTTGGGCGAAGACCACCGCCGCGCCGAACTGGCCGCCGCGGCCGCGCGCGCCGTCACGCCAGATCACTTGCAGATTTTCGAGGCTTGCTGTTGCAGGCGTGGCACTGTCGTTCAGCACCAGCTTGGCCTTGGCGAGTGCGAGGCTTGAGCCGCTGATGCCGCCGAGGGTGCCGGGCTCGCAATAGGTGATGTAGACCGTGTTGTCGGTGGCAAAGTTGGGCGAGGTATAGATGCCCAGCATGCCGCCCTGGCCGCCATACAAAGAGGCGGGGTAATTCAGCACCTGGCGCTTCTGGCCTTGCGGGGTCACCAGCCAGATGGGGCCGACTTTTTCGGTCACCAGCATGCGGCCATCGGGCAGGAAAGCGATACGCCAGGGCAGGTTGAAGGTCGCCACCGATGTCATGTTGAAAGGCACATTGGCCTCGGGCTTCTGGTCCCCCGCATTCACCTGGGCCTGGACCGGCGCGTATGCTCCAGCCGACAACAACGCAACAAGCAGAGCCGATTTCGCGATTCTAGTCATTCTCTCTTCCCCTGGGGTTATGGGGCCGGAACATTGCAGATCAGCAGCCCCGATGTCCACTGCCACGCCATGTCAAAATCTGGCTGGAAGCCTCTGAATTTGCCAGACAAAAATACTTTCCGGATGGGTGACGAAGATAGCGCTGGCGACGCCCCTATTTCGGCATCAGCTCGGGAAATCTCGGCAAAAACCCGTTGCGATTGGGCATTTGGACCTTGGCCAGGGTCTTGGCGTTGAGCACCAGCTTGGGGTCGATCAGCTTGCTTTCGGCCAGGATATAGGCGGTGAGGGCATAGACTTCGTGATCGCTGAGCGTGCGGGGCTCGTTCCAGGGCATGGCGGCGCGGATATAGCCGAACAGAGGCGGGGCATAGGGCCAGTAATTGGCGATGGAGGTGGTCGAGGCGTCGATCGGTTTGAACTTCACGTCATTGACCAGCACCGGCGGCGCGGGCTGGCCTTTGTGCGCCGCATCGGTACCGCGGCCGCCATCGCCGTGACAAACGGCGCATTTGGCGGCGAAGATGGGCGCGCCTTGGGCGGCGGTGCCGTCGCCGGGCGGCAGCCATTTGCCGTCGCGGCTGATGTCGATGTCCCAGCGCGCCATGTCGCTCGCGCTCACCGGCTTGCCCAGATGCGGAGTTTCCGCCAAGGCGGGACTTGCCAATGCCAGACCGATCAGTGCGAGCACCTTACGCATAGGTGTGCGTAACCTTGCCGGAGCTGCTCACCGCCCAGCTGGTGATCACATTGGCGTGATGATTGCGGAAGGCGGTGACCGGCGGCTCCTTGTCCAACTGGCTGCGCTCGGCGACAAAGGCCGCGCGGGTGGGTTGAAAGGCGCCTTGATCATCCCAGGCGCGGCTTTGCAAAATGGCGGGGCCACCGTTCCAACGCCATGGCAGGCGGAAGCGAGTGAAGGCTTTGGACTGGACAGGTCCTTGCAGTGCCGCTTCCGCCCAGCTTTTGCCGCCGTCGGCCGAGACCATCACCTTGGTGATCTTGCCGCGCCCGGAATAGGCGATGCCGGAAAGCTCGTAGATGCCGGGTTGCTTCAAATCCAGGCCCGGCGATGGCCTTGTGATGAAGGATTTCACTTCATTGATGAAGGTGAAGTTGTAGGACTTACCTTTCGGCATCGGCTCGGTATAGACCTGCGATTCCCAGAAGCTCATCGCCGGCTCGGTGGTCAGCTTGATGCGGCGTACGAATTTGATGTTCAGATTGCCTTCCCAGCCGGGCAGCAGCAGCCGCATGGGATAGCCATTGCCCGGCATCAAGGGTTCGCCATTCTGGAACAGCGCGATCATCGCATCATCCTGTCCCTTGGACAGCGGCACACTGCGCATCAGATGCGGTGCGTCGCCGCCTTCGGCGATCATCCATTTCGCGGAAGGATCGATGCCGCATTCCTCCAGCAGAATGGAAAGCTTTACGCCGGTCCATTCGGCGCAAGACGAGAGGCCATGCAGGGCCTGAAGATCGGCCTGGATCGGCTTGGGCGAGAACAAAGGCGCGCTGTTGCCGCCGCATTCCACAAAAGCGGGGCGGGAATGCAGCGGATAGCGCAGCAGGGCATCCAGGGTGAAGACTTGCGGCTGCTTGACCAATCCGTGGATCAGAAGCTTGTGCTTGACGGGATCGATCAGCGGAATCCCGGTATGGTTGATGGTGAAGTGCAGGCCGTTGGGCGTGATGCTGCCTTCCAGCAAATGGTGTGGTGTGCGGGAAAGAGAAGATCGCGGCTCGAACTTGGGATTGGTGAGAGTTCGCACGATATTTTTGGCGAATGGCGACGGGGTCTGATAGGGCGGCGTGTCCTCGCCGATCTCAAGACCCCATTGCGGCTCGGTCAGCGGTTCGGCCGCCGCAGCCGTCGCGCCGATGCTGAGCCCGGCGCCGGCAAGTCCCACCGCGCCGGAGGCAAGCAACGCACGGCGATGGAGCAGGCCGTTACCGGCGGCCTGCTCCAACTCGGCCTGTTTATCGGGAGGATTCTTAGGTTTCATCTCCCGTGGTCCTTGTCTGTTACGGGTTGATCAAACTGCCGCCGACCACATGTTTCTTCACAAGCTCGCTGAGTTTGATCAGTCCCATATATTTGAACTTCTGCACCCGCTGACCGCGATAGGTCTCGGTGGTATAGATGTTGCCCTTGGTGTCGGTAACGATGGAATGTACGGCATAGAACTGACCCGGCTGACGGCCGCCGCCGCCGAACCAATACAATTCTTTCATGCTGGCGCGGTCGAAGACATGGATGTTTTCATTGGCGCCGTCGGAGATGTAGAGGAATTTCTGCCCCGGATCGCGGGAGAAGGCGATTTCCCACACCGAACCATCGCCCTTGGTGTCGGGCTTGACGATGTGCTGACGCAGATAAGTGCCGTCGGTCTTGAACACCTGGATGCGGTTGTTGGTGCGGTCGCAGACATAGATCAACCCATCATTCGACGGCTGGGCACAATGCACCGGATTGCCGAATTGCGGTGAGTTCACGTCATAATGCGGAATGGGCGCGTCATCCGGCTTTTTGCCGTAGGCGCCCCACATGCGCTTGAACTTCAAGGTGGCGGCATCCCAGACCGAAACGCGCTTGTTGCCATAGCCGTCCGCCAGCACCAGTTCGTTCGCCCCCGGAATGATGCGGATCTGGGCCACGCCGCGGACATTGTCTGTGTCCAGGCTGCCCTTGCTGCCATTGGCCTTGCCGATCTGGCCCAGATATTTGCCGTCCGGAGAGAATTTCAGGATGAAGCTGTCGTGATATTGCGGCACCCCTCCGGCATAAGGCGCGGCTGCTGCCGGCGCGGCGGCGGCAGGAGCGAACTGGGCCGCGCTGCCCGGCGGCGGTAGCGGCTGATAGGCGCCATTGCCGCCGATCCAGACATTTTCGTCCTTGTCCACGGTGATGCCGTGGTTGGAGCTGGGCCAGTCATGGCCATTGCCCCTGACTTCGTCGCGGCCCCAATGGTGCAGCAGATTGCCGGCGGGATCGAATTCCAGCACATCCGGCGCGGCGGTGCAGCAGTCCGATTCATTGCGGGTGGCGTAGGACTCTTTCTGCTCCAGAGTCTGGGGCCGGTGGAGGATCCAGACATTGTCCTTGGCATCCATCGACAGGCCGATGGTCATGGCCAGCACCCAATGATTGGGCAGGGGCTTGGGCCAGAACGGGTCGACCTGGAACCAGGGCACCATCGGATCGCTGTCTTGCGCCAGCGCGGTGCTTAAGGGGCCGCTGCCGGCGCTTGCCAGCAATCCGGCAAAGGCCGCACCCAGCAACAATTTCCTACGCTTCATCAAATCCTCCCTTGTTCGATCCCTGATGGACCTGTTTTTTCAAAGTCTTATTCGCAGTCGCTGCCATAACGGTTGAAGGCGTTTATCGCCACCCGGACCTGAGCAGCGGCTGTTTCCTTGCTTCTCTGGCTGACCAGGATGCGGTGATTTTCGATGATCACTTCCGAGGGGCTGAGCGGCGTTTCGACGGAAGCAGTGTGTGTCTTGCGGGCGTGAACAAAATCGCTGACGCATTGCTGGAAGGTATCGGCGGCGACGGCATAGCGTTTGAGCTCTTCCATGGCCGCCACCACCTGTTCGCGGGTGGCGGCGGCGCCATTCAGCACAGGCGGCAGGCGCGGCGCGCGGCAATGGTCGTTGTTGAAGCTTTCACCCACCCAGCGGGGATCGGGGCGGCTGTCCAGGATTTCATCGCCACGGCAGACCGGCGCGAAACGCTGGTCGCTTTTGCTGGCGGCTGGGACAAAGGAGGGCTGCGGCAAGCCCCCGGGCGCCGCGTTCACCACATGGAAAATCCCCGGCGCGGCAGCCAGCGCAAGTCCGGCGGCGGCGAGGGCCATTTTTGTCAGCATGCGATTTGCCCCTTACCGGTGAGCAAATCACAGGGGCCATGGCTTGCCAACAGCGTTTTCTCAGGCCGGATCAAGGCATTCGCTTGCCTTGAAGCCAAATTGCGAGGCGATCAGGCACCCAGCTTGAGCTTGGGCTGGAGGTGGGAGCGGATATCGGGAAGCCCCAGCGGCCCGGTCGCGGCGGGTCCGTATGGCCCGTCATGTTCAACCCAGATAGCGTAAATCGCATACGCCCCAACGGCGAAGCAGAGAACCCACATCGTCAGCAACAACAAAGTCACTGTTCGAACTCTCACTCCGCTCCACCTGTTGCGAATGTTGGCAATGGCTATGGAACAACGGAGCAGGCGGCGATGCGGTTCCATGGCCGGCGCTATCCCCCGCTGAGCGCCTGCACAATGCTCACTTCGTCGGATGCGCCGATGGGGTGCGCCAGATTTTTTACCGGCTCGCCATTGATAAAGATACGCATGTGCCGTCGCACCTGGTCCTGCTCGTCGATCATGCGGAAGCGGATACCGGGATAGCGGGCATCCAGGTCCTTGAGCAGTTCGCCCAAGGTTGCGCCATCGGCTTCTACTTCGTCCGCGTCGGTATAGGGCCGCAGCGGACTGGCGATCAGGATTTTGACGGCCATTATCCCAGCTCGGCGGTTTCCACCGCGAAGATTTCCGGCAGATGGCGCGCGATGCAAGCCCAGGACTTGCCTTCATTGCGACTGGTCCAGAGCTCGCCGCTGGTGGTGCCGAAATAGAGCGCGACCGGCGCGCCGCGATCCGCGGCGAAAGCTTGGCGTTTCACCGTCCACCAGGCCTGGTTTTTGGGCAGGCCTTGATCCAGCCGCTTCCAGCTTTTGCCGCCATTGGACGTGCCATAGACCGCGGGCTCGCCCGCGATGCTGGTGCGCGGCCACACCGTCTGGCCGTCCATGGGAAATACCCAGGCCGTCTCGTCGTCGCGGGGATGCAACACCATGGGAAAGCCGACATCGCCGACTTTCGCCGGCATGGCTTTGCCCACGCGTTTCCACACTTTGGACGGACGATCGAGGCGATAGATGCCGCAATGATTCTGCTGATACAGCCGGTCGGGATTGGAAGGGCATAGCTGCACGCAATGCGGATCATGGAAGCTGACCGTCTTGGCGTCGAAGCCGGCCACCACTTCCATGCCCTCGATCAGCGGTTTCCAATGCTTGCCGCCGTCGGTGGTTTCGTGCACCCCACCGCCGGACATGCCGAAATACATGTGTTTGGGATCGCGGGGATCGATGATGATGGAGTGCAGCATGGGGCCGGAAGGTGTGCCGTCCTGCTCGGTGCCCATCCACTCCCGGTATTGCGGATCGTCATTGAGGCCGGAGAATTCGTTCCAGGTGACGCCGCCATCCTCGCTGCGGAACAGGCCTTGCGGCGAGGTGCCGGCATACCAGACATTCGGTTCATTGGCGTGCGCCGGTGTCAGCCAGAAAGTGCGTTTCACCGTGCGTCCGCCTTCTTGCTTCTTGAAAGCGGGCGGGCGCGGAGATTCTTCCCAGCTTTTTCCCAGATTGGTGGACCGGTAGATGGTGGGGCCGAGATGGCCGGTGCTGGCGGCGGCCAACAGGGTTTTACCGTCGCGCGGATCCAGCACCATATGATTGATGATATGGCCCAGGAAATGCGGGCCATCGGCGCGCCAGCTGCTTTTGTCCCCGCGATAGATCCAGGCGCCTTTGCGGGTGGCGACCAGGACCAGCTTGTCCGCCGATTTGCGGGGGCGGGACGTTTTTCCGGCTTTTGTCTTCACGCGCGCTTTCGCCTTGGCCATGGATGCCTCATTCGGGGGTTCGACACTATAAGAAGGACGCGCGGCAGCGCCACGCTCCGACATCAGGCCCCAACTTTTTTCGCGATATTCGTCCGTATCGAACGGGCTATCGTAAAGCGATGGTTTGGATCGCTGCGCTATTTCGAGAGACAGCGGGGACGGATCTCTAACGATCCGCGACGCCAGGGCGAGCGG
>Ga0105241_10002436_pt1 | contig 13968 bp, 9 predicted proteins | sample KBSC64metaG_FD_80422 | JGI IMG/M metagenome (GOLD analysis project Ga0105241, IMG submission 80422) | Corn rhizosphere microbial communities from Kellogg Biological Station, Michigan, USA - KBS C6-4 metaG | ecosystem: Host-associated > Plants > Roots > Rhizosphere > Soil | place: Michigan, USA... | reverse complement strand
TTCGGAGGTCCGGGCGTAAGCTTGGCAGGCGATCTTTTTGTCGGCGTAGATATCGGCGGCACCAAGGTCGCCGCCGGACTGGTGAACGCCAGCGGAGAAATTACCTCGCAAGTTCGCGTGCCCATGGTCACAGTTTCAGCAGAGCACGGACTGAGCGCGGTCCTTTCTGCTATTGCCAAGGCACTTCCGCAAGACTGCCGTCCGATCCGGGGAATCGGCATTTGCGCACCCGGGCCGCTCGATCCTCGCAGCGGCATGATTTTGAATCCCCCTAACCTCCCCTGTTGGCGAAATTTTCCTTTGACGAGTGAAGTGCAAAAAACGTATGCGGTTCCCGTCAGAGTTGACAACGACGCTAACGCCGCGGCTTTGGCGGAAGCACGCTGGGGTGCGGCGCGCGGCTGCAACAACGTCTTCTACGCAACGATTGGTACTGGAATTGGTACTGGCATCGTGTTTGACGGAAAGATTTTTCACGGGCGCACGGGTGCCGCCGGCGAAGGCGGACATGTAAGCATTGATTATCGTGGGCCGATTTGCGCCTGCGGGAAGCCCGGCTGCATCGAAGCTTTCGCTTCGGGGACCGCTATCGTGAAACGTGTTCGGGAACGGATCGCTGAAGGAAGCAAGTCGCTGGTAACGGATCTCGCAGGGGGCAATGTGGAATCGATCACAGGAGAGACAGTCGCCAAAGCTCTGGCCGCCGGTGATGCCCTCGCCAGCGAAATAATGGAAGAAAGCGCCGAGATGATCTCACTGTGGCTGAGTAACATGATCGACGTGCTTGACCCTGAGATCATCGTTATCGGCGGTGGCGCAGCTACTCTTTACCAACCGTTCTTTGCCATTATTCGCCAGCGAGTCACAGCACTTTCCATTAACCCGCGCACCCACGAGATTCCCATTGCACCGGCACGATATGGGGCAGATTCGGGGATCGCAGGAGGCGCTGCCCTGTGCACGTGACGGCCTGAGTGCAGGCAAAATTCGCGCGACTATGGCCCAACTCTGGCAAATGTGATCGGCCTGGTGGAAATAATCCCCTTGCTCTCTTGGATTGTTGCAAACTGATTGGCCTCGATACTTGAGAGAACTTCTTTTCGCCCGCTCGGCCACACGATGTTCAAGCTGACGGTTTTCTTGCGCGCGCTCGGTTTGCCCAGTCCGAAGGTCAGAGGCAACTCGCTTTGCGACAAGTAGCTCGACCCGGTCTTGACCATAGCGAAGCGATGCTCCCCATTGGACGTCGTGAGAGTGACTCTGGCACCGATTGCATCACGATTAGATTTCGTGCCCACCAGCTTCAGGCGCAGTAAGTCATTCTGGTTGCCATTGTCGTTGCGCAACAATCGCGCTATACCGCGGTTGTCCATGAGCAGCACATCAAGGTCACCGTCGTTGTCGTAGTCCAGATACGCAGCCCCGCGTCCTACAATCGGTTGTTCCAGCGCGCGCCCTGATTTCTCTGTCACATCTTGGAACTTATTGTTGCCTTCATTGCGGAAGAGCTGCGCCGGTTCGGCGTACTTGATCGCAGGCTGCAACTGACTGATGTCGTCAGCGACGTGACCGTTGACGGCAAGAATGTCGAGCCTCCCGTCAAGGTCATAATCGAGAAATAGAGTTCCGAATGTCAGCGACTTCATCGTCATTCGCGCCAAGCCGGTGGAGGGAGCTTGATCGGTGTACAAGCCCGAACCATCGCTGTGATACAGAGCCATGCCTTCGTTGGCAAAATCTCCGACGACCAAACCCTGATGCCCGGAGTTGTCGTAGTCGCCAGCATCTGCACCCATTCCCGCGCGTGCCGTCCCGGCTTCGCTAAACGCTACACCGGTGGGAACGGCCATATCTGTAAAAGTGCCGTTATGATTATTGCGATAAAGTTTATTGGGCTGGGTGTCATTGCTTACGAAAAGATCCAGATAGCCGTCTTCGTCGTAATCTACTAAAGCAATGCCAAGCGACTTACCGGTTGCATCCAGGAGACCCGCCTTTTTCGTAACGTTTTCGAATGTGCCGTTACCTTTGTTGTGGAACAGCTCGCAGCTCTCGCCCTTGTACGCTTCCGGCGTGCAATAGGATTTGCCTTTGCCAGCCAGGGAGCAGTATTGGTCCGTGTCGAGTGACCATTTCACGTAGTGCGCGACGAAGAGGTCGAGTTTGCCGTCGTTGTCATAGTCGAACCAGACGGCGCTGGTCGCGAAACCCGGGCTCGCAACACCCGCATTCGCAGTCACATCCACAAATTTCCCGTTGCCAAGATTATGAAAGAGACGGCTGCTGCCGACGGCAGTGATGTAGATGTCATCATAGCCATCGTTGTCGTAATCGCCGACGGTGCAGCCCAGTCCGTACATTTCGACAGCCAAGCCCGCTTGACGTGTCACGTCAGTGAAGGTGCCATCGTGGTGGTTGTGATAGAGCGCGGGAAACGCCTTGCCGGATTTATGCTCCGGCCAGTCCATCGAATTGACAAATAGTATGTCCTGCCAGCCATCATTGTCGTAATCCAGAGCGCAGACCCCTGGACCCATTGTTTCCGGCAAATACTTTTTCCCGAAGGCGCCGCTGTTGTATTTGAAGCGAATGCCAGCCTGCGCGCTGACGTCAGTAAACTGAATCGGCCCGGAAGGCCTGGCCGGCAAGGGATCTGACTTCGCCATTGTGCTGCTGTTAGCGGCTGGTTGTGGCGGGGCAGATGGAGTAACCGTCGAAGCAGTTGACTCCATCAGTTCTTTCGGGGCTGGAGCCGACTGACTCGCAGGTGTGCGATTACAGCCCACAAGTACCGTGAACCCGATGATGATCAGGAAAGTCAGCCGGACGATTGGGAAGCGTTTGAACATGAGTTCCTGAGACATCGCGGAGCTAGGCGCCTCTTGCCACCACTGCCGTTGCTGTGATCTTTTTTCGCGAGTCCATCCATATCTCGATTGAATTCGCGATTGGCCCAACGATAAACAGCGCGTAAAACGGCGCATACACACTCTGGAAGAAACGCAGCATCGTCTCCACCACCGCAATCAGGAATGCTACCAGGCACTGCCCGCGCTTCGACCGCACCGTGGTCTTAGGGTCGGTAATCATAAAGAAGATGAAGAGCTGGTACATGGGGCCGGTGATGGGCGCGACCTCCGATTGCCAGGGCTGATGCAGCACCCAGCTCCGCAGAAAGGCGAAGGCAAAAAACGAGATCACGTATGTCGCGGTTATATGCAAGCGGCGCACCCGCCAAACAATCACGAATCCCAAGATCCAAATCATCACCATGGGCAGAAGATAATTACCCCACTGGATGCTCAGACTGGCCACGGTTGCGGGCGCGAGAAACAGCATGGCGGACACGCCGAAATTTGACGGATTCCAGATGTGACGGTCTTTGATTCGCAAAACGTACTTGGAAGTGATTGAGATCAGGCTGCAGAGCGCGTAGGGCCAGTACGCGGGGGACCGCAGCAGAATGCCTACGCTGATCCCGGAGATGTAAGCACTGGCCGGATGCGGCCATTTTTTCAGGAAAATTCGGCCGAGCACCAGTTCTGCCGCAATGCTCGTAGCGATCGCGATCATGGTCCGCGGGTAGCTTTCGAGGATGCCGAACGTCAGTTGCCCGACCAGCAGAATGCAAGTAATAAAAATAGGCGCGACATATCGGCTGTCGATCAACGCCCTTTTCGATGGGGAGTGCGGAACCGCCGGCACGGGTGTGATTATGTTGCTCATAGCTGCTCTTGCACCTTATACAGCTGATCGGTGGAAAGTTTGTCGAGGGTCTGAATTTTGCCTGAGGGCCAGCGGATTACGGCTTTGTCGATTTTCGGGTTTTTGCCCAAGCCAAAATGCAGGCGCCGATCATTCTGGGCGCAGAAACCGCTGCCACCGGAAACGTTCTGAATCTGCTTCTCTCCATTCCAGTAGAGGGTCACCTGGGCGCCGATTGCGCTGCGGTTACTGCTGCTTCCTTCGAGTTGAAACTCTATCCAGTGGTTCTCGGGCGTCACGGTGTTGCTGTAGATCAGTAGTGGCCCGCGCTGATTCGCGACCACTACGTCAAGTACGCCACGATTCCACAGGTCCGCCATGGCAACGGAACGTCCGTCGTGGGTATCGCTCACGCCAACTGCCTGGGCGACGTTCACGAAATGGCCGGCGCCGTCATTCAGCCACACATCTTTGTGCTGATAGCCGGAGAGGCTGCGGCCGTCCATTGCAGGCCAGTTGCGGGCGTCGGAAATGATCGAGGTATGCCCACCGGCGATCTTCGAGAAGTCATACCAGTAATCACGGTTATGATCGAGCGAAACGTAGCCGTTGGTGAGAAAAAGATCGAGATTGCCGTCGTTATTGAGGTCGCCGAATTGAGCCCCAAAGCTCCAGCCACCGAGCTCGACACCAAGATCGCGCGCGAGATTTTCGTATTTGAGGCCGCTCCCCGAAGTTCCTTCCTTCGGAACCCAAAGATTGTTTCCCTGAATCAGGACTCCATCTTCGGAAATATTGCTGACGTAAACGGCATATTCACCGCGGTTGAAGACATCACCGACGGCCGCGTTCATACCGCTTTTCGGGGCGAAACCGACGCCCGTCTGCTCGCCTACCTCACGAAAGTGCGCGCCATCGTTGAAGTAGAGTTCGGAAACCCCATAATCGTTCGCGATAAAAAGATCCGGGTGTCCAATGCCTCGCAGATCGACCGCGGCCGCAGCTAAGGCCCAGCGGCGGCTGTCGATCCCGGCTTTCTCGGTGACATCCTCAAATTTGCCGTTGCCTAAATTGCGAAGCAAATATTTTCGTCCGCCGTTTTTAGCGTACTCGAAGCTCTCCGGCATGATCTCGGTGTTCTTCAGATGCCAGAGGTCGATCTTTTCGGAATAGTAACCGCCAATGAAGAGGTCGAGCTTGCCGTCGCCATCGTAGTCGAACCAGATGGCGGTGTTGGCATTGAGCCATGCCGGCAATCCGGCCTGCTCAGTCACGCGAGTAAAGCCATGGCCGTTGTCGTTGTGAAATAGCTCCGGCTTGCCCCACTTGTACAAGAACAGATCTTCGTAGCCATCGTTGTCGTAGTCGCCCCAAACAGCACCCATGGAAACGCCAGTTCCCGGCTGATTGACATCAGCGACACCCATCTTCTCGGCAACATCGGTAAAGGTGCCGTCATGGTTGTTGCGATACAGGCCATTTTTGCTGCCTTCAGCGCTGTTGGTGACATAAATGTCGGGCCAGCCATCGCGATCAAAATCGACAATCGAAACCGCCGCGCCCATGGATGCGACTTCCGGCATGATGGGATCGAGTTTGTGATCGAGAACAGGTCCCTGGTGCACAAAATTAATGCCAGCCCGGTGCGAGACCTCCTGGAGATAAAAGCCATGCCGTGCGAGCGCAGTCTTTGCGTCCAGCGCGAAGCTCTGGTTATGCCGTGCGGACCACCACCGCATCGCGGCCGGAGTAGCCAGCAGGCCAACAAAAAATACGATGAGAACTAATTTTTTTAAATCCAATTTCATTGCAAATTTCTCAATGCGTGGTCAAACTCGTCGTCGGAAACATAACGCGTTTGATACGTCTGCCAGTCTTGCGGATGATGCCGGTAAACCCACTCATCCTGAAGACGGTCCGGTACCGTGACGTACAAGTTTTTCCCGTGATATGGCAACGGCAGCACGGTTTTCGAAAAGGTCGAATTGTAGTCGCCGTCTTTGATCCAGCCGTCACCGGCAATTACGTAATCGCGAACCCAACCCGCTGGCGGAGGAGGCTGCTCGGGAAAACGCAGCGTCATTTCGTCGCCGGAATTCATAATCACGTAGCGGTCATCTATGTTGTCGAGCAACTCGCGCACATCGCCGTATCGGGTGTAATAACCTGTCAGATCGCGATAGCGCTGTTTGGTTCCTTCCAGGTGGTTATAATCGGGCAACTCTGGCGAGGATGGATCGACCTGCTTGATGACAGAATACCCGCGATAGTGCAAATCTGCCATCTCCGGCGCGAGATGATGGATCTTTAATGGCGCCGTGATAGCTTTGGCCCATTGCATCTGGTCCCAATAGATTTCGAGATTGGTCCGCAGGCGGACGCGGCGGGGCGTCCCCGGACGAAAAATATTCGTCAGATCAAAAAGGCATATTTTCTTTCGTCCGGCGGGAAAGCCGAGATTCGGGCGCGCGACTACCCAGCCGCCCTTTCCATCGGGGATTTCAAGACTCAATGCCTTTGCCTGCGGACGCCGGCCCTGCGCGATAGCGACATTAATTGAAGAATCGGTCGGATGCATCCAGCCGCGGGCGATGAGATACAGTGGTCCGCTTACTGGAGCATCGGCGCCGAGCTCAATCTCGACATAATGATCGCGAGTCACGCCCTGATATTGGCCACGACCGAAGGTGTCGAGGTACTTGCCGTCGAGGTCGCGCAAAATACCGGTGACATCCTGCCCATTGTCATCTACGGCATGAGCGACAGCGTGAGGAGTCGAGACAGTCGTGATGGCAAGTTTCGCGGGCGGAATAGCGAAGCGCTCATCGACGTACACCTCGGTGCCCGCAGGATGGTCCACCGTCATCAGATTCAGATAGTCGTAGTAATAGGTTTCCCACAATTCCGCAGTAAACCGAAGATCGTAATAACCATCATGCGCACCGAGTTGGTTTGGACTGATTTTGTACCATTCTTCCGTGGCTTCCACCCGTGCCGTACCGATGGTGTTGATCCGGAGCCCTATCGCCGAACCCCACGGAATTGCATCCTTCACAAATTCCACTTGCTTGCCGTTGTAAGCGAACAAGAACGGGCAGGAACCCTTCAGACGCTGCTCGGTCACAATTTCCTGATCGGCTTTCAAATCGAATTCGGCACGGACAGAGCCGTTCGGCCAGACGATTCGCGCCACATCGAGATGAGCCTGATCGCCGAGCCCAAAGTGAAGAAGCGGTCCGGTGATAGGCTGCTTTTGAACCAGTAATCCAGAACGGACTTCGATTTCTCCCCCAACCCCGAACGGATTAATCCGCTGATCACCCGCTGCCTGCTTGGCGTGGGGACGGATGATCTCCCAGTGATAATTTCTGGTCCCATGATTCACGGCGAGGACCGGTGATCCCGCACTGTCCAACCCGAGAAGGTCGAGCCGGCCGTCTCCGTTCAGGTCGGCGACATCGAAGACCCGCGGCGGACTCTGGGTCTGAATGAGATTGAACTTTCCTTTTCCGTCGCCAAGCCACATCAGGGCGCCATTCTGTGCGCCAGAACCCGAAACGCGCGCCAATATCAAGTCGAGTGCACCGTTGTTGTCGAGATCAGCGACGCGCAGGCGAACATCGTCTTTCAGAACGTTCGGTGCGTCCGGTACACTCGCGATCGTGGTCATCTCGAAGCTTTTGCCTTCATCCTTATCTGAGAGCGCGAGGATGCTGCCGTCCGCCTGAACTACGAGCAGGTCCAGGATGCCGTCATTGTTCACGTCGGCTGTAGCGATGGCCTTGACCGCGGACAGTACTGCAGGCAGCGAACGCTCTTTGAACTGCCCTGTGCGCAGGTTCGTGAACACGTGCAGATGCCCGGCTCCGTCGATCATCAACGCATCGGGATTACCGTCGCCGTCGAGATCAGCCCAGACGAAAGCCGATAGTCCTGCCACCCCGGCAAAGGGATGAATCACGGTAAAAGTTCCGTCTCCGTTGTTGCGCAGAACCACTGGCACTCCACCTGGCGCGCCCATTACGACGTCGAGGTCACCATCAGCCTCAATATCGGCCGCCCATGCTCCCGAGTATTTCGACGAGAGTACCTCGTGCGGCAGCTTGGTGGCCGCAGTCACATCAGTGAACGCTGAAGGTTTGTCTTGCCGGAAGAAGCGAACTCCGCCCGCTCCGGCGAGCACGAGGTCGGTTTTGAAATCGTAATTGAAATCAATGTCGAGAATACCTTCGGGTGATGGCGGCGTATTTGCCCCACCGGGAAACGCGAGAGTCGGCCCCGTGGTCAGGTGAATTTTTTGCGCGTCGGCTTCGATTGCTGTGGCGGGCCCATTGATTCCCAACGAAACTGCTCCAACCCAGCTCCAGTGGCCGGCTTCGCCGTTCGGAAGCGGCCCGGCAGTGAATGAAATTGACGTGTCGGGCGCGGCCGGCTCAAATGATGGGGATTCGATCTTGAGTAGGTGGGTAAACGGTTGTGCCTCGTCCCCGGGGGGCGCCTTCAGGGCGCCCAGACTAAGTCGGTATTCGGGAACGCGCATCAGCACGTTCTTGAGAAATACGGTGCGCGTACCGGCGGCACGCGGGCCTGCGGTGGCAATCGTGCTCTGAAGCTGCGCAAGCTGCTGCCTCGCTTCCGGCGGCCAATCCGAAGATAGGGCGTTGATCCGGTCAACGGCGGACTTCAAAGTGCTTTCATCGCCTCGCTTGGCTGCGATGCGCGCCAGTTCCACCAGAGCCGCGAGATTTTCCGGATGCGCCGCGAGAATCTTCTGGATGGTGTTCTGAACCTCGGCTTCGCTGTTGTCGCCACCCTGTCGTTCGACTTCTTCGGCGAGCTGGTATGCCGCGCGGAGATTCTGGGGATTCAGTTCAAGGGCTTTACGAAGATGCTCGACAGCCGCACTTGAACTTCCACGATCGCTTTCCAGCAGTCCCTGCAAATATTCGATGTGATCGTTTTCAGGCGAGAGGTCGTGTGCTTTCTCCAGGCGCTCTGCGGCCGCATCGTAGTTTCGCTGGCGGAGCGCCAACACACCCCAGTTAGCCCAGCCAGCCGGTTCAGCTGGAACGAGTTTCACTAATTCTGCGAGTTTCTCCTGCGCACGCACGTCATCACCAACCTGCAGCGCGGCCAAGCCCACATAAAAAGTCGTAACAACCTGGGTATAGGCCTGTGTTCCTTTGTGCGGTAGTTTCGAACTCGAGCACGCGTTGAGTGCAAGCAGGGCGACAATCAACAAAGAGACCTGGGCGCGCTCAGCGTTGCCATTCCACATTGAGTTCACGAAGGAGATGACACTCGGTTGCGCATCATTATAGATAACCCTACTACCCCGCACTGATCGCAACGATTTCATGATTGGATTTGTTTCGCTTGCATTGCAGCGCGCTTTTTCCTGGTACGCTCGCGTTTCTTTGAGATTCCCCGATACCACAGAAAACCAACGGCGACGAACGGCAACGAAAAGAACACCAGTCCGAAGCGGCCCATCAGCGTCGGCGTGGCCTCGACCCTGGAAAACGCTTCGCCATTTCCTGCTGAACTCTCCAGCACCAGGTGCACGCGCCAAAACTCGTCGCGATCAAAGTCAGCATAGGTCTTGTACTGGACCTGGTTGCGTGTGTCATCGCGATCGGCTGTATAGAAGGCTTCGCGAAGCCGGCCGCTCTCCGGCTGCACTCCAATTTTCACTTTCAAATCCTTGGGTATGGTGCCCCCGGGAATGGGATCGACGATGACGTAAAACAAGCCCTGGCCGATATCCGGGTGAGTCCACAGGGCGATGACGACCGGCCCGACTCGCTGGTTTTCAATAATGGGGAACGGCGGCCCGATGTGTGCGCTCGCTGGCGCCGATAGCACAGCTATTGCGACGCCCACGACGAACGCATTGATCGTCATTTTCATTACGGGTGAAATATTGCACCTTTGTCAGCTACTCATCAGCATGGTTGCCCGCATTTCCATGGGTTGGAAGATCAACCAGACCGCCGCGAGCCAGATGATCAAGGACACGGCAGCCCACGGGATAAATGCTCGCATGGGATGTTCGGGGCAATCCTCATCCGCTAATCGGCGAGTCACCAGCAATGAGCCGAAAAATCCCAGGATGAGGAATCCCAGTTGAACCGGCTGCACGAAGCGAGTCGGGACTCCTACCCACAGCCAGTGTGGATGCCCAAGCGACAACCCCACACTCGCCGCCGCGCTCTGGGTCACGGGAACGATGGTGAAGAGCCCACTCAGAAAGTGAAAGCCGTAGTGGGCGAGCCACATCCCGAAACCAAGGGGAACCAGGGCGTAGCTGTACCGCACCATTATCGGAATCAGCCCTTTGGAAGTGGCTTTCAGCCTTTGGGTGATCCATGCCGCACCGCCAAGCAAGACGATGGGCTCGACCAGCAGAAAGAAAGCAAAAATCGTGGCTAACACCGGAGCTTCGTGAGTCACGTGCAGCAATCTTGCCAGCCACTGTTCGACAACATACACCGGGCTCACCATACCGAACGCATTCAGTAGCGCACCGAAGGTGAAGACCAGCATGAGTGCGGCGATGTCTGTGCGGCGGGAAAAGAAACCGATCCCTGAGCGCATAGAATCGACCATCAGTTCGGTCGCCGGCATCCGGCTCAAGATGCCCACATTGTCGTGCGGGCAGGCGTGAACGCAATCCAGGCAAAAAGTGCAGTCCATGTTGCCGACCTTAAGCGGCTGAAACAGAGCCAGTTCACAGCCGCGCTGCAGGATTACGAAATCGGAGCCAGGCTGTCGCTGGCCGCGGATGCAGTCCTTCGTCTGGCAACCGGTGCAAACTTCCTGATCGCGGACCGCCACTTCCAAGGGGGAAATTGTCGATGCGGCAAAGTTGAACTGGCCCAGCGGACAAACAAACTTGCAGAACGCGGCATGTTTGAACAGTCCATCGACGATTAACACCCCAGCGAAATAGGCAATGATCAGCCACGCCGTTCCCCATGGCGACGCCCAGAGGTCATAAAGTTCGTACAGAAAGAGAACAAGCACGAAGAGGCCGGCCGAGAGCCACTTGTTTCTCAGCATGCGTGGCCAATTCCAGCGCGGACGAAAAAGCTTGCGTGCAGCGTTGCGCACGAGCATGAAGGGACAGGCAAGGCAGAAGAAATTCCCCGCGGCGAGTATGACCAGAGCCAGGACGCCGCGGAAATGCAGCCAGGTCAACACCGTCGCCAGATTTTTGGGTGCGAGCGAAGGTCCCAGCAGACCGTGCAAAATCATCAGCACACCAATCAGCAGGAATGGGATCTGCAAGGCCGTGCGGGAGTGCCGCCACCTTAGAAACCGGCCGATCACGGGCGTGTGCAACAGATCGAAGGGCGGAGATTCTGCAACCTCAGGCTCGGGAATGACGAAGGTTCGGGACACTATTTACTTTTGACTCCCTTTAGATCCATTTGTTCTTCCATGTTGTGCCCATCCGGCAGGGCGATGTGGATAAGAACAACCCAATCACCGCCCATGTTCAGGTTCAAGTGCCCCTGGTAGTGCCCGGAAGAGTCTTCTTGCGCATCTCCGAAAACCGGAGCCATGCCGGCATGGGTCATGTCTCCCTCCAACGTGACATGAGCGTCCGAGACAGGCTTCCCGGCGTCGCTTAAACGAAAGCTTACCGTGGTGTTGCCGACATGCACCGGCTGGGGAGAAACTTCTTTGTCCGTCACGATCAGAGGTCGATGTGACGCCGATCTCGAACAAGCGGCGACGAATAACAACCCGATAAACAATAGGAGGATATGAAGCCCTCTCGTGAGTGGGCGTGTGGGCCCTCCTCGCCGAAAGTCAGACTTCATATCCCCCCATGGTTCGGATTGATGTCCAGTGTTCGAGTAAGGCGCTAGGCTGCACACGCAGCCGTCACGTCCTCATCCCTTCCCCACTCACAGGTGCAGGCGGGATTGCCTTCGCCCTCGGCTGGGAACATATGGTAGTACATGCCGATGACCATGGGAATGAAAACGATCGTGTTGTAGAAGAGATGCAGTTCGACTCGTGGGATCACTAACTGCAGAATGCTGCAGGGTACGGGCTTGTGCCAGAAATTGTGATGGAATGTCGCTTGATAAATGAGCAGCAGATGCTCGAAGTGATGCCAGAACTGAATCCCGAATGCCACCATCCACCAGGTGTGTGAGGTTCCCGTGAAGCCCTTCCGCAATATCCAAATTCCAATAAGCATGACCAGAGCGTAACCGTAGTGAAGAGCTTCGGTCTGGACAAGCCAGGGATAGTACAGACCGAGCAGACCCAATGCCTTAGCCCGCGGCCAGTGCATGACATAGACTTGATAGGCCTGTACCAGATGCTCAGCCCAATGACCGAGCACGATAACCATGAAAAGTTGCAGGGCTCGCTCATGCCATCGGGTGTTCAATTTTTCAAAGAAACCTGGATTGGCTCTTTCCGCAACATGAATGCCTGGAACTGTAGAACTCGAAACCGCCATGAACCGCCTCCTCACCCACGACCTGAGCCGGGAAATGTGATTACGGTCACATTTCAGCAACGATGGGTCAATAATCGATTTGTACTAGCACCCCATTTGACTAGTGCGATTCGGTTCCGTTTAGGAGTTCCCAGCTTGCGCTTGGGGTCATATTCGCCTCAAAATTGGAAATTGGTTTCCAAGAACGCCAGCTGGCCATTGGCGTTGCGCGGGTAGATACTTTGAATCACGCTTTTGCCCCATGCGTGCCCATAATACGGAGAAATGCTGAACGTCCGATTAACCTGGTAATCGGCGCTGAGGTCCCACACATTTGCGAGGCCTTGATGTCCGCCGCTGGGACGTCCTGTGAAACCGAACGTCTTTGGCTGGAACGCGCCGCCGCCCAGATACCAGAGATCGTGAGAACTGGCTAGGCGCATGGCATGTGCTTCACTGCGAACGCTCAGCTTGGACCAGGGCTTCAGGTTCAAGGTGGCATAGGCGTCCGCATTGTTCATCATGTTGTAAAAGGGGAACCGGGCATAAGCGCGTGGCGTGGTCAGAACCTGGAAGAATGTGCCATTGGTCCCGTCTTTGGGATTGCCATCGCCACTTCCATATGAGTAGCCGAGGCTGATCCACGGATGCAGGGCCGTGACGGCAGGCTGCCACCCGGCTTCTCCGACGAATGCGCCGGCGCGCTGGGTAATAGCTCCCCACGAACCACTTTGTAGCGCGCCCCAAACCAGGAAATCGAAATTTCCAGCGCTCTCGGTCTTGACGACGTGCGCGTAATTCGCTCCATAGGTGGCAATCTCGATCTTGCCCAGGTCCGCGGTGCGAACCGCTGCAAGCCGGTTATCAGTTTTCAGTACGGTGTTGCGATCGTCCACATAGCCGACGGCGAAAACGCGCAGCGCGCCTGCGCCATGCGGCGTTTGCACCGCATGGTTGAAGGACCCGTAGTACACCTCGGTGTCAAGTTCGTCCATCCCGTCCACCTGGAAAACGCCTTGCACCGGGCGGGCGCCAAACAAGGTGAAATCATTCGAGCCGGAGTTCAAAGAGAATTGCCCTCCGTCAAAGGTTCGCTGGACTGCGGCAAAAGCGAAATTCGAAATAAGGCGGTTCGCGATGCGCGTCTGTACGACGCTGGCCAGCATCTGATCTTGCGGCTTCACTTCCATACCGTCGAAAAATTCAAACCGTCCCAGCTTTACACTGGCGTGGCCCACGTGCTTGAAAGTGACATAGGCTTGCTTCAGAAATCCGCCGGTATTATTGACTTGGTTTCCATTCGCAGCGTAGTAGGTGCCTCCGAGTCCAAGCTGGCCGAGCGGTGCGGGAGCAACGGCATCGTTGGGCAATCCGAGGATCGATGCAGTTTCGCCTTCGATAAACCAATCCACACGCTCGCGTGTCTGGCCAACGCCGACGCGCAGCAGCGAATCGAATAGCGGGTAGTTGCTGTTGCCGGTATTCCCTTCGAACCAGTTCCAACCCTCGGTTCGGGTCCGCCAGTTGATCGAGATCTCAAATGGACCAGCTTTGTGCTTCGCCAATTTCGGCGCTTGCGCTTTCGACATCTGCGGCACTGGGGTTGCATCCAACCGTGTAACTTGCTGCGAGCCGGTCTGCGTGGCCACCCCTTGTAATTGCTGGCCATGCGCGACAACGCCCGACAGCAGCCAGATTCCAAGCATGATGTGCCCCACGATTGCAAATTTCATATGGTCTCCTGCTGCGGTTATGTTTGCTTGCTGACTAGACCTGGGATCTTGAAGCGTTAGCTCGCAAGT
>Ga0105241_10002428_pt1 | contig 13981 bp, 15 predicted proteins | sample KBSC64metaG_FD_80422 | JGI IMG/M metagenome (GOLD analysis project Ga0105241, IMG submission 80422) | Corn rhizosphere microbial communities from Kellogg Biological Station, Michigan, USA - KBS C6-4 metaG | ecosystem: Host-associated > Plants > Roots > Rhizosphere > Soil | place: Michigan, USA... | reverse complement strand
TATTGAAATGCCGTAGGTTCGGTTCTCCTCGTTAAACCCCTAGAATCAAGAGCACGGGCCCAGCGGCCCGTGCTTTTTTTCGTAGTCCTCTCGCTACCCTTCGCTCCCTGGCGGAGCCTCGTTTCCCGTTTAGCATCAATGAGATAACCCCCGCACGAGCGGGACGCTCGCGCCTACATCCGCTAGAACAGGTACAATCAAAGATTCGCCGGTATGTCGGACATCCGCCGTGGTCTCATCATCGTGAATACAGGCCCAGGCAAGGGCAAAACTACCGCCGCCATGGGCACCGGGCTGAGGGCTGTGGGCCAGGGGATGCGGGTCCTGATGCTCCAGTTTTTAAAGGGATCGTGGCATTACGGCGAACTGGATGCCGTCCAGGCCTTTGGCGACAAGTTCGTCATGAAGCAGATGGGCCGCGGGTTTGTTAAAGTCGGAGCCGAAAAGCCCGATCCGGAAGACGTCCGCATGGTGGAAGAGGCCTGGGCGGAAGCGGCCAAGGCAATCAATTCCGGCACTTGGGATTTGGTCATCCTGGACGAGATTAATTACGCCATCAGCTACGGTATGCTCGACCCGGCCAAGGTGGTGGAGACTCTGAAGAGCAAACCCGAAATGGTGCACATTATCTTGACCGGCCGGAACGCTCATCCGACAATCGTTGAGGCCGCTGACACAGTAACCGAAATGCGCCAGGTCAAGCACGCCTACGAAAAAGGCGTGATGGCGCAGCGAGGGATCGAGTACTAAAAACCGTCGTCAGTCTTCAGTCGTCGGTCCTCAGCCATTCGCCGACGGCCCTTGGCTAACGAAGGGTTTCGATGTGCGGCTGAAGACTGATGACCGAAGACTGACGACTGATCTATGGCATGGTTTAAGCGACAAGCCGGTGAGCTGGATACTTCGGGCGAGCGCAAGGTTCGTACCGAAGGACTGTGGGTGAAGTGTGACACCTGCCGCCAGATTATCTGGAAGAAGGACCTGGAAGAGAACCTCAACGTCTGCCCCAAGTGCGATCGTCACTTCAAGATCGACGCCCGCACCCGCCTTGCTCAGCTTCTGGATGACAACGAATACGAGGTCTCCGACGCCAATCTGGCTTCGACCGATCCGCTGAAATTTGTAGATCTCAAGGCCTATTCGGCGCGCCTGAAGCAGGCCCAGGCCGACACCGGACTGAAAGACGCGGTGATCAATGCCCGCGGCAAATTGAATGGGCGCACGGTAATCGTCAGTTCGATGGAATACGCGTTCATCGGCGGAAGCATGGGAGCCGTAGTCGGCGAGGCCATCACCCGAGCGATTGAGCAAGCCACGGAAACCAAGGCTCCGATCGTCATCGTCTCCGCTTCGGGCGGAGCGCGCATGATGGAAGGCGTCATCAGCCTCATGCAGCTGGCCAAAATTTCAGCCGCCCTGGCGCGTCTCGACGAAGCCAAAGTGCCGTTTATTTCGATCCTGACCGACCCGACCACGGGAGGCGTGACTGCTTCCTTCGCCATGCTCGGCGATCTGAACATTGCCGAACCGGGAGCCCTGATCGGTTTCGCCGGTCCCCGAGTGATCGAGCAGACTATCCGTCAAAAGCTCCCCCAGGGATTCCAGCGCAGCGAATTTCTGCTGGAACACGGCATGCTGGATGCAGTCGTCCACCGGCGTCAGCTGAAGGCGTACATCTCGCGGGCGCTGGACTTTATGGATCAGACCACGGCCGTCGGACGTCAGACGTCAGCTTAGAACAGTCGTCAGTCCTCGGTCGTCAGTCTCCAGCCCATCTCAATCACAAGCCACAGTTTGTTCATGTCGGACCGCGCCTTCCCCTTTTCAGCCCATCAACTATGCATTTCAATGCGACAGACTCGAAGGCCCAAAGCCGAAGCTGCTAACCTAGGATTGGCTGAAGACCGACGACCGAAGACTGACGACGATTTTCTGATCTGACGACTGATGTCCGCCTACCAAACCGCCATCGCTCGCATGTTCGCCCTGGGCCACGAACTGGCCCAAACGCCTTCGCACAAGTTCGATCTGGCGCACATGCGTGTCTTGCTGGCCGCTCTAGACAATCCCGAGCGGCGTTTTCCCTCCGTTTTAATCGCTGGGACGAACGGCAAGGGTTCTACGGCCTCGACCCTGGCATCGATTCTGCAAGCCTCGGGGTCGCGTACCGGGCTTTATACCTCTCCTCACTTGGTGCGGATCAACGAACGCATACGAATTGATGGAGAGCAGATCGGCGATGACGATTTTGCCCTCGTCCACGACTTGGTTGATCGCACCGCTGAACGGTTGGTAAGCGAGGGCGAACTACCTTGGCATCCCAGCTTCTTCGAGATGCTCACCGCGATTGCCTTCGAGCATTTCGCTCGCCGGAAGGTGGACATTGCAGTGCTCGAAGTCGGCATGGGCGGCCGTCTGGATGCCACCAACGTGGTCGAGCCACGAGTCAGCGTCATCACCGATATCTCGCTCGACCATCAGAAATATCTGGGCGACACCGTAGCTGAGATTGCGGCCGAGAAGGCAGGAATCATCCGTCCGGGCGGAGTGGTAGTGACGTTGCCCCAGCAACCCCAGGCCAACGACGTGATCGGGAACACGATTCTGGATCGGGGAGCGCGGGGAGTAAATGCCGTGCCATATGTACCGCCGGTGAGCCCAGCCAGTAGCGAATACCGCGCAGATAATGCGGCCAAGACACCTGTCTCCCGCTATCCCATGCAAGTGATGGGTGAGCAGATCATGGTCGAGACTCCCCTGCTGGGACGCCATCAGCTGAGGAATGTCGCGCTGGCGATTGCAGCTGCGGAAGAACTGAGCCGCCAGGGATTTCCCGTGACCGCTTCCTCAATCGAACGAGGCATTCGCGAGACGCATTGGCCCGGACGGTTCCAGGTGCTGCCATCTAAGGACAGCGCTCCCGAGTATGTGTTTGATGTGGCCCACAATCCAGCCGGAGCCTGGGCGCTGCGTTCGACGCTGTCGGCTGGATATCCCGACCGCCCGCTGACATTTGTTTTCGGCGCGATGCGAGACAAGGCCATCGGAGAGATGGCGGAGATTCTGTTTCCGTTGGCGGACAGAGTGATTGCCACTCGCGCAGACAATCCCCGCTCGGCGAGTCCAGAAGAGATTCGTGAAGCGGCCTCGCGGACCTCGACCCCGATTGAAGGAGCTGCGGACGTGGCTGCCGCTATCGAAATGGCAAAAACCGAAGCCCGGGCGGATAGCGTGGTGGTTATTACCGGATCGATATACATTGTAGGAGAGGCGATGCGACTGCTCGGCGCGCGCATCTAAACAGGCAGTGCCATCCGTGAAAACACCGTTCGAGATGGATAGCCCGACGGAACTGGCTGAGACGGCCAGCCCGGCGCAACCGTTGACTGGGGCCGATTCCCGGCACTACGGTTGGCTCAGCCGCCTGCGTTCCTATTTCATCTTCGATCCTCTTATCTGGATGTACACCGTAGTCCTCGGAATTATTTCCGTTCCGGTATCGCTTTTTGGAAACCAGGGACGTATCCTGCACAGCTTCGCTCGCTTCTGGTCCTGGCTGATCATGAAGACGATTGCCTCGCCAACGAAAGTGACCGGGCTGGATGCGATCGATACTTCGAAGCCCCACGTCTACGCCGTCAATCACGCTTCCGCGCTAGATATTCCGGTTCTCTACGTGTATCTGCCCTTCGAGTTCCGCATTGCCTTCAAGAAAGAGTTGCTGGCGTATCCGATTGTGGGATGGCATCTCAACCGCTCGGGGCAGATCTGTGTGGACCAGCAGAACCCGTCGAAATCGATCGGCAGCATCCGTGCCGCCCTTAAGAGTCTGAAAAGCGGCATGCCCTTCGTCATTTTCCCCGAAGGCGGCCGCACGCCCGATGGCGAGATCAAACCGTTCTTGCCGGGAGCGTTATTTTTAGCCATCAAAGCGCAGGTGGATGTTGTGCCGGTCGCCCTGGTGGGAACGTTTGAGCTGCTGCCTATGAACACTTATCACATCAAGTGCCGGCCTCTGGAGATGCGGGTAGGCAAGCCCATTTCAACCGAAGGCTACACCTTGCGCAATATGGACGAGCTTTCGGATCGGGTGCATCAGGCGGTGGAGGATTTGTACAAAGGAAGACCGCTGTAAAAACCAGATATTAGTTTTTAGTTCTCAGTTCTCAGTTGGTCTGTTAGCTGGCTGCTTCGACGGGCTGCATTCGAAGTTCTTCTACTTTTTCAGCGATAGCGTATTTCAGATCATCAACCCCTTTGCCGGTTACGGCTGAGATGGGATAAAGCTCCAGCTTGTTCTTCTTGCAATAGCGTTTGAGCTTTGCCAATTTCTCTTTGTTCGCCACGTCGATCTTGGAAGCCACCATGATTACGGGCTTGTCTTCCAGATGGGCTCCGAAGCTGGCCAGTTCTTCAGAGATGACTTCTACATCTTTCACCGGATCAGGCCTTCCGCTGGCGTCTGAAACGTCCACCATGTGTACCAACAGACGGTTGCGTTCGATGTGCCGCAAGAACTGCGTGCCCAACCCGGCGCCGGTGTGCGCGCCTTCAATCAGGCCAGGAATATCTGCGACAACAAAGCTTTTTTCGTCCGGCGGTTGGCCAGCCACAGCCACGCCGAGGTTGGGCTGAAGCGTAGTAAACGGATAATCCGCAATCTTCGGCCTTGCTGCCGATATAACTGAGATCAGCGTGGACTTTCCGACATTCGGATAGCCGACCAGGCCGACATCGGCGAGAAGTTTCAATTCCAGACGGAAGACCCGCTCTTCACCGGGACGTCCGGGTTCGTGTTCTCGCGGAGCCTGGTGAGTCGAAGTCGCGAAGCGTGCGTTGCCGCGTCCACCGCGCCCGCCGCACGCAACGACAATCCGATCGTCGGGACTGGAGAAGTCGTGTATTTTCTCTCCAGTTTCATCGTCGTACAGGATCGTGCCCACCGGAACTTTCAGCAGCACATCCACGCCTTCGCGGCCGGTGCGGTTAGAACCTTCGCCATGGCGTCCGCGCTGCGCTTTGTATTCGGGATTGAAGCGGAAGTGCACCAGCGTGTTGTGGCGCTCGCTGGATTCCATGATGACATCGCCGCCCTTGCCGCCATCGCCACCGGAAGGTCCGCCGTGCGGAACAAACTTCTCCCTGCGGAAAGCCATGCAGCCATTCCCGCCATCCCCAGCCTTGACCCGTATTTTTGCCTCGTCTATGAACACAGTCGTCAGTCTTCGGTCGTCAGTCGCCAGTCGTCAGCCCAACCACGAACCACGTAGGGGACAGCCTCTCCCGTCTGGCCAGGCCGAGGGAAGCTCGGCAAAGATTTTGCCTTTCACTGAAAGCTGACAGCTGAGAGCTGACAGCTTAAATAAAAAAGCCCCGGCCTGATAGGCGAGGCTGTATAGCTGATGTCCCGTCCGTTCCGGAGATACCGCTACTTCGCTTCCAGCGGCTCAACCATGACGAACTTGCCCATCGAACCCTTGTCGAGGAATTTGATGCGTCCGCTGATTTTGGCGAAGAGCGTATCGTCTTTGCCGCGGCCAACGTTGAGGCCCGGTTTGACCCGCGTGCCGCGCTGCCGCACGATGATCGTGCCGCCCGGGACAACTTGTCCGCCAAAAGCCTTAAAGCCTAGCCGCTGCGCGTTAGAGTCGCGTCCGTTTCGTGAACTGCCTAAACCTTTTTTATGTGCCATTGATTTTCAGTTTCCAGTTTCTGATTTCAAATTCTGGTGCTACTTTTTCTTTTTTGGAGCGGCTTTCTTTGGAGCTGCCTTTTTCGCCGCGGGTTTTTTCGCCGAACCCTTCGCTACTTTCGCCTCGGCCTTGGGAGACTCGTCTGTCTCCGCCTTTACCTTTTTCGGCTTTGCTACTTTCTTGGGAAGCTCGGGAGCAGTGAATTTCTGCCCGTCGAACGCGATCTCTGTGATGCGCACTGCCGTGTATCCCTGGCGATGTCCGCGCAGCTTCTTGTACTGCTTCTTGCGCTTGTAGTGGAACACCAGGATTTTTGCGCCGCGGCCCTGCTCCATCACTTCGCCAGTCACGAGCGCCGAGGATTGCGGGCGGCCGATCTGGCCAGCCTCGCCGGAGACAGCCAGCACATCGTTGAACTCGATCTTTCCGTCGCTGCCGTTGCCCTGGTTCTCGAGCCGAATCACATCCCCGGGCGCCACCCGGTACTGTTTACCACCGGCGCGGATGACCGCGTACATACTTATGCCTCCGTCCAATCTTGTGCCCGTCGCGGCCTGGCGCGATTGCGGGAAACCTGCTGAATTTCCTGTGCTTGCTTTCCGCGTCGGCGCTTTCGGCAACGAATGCGGGGCGGCTCCAGAACGGAACCGTGAGTACAGGCAAACTCAACTATTTTAGCGTGTGCTGTGGAAAAGCGTCAAACCGGCATCTCCGGGATTTGGAGATCCTTCGTGCACCTTCGTGTCCTTCGTGGTTCATGAAGTTCAGGCCTCTGCCCGTCGGCTCTCAGCTCAAAAGGGCCGCCGGCTTTGAGCTTTCCCTCGACCTATGCGACAATTCCTCGCCATAACGGAGGAATAGCAATGTACAAGCGCTTCTTACTGACCCTGTTCTGTGTCCTCGCACTGACCCTTTCCAGCTTTGCCGCTCATAAGCCGAAGAAGAAGACCGTCGCGCCGACCGCCCCGGATAAAGCCTACCTGCAGAAGATTCTGGACGGCTGGGGTGCCATGAATGTAGCCAACATGGCCCAGTACTACGACCAGGGCGACTACAACTTCTTCGACATCGCACCGCTGAAATACAGCAACTGGGGCGAGTATCAGAAGGGCGTCACCGAAGTATTGAAGACATACAAGAACCTAAAGCTCACGCTTAACGACGACACTCAGATCCATACCGACGGCAATCTGACCTGGACGACGAGCACCGTCAAGGAAGATGCCCTCACAGCCGCCGGGAAGCACGAAATGGCGGTCCTGAGGTGGACTTTGATCTTCGAGAAGCAGGCCGGCAAGTGGATGATTGTGCACGAGCACATGTCCGAGCCGTTGCAGTAGCAGAGCAACGAATCCGGACGGGCTAAGCTCGTCCGGATTTACCAGTATGCCTTGACCAAAAAGTACCCCGTCATCGCCGTTCCCACCAGAATCACAAATCCTCGTATCCACGGCTGAGGCAGTTTCTGCGCGTAGTGTGCGCCGAAGTACCCACCCACCAGCGCGCCAACAATCATGACCACGGCCTGCGGCCAGTAGATCGCACCTTTCAGGACGAACACCAGTGCGGCCACGCCGTTGATGGTGGTTCCCAGAACACTTTTGAGAGCGTTCATAGCATGGATGTTCGTCATCCCGACGGCCGTCAGCATGGCCAGGTTGACGATGCCAATGCCGCCACCGAAATAGCCGCCATAAACCGCCACACCCAATTCGAAAATTGACGCGCCCACGATGGCCGCTACGGTTGCGTCGTGTCCGACGCTCGACACCCGGTTACCCGCCAGGCGTTTTCCGAAGGCGAATAGTAGCGTTGCTCCCAGCATCAGCCAGGGCAGCACGCGCATAAAAGTGTGTGGCGGCGTTCGCAACAGCAGCACTGCCCCGGCAATTCCACCGATCAGGCTGGTGAGCAGCAGCGGCAACAGCACCCGGCGCGGTACATCCAGGTGATTGCGGTACGCGCCTCCGCTGGCGGCTGCGCCCGTCCATAGGGCCAGGGTATTGGTAGCATTTGCTGGAATCGGAGGTACGCCCATGAACAGAAGCGCAGGAAAAGACACAAAACTGCCTCCGCCCGCGACCGCGTTTTGGACCCCGCCAATGATGCCGGCGACCAGCAGGAACATGGCGTGATTGAGCGTCAAGGATAAAGGTTTATCACAAGATGAGCCGCGTAAGGATCGCCGTTCCCCGGCTATCCAGCCGAGCGCGGCTACTCTACTTTGCCTCTGAACTCTTGCTACCGTTTCTGCGGTCGCCCCGTCTGATCGCAAGCACTTTCAGTGGAGGCGCTATGCAAATTTTGCGAAGCTGCAAGATAACTCTGATCTTCTGTGCCCTCACTTGGGTGGCCGCTGCTCAGCAGAACAATACAGCCCAACCCAGGCCTTGCTCCGAGCCGGAGCAGAAGCAGCTCGATTTCTGGGTCGGAGAATGGGATCTCACCTGGCCGGGGAATAATCCGGGCGAGACCGCTCATGGCACGAACACTATCAAGCGCATCCTGGATGGGTGCATCGTGCAAGAGAATTTCTCCGGTGGCGATGCCATGCACTTAAGAGGACAGAGTGTTTCCATTTTTGACATACGAGGCGGCAAGTGGAAACAAACCTGGGTCGATAACGAAGGCGGCTATCTGGATTTGGTAGGTGAATTCAAAGATGGCCAGATGATTCTGGCCCGCGAGGCTACGCGTCCTGACGGCACCAAGGGGATGCAACGGATGGTGTTCAAAAACATCACTCCCAACGAGTTTGACTGGAGTTGGGAAGGCTCAAAAGACGGCGGCAAAACCTGGACAGTCCAATGGCCGATTCACTATAAGCGGAAGCTTTAGCGAGGACGTACCTACCAGGGTCCGTGTGGAATCGGGTCCCTGCGACTTTGCTCAGGGCAAGCTCCGACCCGGTCCCACACAAACTGGAAAGGGTTTGCTAAAACTACTCGCCGGCTGCAGCCGCGGCACGCGACGAAACGCGATCACGGATGTCGCGGGCTTTACTGGCCAGGTTGCTGCGGGTTTCTTCGCCGCTCGCGGGAGCCAGCAACAAACCTACTCCGATACCGATGCCCAGACCCAGCAATGCGGCTGCGGCAGTTCCCATCACGTTGCTGTCCTCACCTCGGATCACGTCACTGGCCCGGCTAACGCGGTCAGCTGCGGTCTCGTAAGTGTCTTGTGCTCTCGAGCGGAGGTCTTCGACCGTGCCGCCCATGCGATTCCGCCACGAGTCAAGGAGATATACGCCCGTCCCTAGCAGAATATTTAGAAGAACTTTGTCTTTACGTGATCCCATTTTCACTTCTCCAGACGAGCAATACTCGCCAGTTTCTAGATGCGGAAAGCTGCTTTGCAGTTGGTACCATTTTCGCACAGGATGGGACGCGCGGGGAGTGTCTGAGCGGGACGAGCCGGTTTCTAATTCCCAATCCGGACTATCGCGAAGGTAGCGCCGGCCTCCGGCCGGCTGTCGGATGGGCGTCCCGCCCACCCCTTCGGGCCGGCGGGACGCCGGCGCTACAAAACACCGGCGCTACAACTTGATTCACCCGGCCATGGTGTAGAGCATGCGCATGTCCCAGTCCGCCAGGGCGGTGAGCCGGCGATTGCCCAGCATCCAGTTGCTGCCCTCGGGTTGAGTCGAAACTCGTTTAACCAGCACGCAAGGACAGCCACGCGCCCGCAAATCGAGCTCTGCCGGTTTGAAACCTCGAGTGGAAAGAAGATACTTCCTGGTCTCGTCCGATAGGGTTGCAGCCCATGCGAAGAGTTCCTGAAAGCGTCCCAGATCGATAGCGGCGTCGAGCAACCCAGCCCGGACCGAAGCCGAAGTGCCCTCGAGATCGACAATTCTGACTCTGGTTGGATGGTGCGCTCCCGAGCGCTCACACTTGAGAACCAGATATCCCCGCATGGGCGACGTGCCCCAATAGAGAAATCGATACACGCTCAAAGGATCTCGAAAACGCCAGGCAAGAAATTCCCGATCGCGTACGTGCCGGATACGCCCGTCATAACCGAGGTGGCTCACCAACTCGGCCATGGCATCCGGGCGAGGTTCCCGCTCGATGGAGATGGCATCCGCCTCTTTGCGAGAGGACATTCGATCAAGGTGAGCGAACGGATCGCGCTCGGCTGGCGTGCGAAGAAATCTGCTTTCCGCATACCTGTGCACGAACGAGATTCGCTTCAACACCCGCCGGCCTTTCCGGGCAAGATTCAATCCTCTCTCCAGACTGATAGGCTCCAGCGGTCCCGCGCTTTTCCATCCCATGGCCAGCGAACTGACGACAGTGACCGGGCTCCCACTCAGGTTGAGCACGTACTCGTGACCGCTCTTGGCCAGATCCTCAAACGCCGCTCTCATGATCACGGTGGAGAGTCTGCGGTTGCGGTGACTGGGCACGATCACCGCGTCATCGGCCACCAATATTGCGTGTGTTTGACGCGGCGACCCTAATTCCCATTTGGACTGGTAGAACCCTCGCATGCCCACGAGTTTGCTGCCCTGCAAGGCGAGATAGATTACGGGCTCGTTGGCGTAAGGATTTTCTTCATACTTCCACTCGAGATACCGCGTCGCGAATTTGGGTTCGCTGGTCCAGAGATGAGTTTGCAGCTTTGCCACTTGAGATTTATGCTCCGGGCGATAACGTACGATCTCGTACCCGTCTACCATCCGCGGCGTCGAATCAGCGGCCACGGTTTTTCTCCACAAAGTTCGCGATGCTGGTGACAGTATCCAACTCGTCAGCCAGATCGAACTTCGTTGGATCGACCGGCTTTCCCACCCGCTCTTCGATCCAGAGAATGAGTTGGTAGAGCGCCAGAGAATCGATGATGCCAGAGCGCACGAGCGAAGTATCGCGATCCCAGTTTCTCGGCAGGGTCAGATTCCAGCTCTCGATCAGCGCGATGACATCATCTCGAGTTGACACCCTAAGCTCCACTCTCTGTCGCAGGATTTTGCCACTATTCAAGATGCCAAACTCTCTCAACGCATAAGAGCGCGGAAATCGACGGCCTTGAGGCTCGCGCATCGTTCCGCGACCGTACTGCGGTTCACTTTGCCGCGCGAGGTTCGAGGAATTTCGTCCACAATGTACCAGCGCTGCGGCAACTGGTGTTTTCCCAGGTGGAATGCTGCCCACTCGTAGAGGCGCCGCAATGTCGCTTCGTCCGTGGAGCGCAATACCACGGCGATACCCACGTCCTCGCCCTGGAGCGGTTCCTCGAATGCAAAAGTGCAGACGTCGGTGGTTTCCTCAAAACGCTCGACTACGGAATCGATATCGCTGGGATAGATCTTCATCCCGCCTTTGTTAATTTCCTCGCGCTCGCGACCCCGCAGGTAAAGATAGCCGCGATCATCCACGAGACCGATATCACCGGTCACAAACCATCCCCGGGTCACCAGTTCGCGAGTCAGATCATCGCGATCAAGGTAGCCACGCATGAGCGCCGGGGTGTTCACCCATACGTAGCCCGACTCTCCCCGCTTGCAGGACTCCGCGAATCCGGGCGCGATGTCTGTGCTTTTACTCTTCAAAACGCTGATCACGCCACCCCACGCCTCACCGATCAGGCCATCTTCCGGCGAGAAATCCGGGACCGTGGTTCCAGCCATCCAGCTTCCGGTTTCCGTGATGCCGTACGCATTGAAGACCTGCTGAATTCCGCTCCATTCCTGAACCGATTTCCAGAGCGCGGCTGAGAGCGGCGCCGATCCGCAGAAAATCCGTTTCAGCGTTCGCGACTGCGGAGGCTTCGTGGTCTTAAGTGCCAGCTTCCATACCGGAGGCACGGACGACATGAAAGTGATCTCATGCTGATCGAGAGTCGCTCCCAGTCGCATGACCACATCCGGCCGAAAGGGAGGGCCGACAAAAAGATGCTGTCCCGAAAGCCAGGGGAAGAGGCAGTTGCAGATAAGTCCGTGACCAAAATGAGTGGGCAGCAGACAAAGAGTACGGCGGTACGAATCCAGGCCAAGGCTCTGGCGCAGGCTCATCCAGCGAGCACGCAGTGAACGATGCGTGTGCACCACACCTTTTGGTTTTCCGGTCGTACCGGAAGTAAAGAGAATGAGAGCTTCATCATCGAGCATGAGGCTGGCGCCTCGCTGATTCGATTGCGATGTTCTGGAAACGATCTTCTCGTCCCAACTGGTCAGCACTGTAACGCCCAGAGCCGCGAGGGACACGGAGAGTCCGCTCTCAGGTTCGTCTTTCCATACCGAAAAGCGCGGTTTTGCTGCGCCCGCGAGAGTTTCCACCTCGAAGGCGGTCAACCGCCCGTCGATCGGAATCGCGCAGCCTCCCAGTTCCCAGACAGCTAGCAGATCGACGAAAAATTCAAGCGTGTTTCCGTGATGCAGAAAAACTCGATCGGAGTGTTTGAAACCGAGTGCGGCGTACTGTTCAGTGCGCTCTTGGGCGAGCGAAAGAATGTGGGACGCGTCCCAGCTCCGGCCGTCCAGGTCGGATAACGGCCCGACAATTCGATCCAGAAACATGCAGTCTCCGATCCTTCGAGGTCCGTTCGGGACATCCCATTCACACACCTGCTTTAAGTATGCGGCCTTGCTGCGACTGATCCCCGAGCCCCGAGCGAGTAGTAGCACAAGCCCTGCAGGCTCGCAAGCATTGCATCTTTATCCCCTTGCTGCCTGCGCACGGATCCGTGCTCGGAAGACCATCAACCACAAGGGACACGAAGGATCACGAAGGCTTTGATCCCGGGCTTTCTTCGTGATCCTTCGTGTCCTTGGTGGTTGATTGGTTTGCGGGCGATGAGCTGTCCTAAACTGGCGTCCGGCTGACGCGGGCATTCCGCGGTTGCGCAATTTTTACGTCAAAATTCAGAACACTGTTGTATAGTTACGATTGCTTTCCTTTCCTTTCGTTATCTTAAGATGACCGCAGGCTAATTTTTAGCGCGTCTGCGGCAGACCGGAGATAGTGATGCACCGGACGGCGAAATTGCTACTGGCGTTCTTTCTCGGCATCTGTAGTTCCTGGGCTCAAAGCGCACCAGCCGACCAATCCCAGATCGGCTACAAAGCCGCGGCTGATGCCGACCAAAAGAAGACGCTGCTGCTCAAGGATTTTCATCCTGTTTCCATGCTGCACGTTCCCGTGCACCAGGTTCCGAAAGCGAAGTATTACGTCATCGACGTACACAATCACGTCAACGACGCGGCCGGCATCGACGAGCACATGGACCCGAAACGCGTGGTCGAGATCATGGACGCCACCAACGTGAAAACCGTGATTATCCTGACCGGCATGTGGGGCGACAAGTTGCAGCATGTGATCGATGAGATGGTGAAGCCTTATCCGGGGCGGTTCATCGTCTTTACCCAGATCGATTGGAGCAGGATTGACGAGCCCGATTTCGGCCCGGCGATGGTGCGTCAACTGGACGATGCCGTCAGCCGCGGCGCCCGCGGGCTGAAAGTATTGAAAGACCTGGGCCTGGGCGCGCGCGACAAGAACGGAAAACTGGTCGCGATCGACGATCCGCGGATCGATCCCATCTGGCGGGAGTGCGGACGCCTGGGCATTCCAGTTTCGATTCACAGCGGTGACCCTGAAGCCTTCTTCCGTCCCACCGACGGCACGAATGAGCGCTACGAGGAATTGAACGAGCATCCCGACTGGAGCTTCGCCGCTGCGGAATATCCCAAGCTCGATCAATTGCTGGAGGCGCGCAATCGAGTCTTTGCCCGGCATCCCGAGACCCGTTTCGTTTCCTTGCATATGGGCTGGCCGGAAAACCTGCCGTGGGTGGCGCGCATGCTCGACGAGCATCCCAATGTGATGGTGGAGTTCGGCGCGCGCGAAGCCGAACTGGGACGGCAGCCGCGGCAGGCTCGCGAATTGTTTTTGAAGTATCAGGACCGCGTCATGTTCGGCACCGACAACGGGATGGACGAGGCGATGTATCGCAATCTCTTCCGCTGGCTGGAAACCGCCGACGAATCGTTCGATCCGTGGGGATATCCCGGGCAGGGTCGCTGGGAGATTTCCGGGCTGGCGTTGCCGGATTCCGTGCTGGAAAAGATCTATCACCTGAATGCGGAACGCATGTTCAAACAGTTCAAAGGATTGTCCAAGTGATCATCCGAGGGAGCGAAACAATGAAACCGGGATTCAGCAGAAAATCGTGGTTCGGCACTATTCAATTCGGCAAAATGTTGTCCTTGTTCGCGCCGCTGCTTTTCCTGAGCGCAAGCTGCAGCCGTCCACCGGCGAAAACGGAAACTCCGGCGCCCGAGCCTTCGC
>Ga0105241_10002427_pt1 | contig 13982 bp, 9 predicted proteins | sample KBSC64metaG_FD_80422 | JGI IMG/M metagenome (GOLD analysis project Ga0105241, IMG submission 80422) | Corn rhizosphere microbial communities from Kellogg Biological Station, Michigan, USA - KBS C6-4 metaG | ecosystem: Host-associated > Plants > Roots > Rhizosphere > Soil | place: Michigan, USA... | reverse complement strand
TGGAAACGACATCTGCCAGCCAAGATATGCAGGAGTGTAATGCAGGGCGGGGGCGGGCCAGGCGGCCGTCAGAATTGCGCTGGCCTGAGGCGCAAACTCCGCGCCCGGCACCAGGTGGAATTCGATCGCCACAATAGCTAGACACCCTGAAATTCAGGGGCCCGGCGCACCGGGTCCGGCCATGCCGCCGGATCGGCGCCGTGCTGTTGGAGAAAGGCGTATACCCACCGTTCCAGCCCAAACGCGACACACACGCTGTGCATCGGACCGCCCCCTTCGACGGGAGTAGAAAAAGCGCGACCGAAGAAGTCCGAATGGTAATTGTGCGATCCCACGGCGAGCCTTTCGCCCTCCGGCAAGATCAGCGAGATCTCATACTTCGAATCCGAGCTCAATTGGAAGTAGGTCTTCGAAATGGCGTCCGGAGCGACGAAGAAGGGATCGCTTGCAGTGCGGATTTCGCCCGCCAAGCGATGCTGCATAAAAAATTCGGCCATCATCGTGATCGATTTTTCGCGCTGCTCCAGCACGTAGTCCCGGTCTCCCAGGAATACTACCTCGCGCATTGTGAAGTCCCAAAGCCTTCGCAGATCGGTCAGGTTGGAGCTTTCGTAGCGGAAGCATTTGCCGCAGATGCCATACACCAGACCGGCGGCGGGTACGGACCGGTTCTCATGCAGATGATAGACGTGATAGCACACGGCCGGCGACAGGCACGCTTCCGGCTTGTCCATATCGGCTAGGGCCAGATCGTCCACGTCGGACGCTTCCTGATGACGAGTTCGAAATGCGTCGATGAGCTTGGATTCCTCACGCAGGTGGGCCGCGAACGTCACATTATGGGGAAACGAGCGGAAATAGTCGCAGCGCGAGAGGACCGGCGAAGGGATCAGCGTTGGGGTACGCAAGGGCTCGGCGCGCCAGGGCCGGCCGAAGGCTTCAAAGACCCGATCGAAATATTGGAATAGCCGCAGCGGTACGCCGGACAGAGCCACTTGCCCGGTTCCCAGGAAGTGAACGCCATCCATAGGGACGTTGGCGGGAAAGGCAGGACTGGCCGTGCTGGCGAAAACCACCTTCCGCTCCAGCGAACGCAGCGAGCGGACAATGCGATTGGCGGTGCGCTGCAGGGCGGTCTGCAGATCGGCGGCTTCTTCATCCGCGGCGTCGAAATCAATCGAGGAGCCGTCTTCGGAAAAGGAAACTTTTCCAATGGACTTCGACAAGAAGGCCGCCTGTTTGCCGATTTCCTCGCGCGCCATCTCTCCGGCCGGAGCGTTCAAACGAACGGTGCACCGAGTCATGCGCACTCCCGCTTGCTGATGTCCTGAATCATTTCGGACAAGCGCCGTGCGCTGCGCGCAGCGACGAACTGGTCATCCGGGATGGACACCTGAAAGCGTTCCTCCAACTCGAGGAGCAAGGGAAGGGCCTGCACGCTGGTTACTCCCGCGTCATAAAAGTCTTGATCCGGTTGTTCAAGATTCACGCCAGTGACATCGCGGATGGCGTTCAAAACGGCATCCAGGCTATCGAGATGGTCTGACATTGTCGGTGAGGGTCACAACTACGATGTTACCTCAACGGCACGGACGTCACAGCCATTTCCGGACCAATATCCCGCGTGTTTCGAATGACTCGGCGCTTTGAGCCGAGGCCTGCCGGCTGAGCGGCGGGATATCTACTGGGGCGGGAGAGATTATGTACCGAATCTTATTCGCTGCGCTGCTGGCGGCCGCGGCTGACGGCCAGACCCTGTTGAGTCTAGACTCGCAGACCAAGAATGTCGATTTCACCAAGGCCTCGTTTACCCGGCCTGTGAAGACCGGGGCGGCCCTGCCGTCCACTTGTTCGGTGGGAGACCTGTTCTTTCAGACCAACGCGCCGGCCGGCTCGAATCTGTACGGGTGCGCCAGCGCCAACACCTGGACCCTACAGTCGGGAGGCGGAAGCGGATCCCTCGCCATCGACAACAACGGGACCCTGGTGGGCTCACGCAACATCATGAACCTGATCGGCGGCGTAGGCGTCGTGAACACAATTTCCGATACCGGCACGCAGATTAATGTTCAACAGAGCGTGGACACCAGCGTAATCCCCAGCAAGGCCAACGCCCAGAGTGGCGCGATGTGGCTGTGCAGCTCCGCCGGCTCGTCCAGCGCATATACCTGCGGGCTCTCGCCGACGCTGCAAGCTTATTCGACCGGCATGGTGCTGGCCTGGAAGCCCAACGTGAATGGAGCAGGCGGCGCCACTACCCTGAATGTGGACACTCTGGGAGCAGTCACGGTGAAGCAAGCCGATGGGGTAACCGACCCGACCGGCGCCGACATCGTGGCAGGGCGCTTATACAAGGTCTGGCATGATGGCACGGTGTTCCGGCTGATGACGCCCGGGGTCAACGCCGCCAGCGCAGCTACGCAGCCGGCGTGCAATGCTTCGCAACGCGGGCGTTGGTGGCAAACGCTGGGTGGGACGGGCGTGAAAGACACGGTCACCGTGTGCGCCAAGGACGCGGGCGACGCTTACGCATGGAGGGTAATCTACTAATGGCACGCCATCACAAGCTGAGCCTTCTGGTGCTTCTGTTGGGAAGCGTGGCTCAGGCGTCGCAGTCGCTGAGCGCCGGATCGGGCTCCGGAACCATTCCCAATAGTGCGCCCTTCACCAATCTGTCGAGCTTTCGCATGGAATTTCGAGTGCACGGGCCTTGGACCGTATCCACGATTCAACTGATCTACGGCAGCAACTCTTTCTCGGTGCGAACGCTGTACGGCGGATTTACGCTGACCTCGTGGCGAGACGGTTCTTCGGTTTGCACTGTCAGTCCGGCTGCCGGGACGGACGTAACCATTCGGCTCCAACGGCTAAGCGGCGCGCAAATGACGGCAGAAGCGTTCGACAACCAAACTGGGGAGAACCTGGGTTCCAACCGGTGCGGTATCCCCTCGCCTGGTACTCCCAACGACGGCGGGTCTAACTTCACGGTAGGCACCTTCGACGGAGATATTTCCTACCTTCGCGTGTTTCAATCCACGGTCGCGGTGGGCACGCCGCCGGCCAACACCTCGTGCGCCGGGGACCTGCTGGATTTCGAATTCGAAGCCAATGGGAATGACTGTTCGGGCCGGGGCTTGAATATGACGATGGCAAGCGCCGGCTACACCGCCACGCCTATCCTGTTGCCGGTGTCACGCTTCAACGTCTGGCCGACACTCAGCACGACTCGAGCCGGGGCTGGATCACTGCAGTTAACCGGTTCCTCTTTCAGCTCGACTGACGACGCACCAATTTCTTACTTCTGGCAGCAGCTGGGCGGTCCAATAACCGGTGCGTTTTCGAGCCGCACGGCGGCTAGCCCGACTTTCGCAGCTCCGCTGGCAGGGACCTACACCGTCCAGCTTTCGGCGTGCGATTCCACTGGGCAGTGCGCTGCCCCGGCATTGGCCCAGGTGGGCGCGGTTTCAACCGACTTCCAGTCCGTCGTGGTCACGGGGTTGCCTTCTACAATGGACAATCTGCTAGGACCGCTGGTGATCGCCAATGCCGCGGCAAATCCATGGCCGTACGGAGATTTGGCCGAAATCGCCGCCGGCAGCAATATTGCCACGACGGCACTCTCGTCGACGCCTCAACTAGGGGCCCAACTGCCGGGGACAGTTTCGTGGACGCCGGGTAACGTCATCACAACCACGTCGGACCTGCGGACGCCCTTGAGCGGGCAATCCTACATCGCAATCGCCTGGGATAGCGTCGACGGGCCCGGGACCGGCCGCATCCTATGTCCGATCGCGAGCGTGTCAGCCACGCAGGTGACGTGTCAGGTGAACATGTTCGAGCCTGGCGGTAGCGGAAAGAACGCTTATCTCATGCCTGGACCGGATTCGAACGGACTCACGTTTCTGGCGTGGCTGAGCGGAAATCCCTCCACCATCTGGAACTACTACGACGTAGGCATCGCGCTTTACAGGCTGTATTACCGTACCGGCAACAACGCTTTCCTGACTCAAGCGAGGCAATTCGCCGATATTCACTGGCAATGGATGCTGGATCACGGCTACAACTATCCATATGCTCGCGCCGCATCCATGGTGAGCCAGTATTTCCGCGCTCTCGACGGCAATAGCGAAAGATTCCCTGGCCTGTACCTCGAAGTGCAGAAGTTAGTAGCTCTCTTCGGGAACCCCGCCAGCAGCCCCGCCATCGACAATCGCGAAGCTGGCTATACACTCTGGGACGTAGCCCTGGGGGCTAAGACCGACAGCGATCCTACACGGCACGCTCAGTACTGTACGTGGCTGAGCACGCACGTTACAACCTGGAACTCCGTTCAATCCGCGGATGGAAGCTGGGGTGAGAACGAGTATTCGCTGAACCCCAGCTACGTCTCCGCTCCCAAGACTTTCTCTGCACCCTTTACCTACGAAGGAGCGCCGTGGCGCGAGGCCATTAATCTCAAGGCCATGGAAGCAGCGTATGAGTCGCTGAACGATACCAGCTTGCAAGGCTGCAATAACACCGCACTTGCTACATCCACCTTAACGGCGATCAAGAAGGCCCAGGCGTGGGTGGTCAACTATGGCAGAGATTCGGTCAATCGCGGCCATTATTACGAAGTAAACAGTCAATCCAGCGACCAAGAAACGGTGTTCAATCCGCCTGGAACCGTGGCGGTCAACATAGGATCGACTACCCTGATCGGGACTGGCACCCACTGGATGACAGCTGGATATTGCGACGGAGCCCACTTCGTCGGCCTGCAGACACCGCGAACGGTCTATAAGATCGCGTCTTGCGCTAGCGATACATCCGCCACTCTTTCCCCTGCCTTTGGCCTCTACGGAGAGACGGTGAACGTGAGCGTCAGCGCGTACTCCGTGGCTCCCTCTCCCTCTCCTGTGTGCAATTCCCTGGCTACCTATTGTTTCGGCAGCGCGGGGGATCGCAATCTAACGCGCACAGGGTGCGGATCGATGGGCTGGCTGTACCACACCACCGGCACATCGATGTACAAGGATTGGGGAGACGAGTGCTACTCCGCGACGCTGGGCGGGCCATTGACCGGGCCCGACACCAGCACCTTCATAGGGGCAAGCGCCCCAACTTGCGCCGGGCCCTTGTGCGACGGCTGGATCACCGATGCGGTAGCGGGGGCGCGAGACTGCAACGCGGGTAATGCCGCGCCGTGCGTCCCTGGCGGTTATGTGTTTTCCAACCTGGGCAAGAATTTCGGAGAAGCGTTCGGAGCCCCCGGAATCGACAACCAGCTGGCATGGCGTCTGGGGGGACTGGCCCCGGCCGTGAACCGGACTCTGTGGGTGAGCTTCAGCACGGCCGGCGTACCTCAGGCGACCCAGGCAAGGATCACGCTGACCCAGCCGTCCGGTGTCACCGTCACGCAGACTTGCTCCGCATCCCCCTGCGCGGTGCAAGCGGACGCGCGGCAGGGCAATCACGTGGCACAACTGGTGTATCTATCGGCCGGCGGCCAGCCGCTGGCTGGCGGCGACCCCATGATACTGGTAGTGCAGTGAGCGATCAATTGTTTTCCCGGTAGAGAAGAGTGGATTGGTATACTTGGTTTTCGCAGGAGTCGCAGGGTACCCGGCAATTCAAATCAATGATTGTGAACCTTCGCCACCCCCGCCCGATGAGCACAGTATTCTCGCAATTCCGTCAGGTGCTCAGCCTACTGTGAGCGACGCTATGCAGGAAGCGCAGTTCGAGCACTACAGCCGCAAGCAGCGCGCGGTGGCCTGGGTCAGCCGCAACCTCTTCGATGGGATTACCTACACGGTACGCCACGGACTGCTGCGGGGCATGAAGCGCAAAGGCGGCCTGGGCTGGATTCCAGATTCGCTCGTGAAAGCCGAGGTAACCGCCGAATCCAAATTCTGGGAACGCGCGCCCCTGCGCGGCGCGACGATTTACGATATCGGAGCCTTTCACGGAATGCTTACGCTGTGGTTCGCGCGGCACGCGAATCAGGTGGTTAGCTATGAGCCGGTGGCGCAGAATCGCGCACGGCTATTGGAGAATCTCGCTTTGAACGGAATATCTAACGTCACTGTTCGGGACGTGGCCCTCGGCAGCGGAGCCGGCGCGGCAACCATGCGGTTTGATCCCCTGATGCCGGGCGGCTCGCAAGTGGTGGTCCAGGAGAGCGCAGCGCAGGGCGCGGGGCCGGAGTTGGCGAAGGGGCGCGTGCGCGTAACTACGCTCGATCAGGATATCGAGGAGCGCGGGCTGCCGGCGCCCACTTTCTTAAAGATCGATGTGGAAGGCTTCGAACTGGACGTGCTGCGGGGCGCCGCGCAGACGCTGGCGCGCGCACGGCCTTCGCTGTTCATCGAAATCCATGGCGAGACGCTTGCGGGGAAGCGGCGCAACGCAGCGGCGGTAGTCCAGTTTTTGCACGAAGCCGGCTACGGCCCGCTCCAGCACATTGAGTCCGGAACTGAAGTTCAGCCCGGCCACAGCGACGTCGCTGCTCAGGGACATCTGTATTGTGAAGGAACCGCTTCGCAAGGCGGCTCCACCCGTTAGGATGCGCGGCGCTGCCGTGCACACGCCGGATGCTGGCGGCGCAGTCGGGCTAGATATGGTTAACGAACCACATGACTGCGTCGACTGAAGGCGGAGGCTCACGAAAGCTGTTAGCAGTTTCGCCGGACGGCGACTGAATCGGATTCAGGACGCCCCGCCGTGGCGCGCATCCGGCTATCCCCGGCGCTCAGCCAGATAGTTCGTGATTCCCGGGATGAACCGTTTTGTATCGATCAGCCCTCGGTCGTCAGAAACGCCTCTCACTCCGTAGCCGTACGTAGTGAAAATTCCAAACAACTCCTCCCATTGACACTGTTGCCAGGAGGTGGTCTGCAAGCACTCAAAAATCACAGGCGGGCGGTCAGTACTTAAGATACGAGATAAACCAGCGAGCGCCTTTGCCTCATGCCCTTCCACATCGATCTTGATAAAGCCCACCCGCTGGGTCCGGGGAACTATGTCGTCAATCGCTTCAACCCGAACCATTACGGGAGTACCACACCCAGAACTGTCGGTGAATCCCCCCTGGGTCGGGTCCGGGTTCAAGTAGAACGTAGTTTCCCCAGCGCGGGACCCCGCTGCCGCGCTGCGCACCTCGATACGGGTTCCAAATCCATTCACCGCGGCGCTCAGCAGAACGCGCTCGCGCAACATGGAGACCGGCTCCCAAGCGATGACATTTACACGCCGATTCACGGCGCACGCCAGCAGGCTAAATATCCCGCAATTTGCGCCAATATCCAGAACGCAACCGTCGACCTGCTTTGCAATATCCGTGAAAGTACGCACCACTCCCCGGTCCCAAGCATCCCCGCCGCACCAGTACAGTAGATCTCCGATTGGATCGCTCCGGCCGAGAGCGTAGCAAAGTTTCGTACCACTTATTTTAATCGTGACGATACCAGCGTGAGCTCCGGAAACCCGTCCCCATAATTTAGGGAACGCTTGAACGATCGTTCGCGCAGCCAGCCTGGCGGGACGATTATTGAGCATGCGAACGCGCAAAGATTCAGAAAGAGCGGGATCAATTTCTAATGCGGGAACTAGACACTCTCGGCCTGCCAATTTTTTGCTGCCTTCTAAGAGTGTACTTCTTCGCTCACTCCGTACGATTCGATTGGCGTCCGACGCCGGTCTCAACTGGTCGATAGAATCGAGTCCGCGCGGCGTGAGTGCCGATGATCGGCCGCATCACGGGACCGCAGCGCGGGTACGTCCGAGGGTGGACCGCGTCGGATTCCTTCGGCGGTTTTTGGTGCCGTCGTTTTATTGCCGTTAGAAGCGGGCAGAGTTTACGTCGCGTTGCCGTGCCCGCGCGACCGCAGTACAGTGGATGCGGTACAGATTCTCCGTAAGTGTTCGCCAGTCGTACAATCGCGACACTACCTCGCGGCCGGACCGGGACAGGCGCATCCACAATTCGGGCGAGCCAGCTAACCGGCTGACTGCAGCGATCATTGCGGCCGCGGAATCGGCGAGCAGGAGGTGATTGCCGTCTTCGAGGTCGAGGCCTTCCGCGCCGAGCCGGGTTGATATCACGGGAATACCGGCGGCCATCGCTTCGAGGATCTTGAGCCTGGTTCCGCTTCCGATGCGCAACGGTACAACGGCGGCCAGAGCGCCGGAATAATACGGCCGCACGTCGGGCACGGTTCCGGTGACATTGATTCGATTCACACAGGCGGCCAGCGCACGGACCTCAGGCGCGGGGTCGCGCCCCACGATCGCAAAAGACAGCGCCGGATGCTGGCGGCGCAGCTCCGGCCAAATATGGTTAGCGAACCACACGACTGCGTCGATATTGGCGCTGTAGTCCATGGAGCCGGCAAATACCAGACCGGTTCGAGGCCAGCCGGGGTCCAGCTCTTGAGCGCCGAAGGATTGCACATCGACGCCGTTGGGGATCACATGAATTTCCGCCGCGGGATTGCGGGCCTGGAGCCGGACGCGCTCCCGCTCGCTGGTGACGGTATGCACATCGCACGCAGCCAGAAACCGCGTCTCGGTACGTTCCAATAGGTTGGCGGTGCGCCAGGCATAGGCACGCCGCAACGGGCTGGAATGCACCCGGCTATAGCGATGCAGAATTTCGGACTCGATGTTGTGCCAATCCGAAAGAATCACCGGGCGGCTTGCGGCGGAACGGATTACCGGCAAGTAAGCGCACAGGTGCACGCCTTCCATCTGCACGGCGTCGAAGGAACCGGCCTGCAGGATTTCCGCCAGAATGCGGGACACACGCGCCGAAGAATAATTTAAGACCGTGAGCGGAGTGGGGCCGAGCAAGCCGCGGACAAGCTTCGAAACCGTGTAAGTAGATTCGCGCGGGACGCTGTGGTAAGCCGCGAATCCGGCCTCGGCGGGCGGAGGCTCGGGGGACGCTTTGGAGGGATCACGGAGTCCAAGATAAGTAACCGGACAGCGGGCAGCAAGTTGGCTCGCCAAGTAGTAGTTGCGCAACTTCGCGCCGGTGTCCCGGGGCCAGCACTCGTGCGGAGAAAAATAGAGGATGCGCATATCAGTAAAGGCGCTACGGGCGTTCCTTAACGGCCCGATAAACCTGGAGCAACGCCTGGTAGCGCGATTCGGGCGAGAAACGCTTTACCAAACGCTCCGAAGCATTCGAAACGAGACGCGTGGCCAGCGCAGGATCTTCCAGGACGCGAGCCAGTGCGCTGGCCATTGCGGCAGGCTTCGCCCGCGGGACCAGCAGCGCGCTGCTGCCATCCTCCACGGTTTCCGGCACGCCTCCTACTTTGCAGGCAACGATTGGCACGCCCGCCGCCATCGCCTCGAGGAGCGCATTGGGAGAACCCTCGCTGCGCGAGGGAAGGGCAAAAACGTCCGCCAGCGAATAATACGGCCAAACATTCTGGCAGTGGCCCGCGAAAATTACGGAAGAAGCCAGATCCGATGCGGCGGCGACGCGCTCCAGTGAGGAGCGGTCGATGCCGTCCCCAACCAGGATCAGTCTGATCGCGAGCTGAGGGTGAGCGCGCAGCAGGAGACGCATTGCAGCGAGCAAATCGGCGTGTCCTTTTTCAGGCGATAAGCGCCCGACGGAGAGTATGACGCGCGCGGCCGGAGGAAGGGCAAGCCGATCGCGTAGGGCGCTGACGTCCTCCTTCGGGACCAAAGGGGCGGCGGCCATAGCGTTGGGCAGGATCTGGAGGCGCTCCCGCCGCACCCCTCTGGCGACTAACAGATCCGCAAACGGCTCGCACACGGTGACGGAACGATGCGCGGCGCGCAGCGACCAGCGGTCGAGTTGAGTGTACAAACGCATTTTGAGATCCTCCGCCGTATCGCCGTGATGGAAGGCGATCCAGCCCCTGCCTCGGTGGAGTCCAATCCAGCGGACCAGAAAATGGGATTTCGGAGCATGCGTCTGAATGATGTCCGGGCGGCGGCGCGCGACGATTTCACTGAGCACCGGCTGGACCGAGGAATCAAAGCGGCCGCGCTCGGGGATCACGTCCAGTTCAATTCCAGCAGCGCGCACCGCCTCCAGGAAAGCATTTGATTCAGAACCGGCGAAGGCATTCGACTCCGCACCGGCGGGAGCCCGGCGGTGAAACGCCGCAATCGAGATCGAAAGGCCAGCCGCCGGGTCGGCCTGAACCATTTCGCAAAAGCGAATGAGATTCTTCGCCGGTCCAGTGACGGTCGTCGCTTCCACCAGGGCTAGGACTCGCAGCGGATTCACTGGCGGAGCCGCGATTTGGTTTCCGGGCTGGTTCTGGTTAAAGAGGGGCCGATAATGGCGATCGCGTTAGGCGCGTTTCCTGCGCCGGCGCTCATCCCGAAGCCTTTCTCATCACGGCCATTACTCTGCGTCCGCCGCACGGCGACCGACTGTACAACCGCGAGGTCCCTGAGAAGAATCAGCATAAATCGCGAAGATAGCAGCGAACTACGTCCGCATCATACGAATTTTAGCCAAACCTCAGAATCGCCTCCCCCGCATTATAACCCCTTCCATCCCATTCGACCATCAGCCTTAGACCTGATAGCATTAAGCGCATGTCTTCGTCGGCCGTCGATGCCGTTTTCTCGACGCTCGCAGCGCTTGGGGCGGAGGCTTGGGTCGGCGACAGCTCCTGGAGAACACAGCGCCTGTTAGTGCTGTGTTGGCATGGCCTGTCAAATGAGGACGAGCACTTGTGGCGTCCGGGACTTTACGTAACCCCTCAGTTATTTCGCCGGCGTCTCGAAATCCTGGCTGAACTTGGCTGTTCGGTATTGTCTTTGGATGACGCTCTTACGAGGTTGTGGGCCGGAGATCTCCCGCCGCGTAGCGTGGTCATCACATTTGATGACGGTTTCAACGACTTTGCCGCTTATGCCGTACCGATCTTAAGAGAGTTTGGATTCCCTGCAAGCTTGTATTTGACTACCTATCACGTCGACGATCAGCATCCTCTTTACAATCTGACAGTGTCATACCTGTTATGGAAATCACACGGTTCCGGACGCGTACTTGCCGACGGCACTTCCATCGGCATTCCTGTGGAAGCCGAATTAGCGGCTCAAACAATGGTCCGCGATGCGATCGCGGAGGGTCTTTCCACCGCAGAGAAGGACGACCGGGCGCGCGAACTGGCGGGTTTTCTAGGCCATGATTACGATGACTTGCTCAGACGGCGGATGCTATGTCTGATGACAGCGGATCAGGTAAGGGATGCATCGCGCTCAGGTATTGCCATCGAAGCCCACACACACCGTCACCGAACACCTGACGATCTCGATCTAATGACTCGAGAGCTGCGGGACAATATTACGCGCGTCCAGCAAATTACTGGCCGGCGGCCAGTGCATTTCTGCTATCCGGATGGGGTCTTCAACGCGAGCCACTTTCCGCTCTTGGAGCAAGAAGGCTTTCGCTCCGCGACAACCTGCGAGCGGGGGTTAGCTACGCGTCAGGGACACCGCTATACGATTCCGCGCTGGCTGGATAAGCAGAAACATACGGAAAGTCACTATCGAGGATGGCTTTTGGGATTGCGTCCTTTGGTGGAGCGTTCTCCCGGGGTACTGTCTATGCGTTACTGGAATACCTCCCGGTCGGCGCATCCCTTGACGAGCGGCGAGACCCGCCCACTCCAGAAGAACTATCGCAGTTGAGGCAGCTTCAGTCGTCGGGGAACTATTTCTCACGGTAAGCTATTCCCATCGGCGGGGAGTCATTTTTTGGCGCGAGAGTTGGGATTTTGGTAGTGGGCCTGACCCACTACCGGGATTTTACGCCTGTGCGATCGACGGATGGAGTGATGATGGCGATCGCGTTGGGCGCGTTTCCTGCGCCGGCGCTCATTCCGAACGCCTTTCCCATGGCCGCCGTTGCTCCGTACCCGCCGCACGGTGGCGTTCCACAGACCGGCAGCGGATCGGAGAAATTGCCGGTGGATCCATCCGCCAATGGACCGGCGGGCCGGCCGCGTGTTCCGGGTCCGCCCGCGGGACCACCATAGTCGGCGGCGAGCGAAGCGATGGCCCAGTCGCGGTACTTCGCGATCCCTGTGGTCTTCCAGGTCCAAGCATAGGCGGCGTGGATGTCGTGAGTGAGATTGCGGTCACCAGACGGACCGCCTTCACAGTACGCAGCCTTCGAAAAGCACTTTTTTTGACTCTCCCAGGTGGCCACCCATCCGACGCTGGAAGTCACGCCGGTTTGCGCCTTGCATCGGGACGGCCAAGGCTCGGCCAGCGTCAACTGCGTATCGGAAACCACCGCAACAACCTTGAACACCAGGTGGCAGCCGTCCGCGCCGGGAATTCCAAGATAGGCAGTCGGCAGGTTCACTGGGTTTCCCGATATTGTGGGAGCGACGCCCCGCACAGCGCCGGGAACCTTCCAGAATACAGTCGTGAAATTGGTTCCCGATCCGTTTACGGTGGTGCTGCCCGGAGTGACCGATAGCGTCCCGGCAGTGTTCGGCAGAGACTTGTTGAATCCGCGCGCGGCAAGAGGGTCCTGACCGAGCGTCTCATAGCCGACCGAGTACAGTTGGCCGCCGTTCGATCCCGTGCCATAGTCGTGCACAAAGTCGGCGAAACGGGTCGACACCGTCAGGGCTTTTGCGGCAGCGGAAGGTTGGTTACAGGCGGAGGGATTATGGAGTGCATCGTAGGCCTGTTGCAGCCCCAGCAGGGCAATCGTGGCGCGCCAGGGAGAGGAGCCAAGACGCCCGTTATAACCCTTGTATGGATAGGATGGATTCTCGTTGTAGACGTCTTCTTCGAAATTTCCGATGTCGTCCTGGACGAATGGCCAGACGTTCGCAACCGCGTTCGCGATGGCAGCGCACCAGTTGACCCGCACCGCGGCGACCGGGTTCACTTCGGCGATGAGGGCGCCCCAGCGCAGCACGTAGCCGGCCTCGCGCGGCTCGATTCTGGAATTGGCGGGCAGGGGCGCGGTCTGCCGGAACTGTTCCGACCAGCCCAGCGGATAGTTCATGTAATAGAGGATGCCTTTCCAGTACTCGGGGCGGCCGTCCAGCGCGCGCAGGATCAAGCCCTGCAGCGCGGCGTTGCGCGGGTAGAGAATACTGTAGCCGTGGTCCAGAGCATAGTGGTACCAGCCGTCGGCGAGAGCGCGCGCGGCATTGAGGTAGTCGTCGATCCCGGTCCGGTAGTAGAGCCGGTACAGCGCCAGGACGTTGTCGTAGTAGTTCCAGTTGGTGCTTACGCCCTGGCTATCGCCCCAGAACGTGTAATGCGAGCGGTCGATCCGGTACGCGGTCACGTTCGCGAACGGGAACGGGTGCGGATTCCCGGGGGCATCCACCGACAAATGCGTATCGTCGGCGATTCCGGTAACGGTGGCGCGCCACTGGCCGTCGAGCCCGTCCGGCGCCTGCCAGGCGAACGCGATTCCGTCACCGATCTTTAGCTCGCTTGTGAAGTGTGTTCCGGTCCCGCTGACCGCGGGAGGAACGTAGGTGTTTCCATTCTTGAGGGCGACCGTGACCTTACCGCTCAGACGAGCGCTGGCGGCCGGGTAGACGGTCTGATAAGGGATGAGTACGTCGGCGTCGGAGCGTTCGGTAACGTCGTACCAGGGCCAAGGGGAAGTTCCCGACATGGTCAGAGGTCCCAGCACGCGGCTGATGGCGGGATCGGGCACCTGGACCAGTCCGTCGGGCCCGACCCGCACCGCGCCATACTTAACCTGGCGGCTGCCCGACTTGCCCCGTTTGTCGGTTACGTTGAGCTGCAACACATAGGTCCCCGGCACGGACGCGGCGAAGCGCGTGGCAGCCTCTCGGGGATTGCTGAAAGTCCCCGCGGAAGGGCCGCTCACCAGGGTCCAGGCGTAGGAAAGCGTGGCGTTATCCATCGCCGTGAATGAGGACGAGCCATCGAGCGCTATGCCGTTCGGACCAACTGCGAAGGTCCGCGACGCCGGATATTGGCCGAAGACAGCGGCCGGA
>Ga0105241_10002424_pt1 | contig 13991 bp, 7 predicted proteins | sample KBSC64metaG_FD_80422 | JGI IMG/M metagenome (GOLD analysis project Ga0105241, IMG submission 80422) | Corn rhizosphere microbial communities from Kellogg Biological Station, Michigan, USA - KBS C6-4 metaG | ecosystem: Host-associated > Plants > Roots > Rhizosphere > Soil | place: Michigan, USA... | reverse complement strand
TCTTTATGAACAGTGTGCTGGAGCTGGGCGGCCAGGAATTTATCTTTCTTTCAGGGATCCTGAGCGGGATTATTTTAATCCTGGCCTTCCAGAGGACCGAACGTTGATCGTGCGTATATTTACGCGCTCAGGAATAATTATGAAAATATATCCCTTCGCGCTTAAAAATCTTATGTCTGTCCTTCGGACTGTCGCGCTGTGCGCGCCAATAGAGGGGATGTTTAAGAAAATCACCCTTTCTGCCGGCCTGGCGTTTGCTGTCATATGTTCATTTGCCCAGCGTGTATCCATCTACCACGATGGATGGATCGACTTTAATAAAAATGGTGTTAAAGATATTTTCGAAGATCCTGCCCAGCCTGCCGAGCGCCGGATCGCCGACCTGCTGTCGCAGATGACCCTGGAGGAAAAGACCTGCCAGACCGCCACTTTATATGGCTATGGCCGTGTGTTGAAGGATTCGCTGCCGACTCCCGGCTGGAAGAATGAAATATGGAAGGATGGTATCGCCAATATCGACGAGGAGCTGAACAGCCTGGCATATAATCCCAAAGCCGCTACTTCTTTGTCCTATCCTTTTAGCCGGCATGCCGAAGCCATCAATACGGTGCAGCGGTGGTTTGTAGAGCAGACGAGGCTGGGCATCCCTGTTGATTTTACCAATGAAGGTATCCATGGTCTGAACCATGACAGGGCTACGTCCCTGCCTGCTCCCATCAGCATCGGCAGCACCTGGGACAAGAACCTGGTGCTTGCGGCGGGTCATATAGTCGGGAGAGAAGCCAGATCCCTGGGATATACAAACGTCTATGCTCCTATATTGGATCTGGCCCGGGATCCCCGCTGGGGTCGCACATTGGAGTGTTATGGAGAGGACCCTTTTCTTGTGGCTGAAATGGGTAAGCAAATGGCCCTCGGCATACAAGCGGAAGGAGTGGCGTCCACGCTGAAACATTTTGCCGTCTACAGCGTACCGAAGGGAGGCCGTGATGGCGCCGCCCGTACGGATCCCCATGTGGCGCCCCGGGAGCTCTATCAAATGTATCTCTATGCTTTCCGGCGGGTGATACAGGAGGCGCATGTCATGGGGGTGATGAGCAGCTACAATGATTGGGACGGTGTACCTATCACCGGGAGCTATTTCTTTCTTACGGAGCTGCTGCGGCAAAAGTTCGGTTTTGATGGTTATGTAGTTTCCGACAGCGAAGCGGTGGAATATCTTTTTTCCAAGCACCATGTTGCGGACACCTATAAAGAGGCTGTACGGCAGGTGATCGAGGCCGGATTGAACGTCAGGACCAACTTTACTCCTCCGCATATTTTTATAGAACCTCTTCGTGAGCTGGTGAAGGAGGGGCGTGTTTCCATGCATACGCTGGATCAGCGGGTGGCGGATGTACTACGGGTGAAGTTCAGGTTGGGGTTATTTGATCAGCCGTATGTCAGGGATGTAAAAAAATCCGATGCTTTGATGGGTGCAGCGGAGTCGAAAGAGCTTATGGATAAGATGGCACGCGAGTCGCTGGTGCTGTTGAAAAATGACAGCGGGCTGCTGCCGCTGGATAAGAGCAAGATCAAAAGGATACTTGTCGCCGGTCCTTTGGCGGCTGAGACCTCCTATGCTGTCAGCCGGTACGGACCTTCACACATTACTCCTATCTCAGTACTGGAAGGATTGCGTTCTTACCTGGGTGATAAGGTTAAGCTGGACTATGTCAAGGGGTGTAATATCGTGGACAGCACCTGGCCGGAGAGTGAGATCATTCCTACGCCTTTAACTGCTGTGGAAAAGGATGGTATCTCAGCCGCGGTTGCCATGGCCCGTGAGTCCGACCTGGTCATTGCCGTATTAGGCGAAGACGAAAAAAGAGTGGGAGAGAGTCTTTCCCGTACCAGTCTGGATCTGCCCGGGCGGCAGGAGCAGCTGCTGGAGGCGTTGCATGCCACCGGCAAGCCTGTGGTGCTGGTGTTGATCAATGGTCAGCCGCTGACCGTGAACTGGGCAAACCGGTACATCCCCTCCATCCTGGAGGCCTGGTTTCCCAATTCGCATGGAGGACAGGCTATCGCGGAAACGCTTTTTGGCGATAATGATCCCGGGGGAAAGCTGTCCATGACCTTTCCCAAGACTACGGGGCAGATTGAATTGAACTTCCCCTATAAGCCCGGCTCTCAGCCAATGGAGGGAAAGAACGGGGTGGGGCATACGAGTGTTTTTGGACCGTTGTACCCATTCGGTTATGGTCTCAGCTATACCACTTTCAGCTACAGCAACCTGGTGGTGACACCGGAGCAGCAGCAGTCGCAAGGGAATATCGAGGTATCAGTGGATATCACCAACACGGGCAGCCGGGTGGGTGATGAGGTGGTACAGCTGTATCTAAAGGATGAGGTCAGCAGTGTGACGACCTATGAATCGCAGCTGCGTGGTTTCGAGCGGGTATCCCTGAAGCCGGGGGAGCAGAAGACCCTTCATTTCACCTTGCATCCGGAGGATCTCTCTATCCTGGATAAGAACATGAACTGGACGGTAGAGCCGGGAAAGTTCCAGGTCTGGATAGGCAGCAGCTCTATGGATATACGGCTGAAAAAGGAGTTTACGATAGTGCCTTAATAGAGATCATTCGATAAGGATATTTGCTTTACCGGGAATGATCTTACCCTCGTTGCTGAGCTGTATCCAATATATACCCGGGATGGCAGGGGATGGAACGGAGGCTTTTCCGCCGATGATATGGACCTGTGTCCTGTTGCAGGCGCCGGATGTGCTGTAGAAGGACAGCATGTAATTTCCATCGCTCAATCCTTTTAACTGTAATGATTGTCCCTGTGCGGGCATGGTTGGGAATAGCTGCCAGCCTGTGGCGGATGGCGGCGTGGGCGGCTGCGGTCCGGGCCGTGAAGGAGTTTCAGGCAGCGCCAATGTCACATATCCTCCTGTAGCAAACACCGTATTTACGGCTACCAGGTCCAGTCCACCGCCCGAGGCTTCCGTCGTCTGGGTTGGATAGACGGATGCATCGTTGAGATCCAGGAGCTGGGATGAGGTCGGCGTGGCGATGCCGTCGGGGCCCAGCAGAGCATATCCGTACAGGTGCTGACCGGCCGTGATGCCCAGGTCGGCGAAGGTATAAAAGACGCCGCCTATCTCCTGGTTGACAACAGCCGATGCCCGCAGGTAAGTTTCGGAAGCATCTTTCCGCATGACATAACAGGCCAGCTGTTTATTACCGTTGGCGGTGGAGGGATGGCCCCAGCTGCCATTGTTGTTGGAGCCGTTACCTGCCGTGCAGGTCTTCACCGGACCAAAGCCTGCCGGGTTGCCCGAGGCATCCAGGCTGGTAATGGCTGCTATTCTGAAAGCATCGTGCTGGTTGTTGTTGCCCCTGTCGAAGATCGCAAAGCCGGCCTGGCTGGGTATGGAGGTGTTCAATCCCGAAGAAAAGATCACGTCCACCCTTTCGACGTTGTTGTTGTTGCCGTCCCCATTGGACGCATTGGTAAATATATTGTCTATCCCCTGGTTCAGCATCCCGGCTGCCAGCACATCTTCCATTACATCCACGTATGGCGGCTTGAAGTTCAGGATTGCCGCCGAGGGGCAGGCTGCAGCGGTGGCTGCCGTGCTTTCCATGTATACGATGTTGCGATTGCCGGTGACCTGGGCATTATTTACCCTGCGAAGTTTGACGACGGATGCAGATGCGGGTGCAACGACATATGAGTTCCCATTGGCATTGAAGCTGGTGAGCTTATATTGATTGGACGTCCCATTGCAGAAAGTGTAAGTGTACGGAGTACCTGAGCAACCGCTGAACGTGCCCTGGGAAAAGGGGCTGGCAGTGTATTGGCTAATGGCGCCGGATGCACTTTGATAAGAGGCAGAGAAAGAGGTGACAGGCGATTGGGCTGTAAGGTTATCGCTATGTCCGAGAAGGAGCAGCAGCGGGAGGCTGAAGGTCAGGGGTATCGCCGGTTTCATGGGGATGGATTGTAACGGCAAGGTACTGTTTTGTAAAAGCCGCCTCCAAATTCCTTTCGGACTTTAAATAAATCTAATGCCTTCTGCTAAGGGTTCTATTTATTTTTTGGTAATTTCCGGTGAGAACCGATCAATAATCAAGAAGAGAAAAACTATCGGCACTTTTACATTTGAAAAAATTAACCGTAGTGAAAAACAAACTCAGCATATTTCTTTTGTGTATAGGATTATCCGTGACAGGAAGGAGCCAGCCGGTGATGCAAGCCCAACCCTTTGATCTCAAGGATGTGCGGCTGCTGGATGGGCCCTTTAAAGAGGCGATGGAGGCGGATATGCGTTATCTGCTGCAAGTAGAGCCGGACAGGCTGTTGTCGGATTTCAGGGCGCATTCGGGATTGGAGCCGAAGGGGAAGAAATATGGCGGATGGGAGTCTTCGGGCCTGGCTGGTCATACGTTGGGACATTATCTGTCTGCCTGTTCGATGGCCTATGCCTCCACCGGTGATGAAAAATATCTGCAACGGGTGAACTATATCGTGAACGAGCTGGCTTTGTGTCAGGCGGCCCGCAAAACAGGTTATATCGGCGCTATTCCCCGGGAAGACAGTCTCTGGATGGAAGTGGCGGCCGGGAAGATACGCAGCAGAGGGTTTGATCTCAACGGGGCCTGGTCTCCCTGGTACACAGTGCATAAAGTGATGGCGGGTTTATTCGACGCTTACCGGTATTGCGGCAATGCCAAAGCATTACAGGTGGAGAAGGGGATGGCGGACTGGACGGCAACGATCGTCGGGCATTTGAACGACTCATTGCTTCAGAAGATGCTGGCTTGTGAATATGGAGGGATGAATGAGGTCCTTGTCAATACCTATGCTGTTACAAGAGACAAGAAATATCTCGATCTGTCCTATAAGTTCCATGACAAGCGTATCCTGGATTCTCTTTCCATGGGTCTGGACGATCTTGCGGGCAAGCATTCCAATACGCAGATACCGAAGGTTATCGGTTGTGCCCGGCGCTATGAGCTGACGGGCAGCGAAAAGGATTCCATCATTGCGGCATTTTTCTGGAAGACGATCGTGAACGATCACTCTTATGCCACGGGTGGTAACAGCAACTATGAATATCTTGGCGCGGCGCGGAAGCTGAACGATCTTCTTACGGACAATACGACGGAGACCTGCAATACCTACAACATGCTGAAGCTGACGCGGCATTTATTTGCATGGCATCCCGATGCGATGTTGATGGACTATTATGAAAAAGCGTTGTACAATCACATCCTTTCTTCCCAGAACCATGAGGATGGAATGATGTGCTATTTTGTGCCATTACGTATGGGTACCCGCAAGGAGTACAGCGATCAATTCAATACTTTCACCTGTTGTGTCGGTTCGGGTATGGAAAATCATGTGAAGTATGGGGAGAGTATTTATTTCAAGGGTAAGAATGGTGAACTGTATGTCAACCTGTTCATTCCTTCCCGTCTGAATTGGAAGGAAAAAGGTGTTACTATCGAGCAACAGACGTTGCTTCCCGCGCGTGATTCCGTGATGCTGACTGTTGGTGCGGCTAAGCCGGTGAGTTTTATGTTGAAGATTAGGAAGCCTGCGTGGGCGGTTCAGGGGGTGAAGGTGTTGGTGAATGGTAAGGTGGTGGAAGGCAAGGAGGGAGAAGATGGATATATCGGCATCAGCAGGAAGTGGAACGATAAGGACCGGGTGGTGGTGCGGCTGCCGGAGTCCTTTCATACTGAATCTATGCCGGATAATGCCGATCGTATTGCATTGTTCTATGGACCTGTGCTGCTGGCGGGTGTATTTGGGAATACGGAGCCCGATCCGTTGAAGGGTGTGCCTGTCATCGTCACCGGTGAGCAGGACCCCAATAAATGGGTAAAGAAAGAAGAGCTGGTCTTCCATACTACGAATGTAGGACAGCCGGGAGATGTGGAGCTGATACCCTTCAATCGTACAAAGAATGAATATTACAGTGTTTATTGGGATCGCTTTACGCCGGATGGCTGGATAGCGCGGCAGGATCAGTACAAGGAGGAACGGCGCCGGCGACAGGAACTGGAAGACAAGACCATCGACAGGCTGAGGCTGGGTGAAATGCAGCCCGAAAGAGATCATTCCTTTACGGGTGAGGAATTGCAAACGGGAGAAGAGCATGGCCAGAAATGGCGTTCAGCGGAGAATGGAGGCAGCTTTTCTTTTGTCATGAAGGTAGACTCTGCGGCAGGCAATGCGATCATCTGCTCGTACTGGGGGTCCGATCACCGGGGCCGTATATTCAATATACAGGTGGATGGGCAGACCATTGCGACCCAGGACCTGAATGGTTTTAAAGAAAGTAAATTCTACGAAATAAAATATCCTGTTCCCCAGGAGCTGTTGAAGGGTAAGAATACCGTGACGGTGAAGTTCAGCGCCCGTGCAGCGCATAATTCGGTAGGCCCCGTGTATGGGACGGTCCGGATGGTGAGGGATTAATTATTCTACATTCTGGAAATAGCTTTCTACATAATGGCTGGGTGACTTGCGGGTAACGCTCTTGAACACGCGGTTGAAGTTGGTGATGCTGTTGAACCCGCAGTTGTAGGCTACCGTGGCGATGCTGTCATAGCTACCGTTGGTCAGCTTTTTACAAGCCTCATTGATCCGTACTTCATTAAGGAAGGAAACGAAAGTGTGCATCGTATGTTTTTTGAAATAGCGGCAAAAGGCCTGGGGTGTCATATGGGCCTGTTTTGCGGCATCTTCCAGGGTGATGGGTTTGTCGTATTGCTGCATGATGAAGTTGTAGATAGTTCCAATACGGATGCCTTCGTGTTCGCTGTAGGACGCGGGCTGTGAGCAGGATGAAAGGGGCACCAGCTCATGGAAGGTGCTGAGCGTTTTCAGGAGATCGATGAAATGGATCAGCTGGTCAACGCCTGCGCTGTTCTGTATCAGCAGCATCTTATTCGATACCTCCGTCACGTGCTGGGGCGGTACTTTGAAGCCGGATTGCTGCGCCTGGAGAAAGTTCTTTACATTCTTTACTTCAGGAAGCTCGAAGAAGGAATCGAGATTCCCCCTGGCATTGAAAAAGATGTTGAGGGTTTGTATCTTCTTACGGCTCTTGGGTGCAAAATAAGAAGGATCGCTTTTAAAGATGTGGGGGAGGTTGGCTCCCAGCCAGTATATCTCGTTGGGTCTGAAAGCATGCATATTGTTCTCCGCCACCAGGGTGCCTTCTCCCTGCTGGATCCAGGTGAGCTGGATCTCTTCGTGCCGGTGAAGGTGGGGATAGAAATGCGGCAACACATCTTTCTGCACGATGACAGTCTTGTCGTGTGGAACAGGAATAGTGAATTGCAATACTTTCATATTCCGAATATACACATTTTGCGGATATTATCACGATTGGGTCAAAATGAGGAAAAAACTGGTTAAAATATTGCTATATAGGGTGAAATCCCAGGCAGCAGACTTTAGGGTGAAATGGTAGTTTTGAGTATGCAAAATGTCATTGTCGTAGGGGGTGGGATTATTGGATTAAGCTCCGCATATTATTTACAACAGGCTGGATATAGGGTAACTGTACTGGAAAAATCCGATTTCCTCGACAACTGTTCTTATGGCAACTGTGGCTATGTATGTCCCAGTCATTTTATTCCATTGGCCGCTCCCGGTATCGTGCGGCAGGGATTGAAATGGATGTTCAATTCGCAAAGTCCTTTTTATGTGCAGCCCCGGCTTAGCAGGCCACTTATCGAGTGGGGATTGAAATTTATGAAGAGCGCCACCAGGCAACATGTGGAGCGGTCGGCTGTTCCGCTGAGGGACATCGCTTTGTTGAGCCAGCGGGAATATGAGGAGAAGTGGTTTACATTGCCGGCGTTCGATGTGGCCTATGAGCATAAGGGGTTGCTGGAAATATTTCAGACGGAGGCTGCGTCAGCGCATGCGCATCATACGGTGGAGAAAGCGCAGGAGCTGGGATTGGATGCTGTCCTGCTGAACTATGAGGAATTGCAGGCAAAGGAGCCGCATACGAAGATCAATGGGCTGGGTGCTATTTTCTTTAAGTGCGATGCGCATCTTTATCCCAACCGGTTGATGGAAGTGTTGATCGCCGAGCTGCGGCAGCGTGGTGTGACCCTGGTATCCGACGAGGAGGTGCTGCGTTTTGAAACGGAGAATGGAGCAGTGCGAAAGGTGATCACGGCGAGGCAGGCGTATACGGCCGATGCGGTGGTATTGGCCTCGGGGTCGTGGAGCAGGGAGCTGGCGGCCCAACTGGATACGCGTTTACCCCTGATGCCGGGGCGTGGTTATTCGGTCACATTGGAAGATGCGCCTTATCATGTCAATTACCCGGCGATACTGGTAGAGGGAAGGGCGGCCATCACACCGATGGATGGGAACAAGATAAGATTTGGGGGAACGATGGAAGTGACTTCCACCTCTACTCCTCCCCGATATAATCGTGTGCAGGGAATATTGGATGCTGTGCGCCGATTTTTCCCGGAATTTGACGTGGCGATGCCGCCGAAGGAGAAAATATGGTATGGTTACCGTCCTTGTTCAGCGGATGGGCTGCCCTATATCGGCCGGATAAAGAAATATAAAAATGTGGTGGTAGCGACGGGGCATTCCATGCTGGGGCTGAGTCTCGGCGCCGGTACGGGAAAACTTGTGAGCGAGCTGGTCGGGGAGAAGGTACCTAGTATTGACCTGACCCCGTTTGCTGTGGAGAGATTTGGATGATTACGCTGCCGAAAGGTTTGGATGATGGTCCGGGCTGCCGAATGATGATGTAGGCTGTGAGCGATCTGGATGATGATGTAGATTTATGAGAAAACTATTATACTGTTGCCTGCTGGCGCTACCTGTGTTGCTGCATGCGCAACCATTACCTCCCCGACATGGCACGGACCTGCCTGCAAAACGGACCGGAGGGCCGTTGGCCGAAGGCCAGATATTAGATGTTGGGAGCAATTGGGCTAAATTTCCCAAAGGCCAATTGCTCCCATATCAACCTACGCACAGCGAGATCCTGGAACGCTATCGCAAGGCCAAAGTGCTGGACAGCCTCGCCACCCGCACTATCTTTAAGACATCTGTCCAGGCTCACTGGCAAACGGGAGGTGAAAGCTTCTGGTACCGGAATATATTGAAGGACTCTCTGCAGGAATATTTTTTTGTAAATGCCGCGAAGGGAATGCGTGTAAAAGTATCCCGCGCGTTTGTCGACAGCCTGGGAAAGGACAGTGCCCACCGGCGTCCTTTATTCGACAGGGGCTGGTCACGATGGGGTGACTTTCATACCGACAGCCTTTCCCCGGACAAACAGTTTGTTGCTTATATAAAGGAGGGGAATGTTTTTATCCGGCCTTCAGCCGGCGCCGGTGATCCTGTCCAATATACCAGGGATGGGGATGAGAAGAAACCCTATGGCGAGCTGGCCTGGAGTCCCGACAGCAAATATGTGGTCGGCTATCATATCAATCCTGTGGAGGATTCCGCCGTATATTATGTGTTGTCTTCTGCCGGCGGCACGAGGGGGAAGCTGCATCAGCATCCTTATAAGCAACCGGGGGACCCCTTCACTACGTATGAGATGTATCTTTTTCCCGTGGGGGAAGGGAAGGCTGAAAAGGTCAACACGCCGCTGATAGATTTCTTTGGTTCTCCCGAGCTGCACTGGAGACAAAAGGACAACCGGTATTTCACCTATGAGAAAGTGGAACGGGGGCATCAGCGTTTTCGTATCATCGAGGTAGATGCGCAGACGGCGGAGACCCGGACGGTGTATGATGAGCAGACCCCTACATTTATTTATGAGTCCCGTCTTTATACGCACTATTTGCCTGAGACGGGCGAATTGCTGCTCACTTCGGAAAAAGATGGCTGGCATCATATCTATCTGCTGGATGCGGCTACGGGCCAGGTAAAGCAGCAGGTTACCCGTGGAGAATGGATCGTGCGGGATATCGACAGCATCGATGTTAAGAAAAGGGAGGTATGGTTTTCCGCCAGCGGCATGAACCCGGGCGAAGACCCTTACTATATCCATTATTATCGTATAGGTTTTGACGGCAGGCACCTGGTGAGCCTGACGCCGGTCAGGGGCAATCATATCGTCAATTTTTCACCGGACAGGAAATATTATATCGATGCGGTTTCGGAGATCAATGTGCCCACTGTCACCGCATTGTATCGTTCGGCAGACGGTAAAAAGATCATGGACCTGGAGACGGCGGATGCTTCGGCCTACCTGGCGACGGGGATGCGTTTCCCGGAGCCTTTTCATGCAAAGGGACGGGATGGGGTGACGGACATCTGGGGTGTTGTGTGCAGGCCTGCCGACTTTGATCCGGGTAAGAAGTACCCTGTGGTGGAGAACATATATGCCGGTCCCCAGGCATCCTTCGTTCCCAAGGATTTCACCAGCCGGTATGGAGAGATGCAGAGCATTGCGCAAATGGGTTTTATCGTTGTGCAGATAGATGGCATGGGGACGGCCAACCGGAGCAAGGCCTTTCATGATGTGTGCTGGAAGAACCTGGCGGATGCGGGTTTTCCGGACAGGATATTATGGATAAAGGCGTTGGCGGAGAAGTATCCTTATGTAGATACCAGCAGGGTAGGTTTGTATGGTACGTCTGCCGGCGGGCAGAATTCCCTGGGGGGGCTGTTGTTCCATGGAGATTTTTATAAGGCGGCTGTCTCTTCCTGCGGGTGTCATGACAACCGGGTGGATAAGCAGTGGTGGAATGAGCAATGGATGGGCTATCCCGTGGGCAGGCATTATGATGAGCAGTCCAATGTGACGAATGCCTGGCGATTGCGGGGCGATCTGCTCCTTATGGTGGGAGAGGCCGACACGAATGTGCCGCCGGAGTCTACTTACCGGGTAGCGGATGCCCTGATAAAGGCGGGTAAGACCTTTGATTTTCTGCCTTTGCCGGGCAGTGATCATACGGATGGGGGTGTCTATGGGCGGATGAAAAGGAGGGACTTTTTTGTGAAACATTTGTTGGGGGTGGATCCGCCGATGCGCAACAGCCATGAGCTGGATGTGCGGTAATTGCCCTGACTTGGGTTAATATCCGGATAGATTTGATTAAAAAAGGCGTTTGGCACTTATTATATAATAAATACATTTGAAAAATTTTGTTATGGCAATTGTTTGGAAAGGAGTATTCCCTGCACTGACTACGAAGTTCACGGCAAAAGATGAGCTGGATCTTCCATTATTTGAAAAAAACCTTCGCTTCCAGCTGGCGTCCGGCGTGGATGGGGTCATCCTGGGAGGCAGCCTGGGTGAAGCCAGTGTACTGACGTATGAAGAAAAAGAAAGACTGGTCAAATTCGCTATTGAAAAAATAGACGGTGCGGTGCCTGTGGTGCTGAATATTGCGGAAAGCGCTACCCGTGATGCCCTGAAGCTGGCCGCTGATGCAAAGACCTGGGGCGCCGATGGGCTCATGATGCTGCCTCCCATGCGTTATGCAGCCGATGACCGTGAGACCGTCACCTATTTCAAGACCGTGGCGGACAGTACCGACCTGCCGATCATGATCTACAACAATCCTGTGGACTATAAGATAATGGTTACCCTGGATATGTGGGATGAGCTGCTTGAATCCTGCAGCAATATAGAGGCTGTGAAGGAGTCCACCCGGGATGTCACCAATGTCACCCGGATGATCAACAGGTTTGGCGGCCGTTTAAGAATATTGTGCGGTGTGGATACCCTGGCGGTGGAAGAGATGCTGCTGGGAGCCGATGGCTGGGTAGCGGGATTGGTGTGTGCCTTCCCTGCCGAGACCGTGGCGATCTACAGGCTGATAAAAGCGGGCAGGATCGAGGAGGCGCTGGCGATCTACCGTTGGTTTATGCCCGTCCTGGAGCTGGACATTGTCCCCAAGCTGGTGCAATACATCAAGCTGGCTGAGGTGCAGACTGGTATCGGCAGCGAGTATGTGCGTGCGCCCCGTCTGCCGCTGGTGGGCAAGGAAAGGGAAAGGATACTGAGCATCATCGGAGATTGTGTTGCCAGCCGTCCTGCGTTACCGGATTATCTTTCCATCCTGCCCGAGAAAAATTTTGCCTGATGTCTTCTATTATAAATACGTCTTCTTCCAATGCTACTACTACACATGAGTTCAAACAGTCACTGGGGTTACTGGATGCCACGATGATCGTTGTTGGTTCGATGATCGGGTCGGGCATCTTTATCGTCAGTGCAGACATCACACGTAGCGTGGGGTCCGCCGGCTGGCTCATTCTCGTTTGGATACTTACGGGAGTGCTTACCCTGACGGCGGCCCTCAGCTATGGAGAGCTCAGCGGTATGTATCCCAGGGCCGGGGGCCAGTATGTCTATCTCAAGGAGGCATTCAATCCCCTGGTAGGGTTCCTGTATGGATGGAGTTTTTTTGCCGTCATCCAGGCGGGCAGCATTGCGGCGGTAGGGGTGGCGTTTGCCAAGTTCACCGCCTATATCTTTCCGGGGTTGAGCGAGCACCGGATCGTCCTGGACGTTGGATTCGTGAAGGTGTCTGCGGCGCAGCTGACATCCATCCTCCTCATTGTCGTGCTGACCTGGATCAATAGTCGCGGTGTTAAGGAAGGTAAGTGGATACAGACAACGTTTACGCTCGCTAAGATCATCGCGTTAGCAGGATTGGTAATTTTTGGGTTCTTGCTGGCGGCACGTCATGATGTTGTGGCAGCCAACTGGAGTGCGGGTTTTCGCCTGGGACAGCTGGATGGGGGGCAGATAGTTCCTTATGCCGGTGTGGCGGCCCTGGGGGCTATTGCCGGGAGTATGGTAGGCAGCCTGTTCAGCAGCGATTCCTGGAATAATGTCACCTTTATAGCCGGGGAGATCAAGCGACCTCAGCGGAATATCGGCCTCAGCCTTTTTCTCGGCACGCTCATCGTCACGATCATTTATGTAGCGACCAATCTCATGTATATCTGTGTCATGCCGATGCAGGCCATTGCCTCGGCGGAGAATGACCGTGTGGGGGTGGCTGCGTCGCAGCTGATCTTTGGTGGGCAGGGGACGATCGTCATAGCCGTTCTGTTGATGATCTCCACTTTTGGATGTAACAACGGGTTGATCCTGTCCGGCGCCCGTGTCTATTATACGATGGCGAAGGATGGGCTTTTTTTCCGGCAGGCGGGTGTGCTGAATAAGCGTGCCGTGCCGGCCAAGGCATTGTGGATGCAATGTCTATGGGCCTCGTTGTTATGTCTCAGCGGAAAATATGGCGAGCTGCTGGACTATGTCATTTTTGTCGTGCTGATATTCTATATCCTCACCATTATCGGTATTTTCCGTCTCAGGAAGAACAAACCTAATGTGGCGCGGCCGTACAAAGCTTTTGGCTATCCTGTATTACCTGCCATGTATATCGTGCTGGCCAGCTGTGTATGTCTGCTGCTGCTGATATACAAGCCCAAGTATACCTGGCCGGGTCTTGGCATTGTGCTGATGGGCATACCGTTGTATTATTTTCTCCGGGGCCGGTCTATCTCCACCCGCCACCCACGCTACGATATAGATTGACGGCGTTCAGGAAAATGCCGGCTTTTGCGTTTGTCATCTCCAGCTCGGCGTCCAGCACGTTACGTTGTGCCGTGATCACTTCCAGGTAGGAGGCCCTTCCTACCAGGTAGAGGTCGTTGGCTACCGACACGGCGTTGTTCAGCGATGTCACTTCCTGTTGTTTGAGGTCGTACAACCTGCTATAGTTCTCCATGCCTTTCAGGCTATTGGTCACTTCCCGGAAGCTGGTGAGGATCGTCTTTTGATAAGCGTACAGGGCCTGGCGTCCTTCTGCGATGGTGCGATCGTAGTCCGCCCTGATCGCCCTGCGATTGAATATGGGAGCGGTCAACCCGCCTGTCACGCCATATGCTATCGAGCCAGGGTTGAATAACAGCGCTGTTTTAAAGGCATTGTACCCTGTGTAAGCGGATAGGTTCAAAGAGGGAAAGAAAGC
>Ga0105241_10002417_pt1 | contig 14019 bp, 7 predicted proteins | sample KBSC64metaG_FD_80422 | JGI IMG/M metagenome (GOLD analysis project Ga0105241, IMG submission 80422) | Corn rhizosphere microbial communities from Kellogg Biological Station, Michigan, USA - KBS C6-4 metaG | ecosystem: Host-associated > Plants > Roots > Rhizosphere > Soil | place: Michigan, USA... | reverse complement strand
GTTCATTATTAGCGGTTAATGTACCAATCCACAAACCAACGATTGGATTTAAATCATGCAATAAGATCGTATCCTTTATTAGTAGTGTATCCTTTAATACCAGCGTATCTTTTATGATAAGCGTGTCCACTGTAGGCACCGGCGCCGGATTTGTTATGGTTTTGGTACAGGAACTAAAAACCATGATTGCGGAAAGCAGGAAAACGAAGAATTTCATTGCGGTTTATTAAGGGGTAATTAGGCTGTAAAATATAAAATATATTTTAATCGTTTTAATAATGTACGAAATTTATTAAATAATAACTGGTTGTAAGCATAAACCCTTAGAGATATGGCAAAAGTTGAGGATTCCCCCTAAGCAGATGAAAAAATTTGGTTTTTCAGTATTTTATTGCCTGGTTGGCTGTTTCACATGTTTGGCCCAGGATTGTACTAATTGGCTTAATCTGCCTTCAAACCCGTCATTTGTTGCAATAGGAGATCTGGATATTCCGGGGAATCAAATTACGGTTGAAGCGGAAATTAATATGACGTTGCCTTTTGGCGGAGGTCCCACCCTGGGGAGCGATATTGTAGCAAAATATGCAGACCCCAGCGATGCGAATTATTTGCTGAGAGCCCAAAATGCACAGATTACGACCACTACCGGTTTTTACAAAACACCTGATGCGTGCAGTTTCGAGCTCAATAAAACCTACCATGTTGCCATGGTTTATGATGGGAGTTCATTGAAATATTACCGAAATGGATTTCTTGTAAGTCAGATTGCAGCAACCGGTAACCTTATACAGAATAATTGGCTAACGCAAATTGGTTTTTACCAATTCGCCTTCTACAATACCAATTTTATCGGCTATATCAATGAGGTTAGGATCTGGAGTGTTGCCAGAACACAAGCCCAGATACAGGCATTTATGAATACTTCTCTTCCTTCGCCGGCAACTCAGACAGGACTGCTTGCTTATTACACTTTTGACAATCTGTTGAATAAGCAGGGTAATCCCGCCTGGAATGGAACTTTGGGGGGGACTGCGTCTATTAATCAGACAAATCCGACCTGTGCATCATTTGTCCCGGACAATATTTGTTGCCCTGTTTTAATGGGAACAATAAATGGAAATTCAATTTGTCCGGGCAAATCTGGTACGCTTACTTTTCATTCCACTGCCACGTCCAATCCCCCTTATACGATTACCTATTCCGACGGAATTACAAACTACGTTCAAAATAATGTGCAGGATGGCGTTCCATTTCCTGTAGCAGTCCAGCCATCCGTTACAACGACTTATTCTTTGGTCGGCATTCAGGATGCCGGAACCTGCCTTAAAACGATTATTTCAGGCCAATCAGGCACAATCAATGTCAGCGCAGTTTGCGATCATTGCAACGACTGGCTGGATCTTGCTGCGCAGCCGGCTTATGTGCAGGTTGGGAATTTAAATGTAACCGGAAATCAGATAACGGTGGAGGCGGAGATTAACCGGACGGCGCCGTATGCTATCGGAACACTGGAAGAAGGAGATATTGTATCAAAACATGATAATCCCAGCGATGTGAATTATCTGCTAAGACCCAATCATGCCTACATAACCACAACGGACGGTTATTACGGAACTCCGGATATTTGCGACATCCAGTTAAACAAAACTTATCACATAGCGATGGTCTATGACGGGGCAGCGCTAAAATTTTATAGAAACGGTTTTTTAATGAGCCAGGTTCCCGCAACCGGAAACCTTTTCCAGAATGGGTGGCAAACCCGTATCGGTTATTATTTTAACCAAGCTTACAATGAAAACTTTATCGGCTATATCAACGAAGTCAGAATCTGGAATGTGGCACGGACCCAGGCGCAGATCCAGGCCTATATGAATACTTCCCTACCGTCGCCAGCTACGCAAACCGGCCTGCTGGCCTATTATACTTTCGACGACCTGATCAATAAACAGGGGAACCCCGCCTGGAACGGGGCACTGGGAGGCTCTGCAGCTATTAATCAGACAAACCCGACCTGTGCCGCTTTTGTTCCGGACAACGAGTGTTGCCCGAAACTGGCCGGAAGTTTTACCGGTAACAGCATTTGTCCGGGAGGAACCGGAGTTCTCACATTTCATCCGACAACCACGCCGCTGTCGGCTTCCTATACGATCACCTATTCAGACGGCATCACGAATTATGTGCAGAATAACGTACAGGATGCTGTTCCTTTCCCGGTTCCGGTTCAGCCCGCAGCTACAACAAAATATGCTTTGTTGAAAATTACAAACCCGGAAGGCTGCGCTACAGATATTACAGGAGACACGGCGACCATTATAATGAAAGACCTACCCCAACCTTCCTTTACAGCCGATCAGGATGTTTGTAATCCGTTTCAGGTAGATTTTGCGGGGATCATACAACCCGGAACAGTGTATGACTGGAATATTAACGGTGCGGCATATCCGAATAGTTTAACTACCGTTCACGATTTCGGGACGGCGGGTACTTATCCGGTAAGCCTTACGGTAACACAGGCCGGAGGTTGTGTGAACAGCCTTTCCCGGAATATCAGCATCAGTTTGCAGCCGTCGGATGTAATTGCTACGAGCGATACGACCATTTGCTTCGGAGACAGTATTCGGTTAGAAACAAAGCCCGCACTCGAATACTGCTGGTCTCCGGATGCTACACTTACAAATCCGTCATCGGGTTCCCCTGAAGTGAAACCGCTGTCGGCCACGCAATATTTCCTGAATGCAAAAATCCGTGGACCGAACCTGATCGTTAATGGAGATTTCAGCCAGGGAAATGCGGGGTTTCTTTCAGATTATACAATGTTAACCTCCGGAAATCAGGAAGGAACTTATATGGTGGCCGGCAATCCGGCTTCCTGGGATCCGGGTTTTTCAAATTGCGCAGATCATACCGGGGGAAATGGCAATATGTTACTGATCAACGGGTCGCAGACCGCGACCAATATTATCTGGTCGGAAACTGTTCCCGTTCAGCCCAACACGAATTATGATTTTTCTGCCTGGTTCCAGTTGATCAGCCTGGCTAATCCGGCTGCGCTTGTTTTCTCCGTTAATGGAATCCCTCTGGAGAATTTCTATTATCCTGCTTCCACTTCTGCCTGCAGTTGGATACAGTATAAGACGGTCTGGAATTCAGGAGCAAATGGGAATGCCATCATAACCATTTCAGATGCAAAAACAGATATTCCGGGCAATGATTTTGCCCTGGACGATATTTCTTTTACATCGCTCAGCATGGAAACGGAGGCGATTCGTGTTAACGTGGACAAGCCCCTTTTGCTTGCTTCAGCGGACACCATTGTTTGTCCGGGTGCAAGCATTCCATTATGGGCAACCGGCGTCTCTTCTTTTTCCTGGTCCCCGGCAGATGGCTTGTCGGATGTTTCCATTTCAAATCCCATTGCAACGCCCCAAAATAATACTGCGTATATTATATCCGGCCGCTCTTCCCTGGGTTGTCTGGCAAAAGATACGGTACAGGTTTCCCTATTTCAGCCGGTACCGGTTACTATTACGCCGGATACCAGTATTTGTATGAATGATGCAGTGCAATTGTATGCCGGAGGCGCGCTTGCTTATTCCTGGTCTCCGGCCATATTCCTGAACGATCCTGCAATTCCCAATCCTGTTGCAAAACCGGATCAGCCTACAAGGTTTATTCTGAGTTATAAGGATATGAATTCTTGCATGGAAAAAGATTCGGTATCGGTATCTTTCCGGCCCTCACCTGTTTTTCATGCGCCCCCCGACCAAAAGATCTGCGTAGGATTTTCGGTTTTACTGGCCAGCGCTAATGATCCGAATTTTATATATGCGTGGTCTCCTGCAGACAATCTGGATAATCCTGCCTCCCCTGCTCCGTCGGCATCTCCGGGAAATCCCATGTACTACCAGTTGGAGATCAGTGATCCTGTCTGCAGCAGCTATGACAGCAGCTTCCGTGTTTTCGTGGATGTAAAACCCAGTCCCACTGTGATCGCTCAGAAATCAAATGATATTAATTGCTCCAATCTGTTTTCGCAATTGAATGCGACCGGCGCAGTATCGTATTCGTGGTTTCCGGCCGCCGGATTAAATAATGCAGGGATAGCCAATCCCGTGGCAGCGATCGACAGCAGCACGACTTTTGTTGTGCGGGGAACCAGTGAAAACGGCTGTTATGCCTACGACTCGGTGACCGTGAATGTAAAAGCAACGGGAAAGAATTTATTTTCCGTTCCCAATGCATTCACTCCGAATTTTGATGGCGTGAACGACTGCTTTGGAATCAGAAAATGGGGGGATGTTACGATCAGGGAATTTTCTGTTTATAATCGCTGGGGACAAAGAGTTTTTGATACCCGCACCCCGGGAGACTGCTGGAACGGAACCCTGAACGGGATCATGCAGGATGCCGGCCAGTATGTGTATGTTATTCAGGCTGTTTCCTTCTGCGGAAATATTACCCGCACCGGCACGGTATTGCTGATCCGGTAATATGCAGTTTGCTCTGAATTAGTAATTGCCGAGCTTTTCCAAAAATAATTTCAATCCCCTTTCCTTGCCTGCATCCAGTTCATAACTCAGATACTGCGTATAGTATTCTTTTAAATCAAAAAGATCGGAATGCAGTCCTTCGAGTACCTGCTCAATATGGTGAACGCCGAACCCGTTGGCCTCATCGAATGTTTTTACCCAATCCGGGTCCAGCTTTTTGTTGCTGATCCAGGCGGCAAATAAAAAAGGGAGTCCGGTCATTTTTTTCCAGGCCTCTCCCAGATCATAAACGAAGGCAGAAACGGATCTTTGTTTCAATGCCCGGTCGCCGATGACCACGGCTCCTGTTTTGCCCTTTATTTCATTCAGAAATCCGGTTCCCGCTTCTTTAAATGCGGGATTGATTTTCCAGTATTCTTTCAGCAGAATTTTTACGAGTGCCACGGATGTTCTGCTCTGGTAATCGAGCAGAACGGTTTCCAGTTCTTCCACCGGAACTTCACTGAAAAGGCAGACAGAAGCTACCGGCCCGTCGCATCCGATGCCATAACCGGTATTGATATAATGTGCCGGCATTTCCGGGATGATGGCAACGGGTACCAACCCGATATCTATTTCATCCCTCAGTAACATTGCAGCAATGAGGGCCGGATAGTCTGTAATCAGCTCTGTTTTCTCCAAAAGCGGGGATCTTTCAATACCGTATAACAGCGGTTTCGTGTTCAGATAGCTCACCGCTCCCACCCTTATTTTTCTGTCCAAGTCCTTTAGTTTAATTTTGGCTGCAAAAGTAGGGTAAACGACCAGATTATCTCATTCACCGGTAAACTCATATATGGAACTCAATGCACTTACTGCCATTTCCCCGCTCGACGGAAGGTATCGCAGTCAGCTTCAGCACCTGGCTGAATATTTTTCGGAGTTTGCATTGATCAAATACCGGATCCGGGTAGAGGTTGACTATTTTTTATTTCTGGAAGAGAAAAAATTCTTCAGCATTTCGGCAGCCACCCGCAAGCAACTGGAATCCATCGCGGAAGATTTCAGTGTGGAGGACGCCAGGGAAATCAAAAAAATTGAAAAGACTACCAACCACGATGTAAAAGCGGTAGAATACTTTCTGAAGTCCAAACTGGAACTGGGTAAGGATCCGGATACCCGGGAATGGATTCACTTCGGACTCACTTCGCAGGATATAAACAATACGGCTATCCCGCTGCTCTGGAAGCATGCGCTGGAAATAGAATATATCCCGTTCGTGCTGAACCTGAAAAAACAACTGCGGCTGCTGGCCAGTCCCTGGATCGATACGCCCATGCTCGCCAGAACCCACGGACAGGCTGCTTCCCCGACCCTGCTGGGCAAAGAGATCATGGTTTTTGTTGAAAGGCTCGAGAACCAGGTGGAACTGCTGATCCAGATTCCCTTCACCGCAAAATTCGGAGGGGCGACAGGCAATTTTAATGCCCATCATGTTGCATTTCCAAAAAAAGACTGGGCAAAACTGGCGAACGAGTTCGTGGAAAATAAACTGGGATTAAAAAGACAACAGTACACCACGCAGATCGAACATTATGATATGCTGGGCGCCCATTTTGATACCATTAAAAGGATCAATACCATCCTGATCGATTTTTGCCGCGATCTGTGGACCTATATTTCGCTGGATTATTTTAAACAAAAAACGAAGGAGGGAGAAATCGGCTCTTCCGCCATGCCGCATAAAGTAAATCCCATCGATTTCGAAAATGCAGAAGGTAATCTCGGGCTGGCTAATGCAATTTTTGAATATCTGTCCGGCAAATTGCCGGTATCCCGTTTGCAGCGCGACCTGACGGATTCCACCACCCTGCGCAGTATCGGTGTTCCCTTTGCGCACACCGTGCTTGCACTGAAGTCCATTGAGCGCGGTTTGTCCCGCCTGATACTGAATGAAAAAAAACTGAAACAGGATCTCGATGAAAACTGGGCGGTGGTGGCAGAAGCCATTCAAACGATTCTCCGCAGGGAAGATTATCCGAAGCCCTATGAAGCCTTGAAGGATCTTACCCGCGGAAAGAATGGCATTACGCGGGAATCCATGCACGCATTTATTGACTCACTGGAAATTGCCAGGGTTGTAAAAGAAGAGTTGAAATTGATTACACCGCACAATTATACCGGTATCGCTTTAAAGTTCTGACAGGTTTATTCTCCACCAGCGCATATTTCCCCGGAGGTCAAAGGGTATGAAATTGTTTTTCTCCAGCACGCGGATGGATGCGGCATTATCCTTATCCGTTTCGGCGAGTATACAATAAATTTCCGGTATTGATCTCGACCAGTGAATCATGCCGCCCACGGCTTCTGTCATGATCCCTCTGCTCCGGTGGGCTGGCATACTTCCATAACCGATTTCAATGTTTCCCTGCTGATCCGGTTTGCCTTTAAAGCCCAGCTCCGCTACGATGACCGAAGAGGTCTTTTCAACTACGATCCAAAAGGTACTGAAGAGATAATCGGATCCTTCCATTGTCCGGAGTTCGGGCAGAACGGTCCTGCTGATCCTTTCTTTTACTGCCGGCGAAACCGTGCGGCCGGTAAGTTTCAGATTGAAGAGTTTCTCCAGTTTCCCTTCTCCCTGGAGATAACATTCCAGTTCCGCGGCATTGAGCGGAATGATTTTCAGATTTGCGGTTTCAACCATCCGTCTTGTGAATCTCTGAAGTATAATGAAAGCGAATATCCGGGTTGTTGCTGATCTCCGTATTCAGGAACCACTCGCTCTGCGCGAGATAAACCATTTGCCCGTCCTTGTCCTGCGCAATATTATTTTGTTTGAACCGGGCAAAATCATCCAACTTTTTCTGATCCTTAGCGGTGAGCCAGCAGGCTTTGAAAAAGGGCAGATTGTTGAATTGCACGGAGGCGGAATATTCATGCAGGAGACGGTACTGAATGACTTCAAACTGCAGTTCTCCCACACAGCCGATAATTTTCTTATTTCCGCCGAACTGGGTGAATAGTTGGGCCACGCCTTCATCTGTCAGTTGCAAAAGCCCTTTTTCAAGCTGTTTGGTCTTCATCGGATCCTTGTTCACCACTTCTTTGAATATTTCCGGGGAGAAAGAGGGTATTCCGGTAAAATAAAAATTCTTCCCTTCGGTAAGCGTGTCGCCGATCTTGAAATTCCCGGTGTCAAAAAGCCCCACCACATCACCCGGGAACGCCTCTTCAATCACATCCTTATCCCTTGCCAGGAAGGTATAGGGATTGCTGAAGCGGACATCCTTATTCAGGCGAACATGATGAAAATATTTATTGCGTTCGAACCTCCCGCTGCAAACGCGCAGGAATGCGATCCGGTCCCGGTGACGCGGATCGAGGTTGGCGTGAATTTTGAAAATAAAACCACTGAGCTTTTCATCATCCGGACAAACTTCTCCTCCCGTCGTCTGTCGGCATTGCGGAAGCGGGGCGATCTGAATAAAAGTATCCAGCATTTCCTTTACACCGAAATTATTGATGGCGCTGCCAAAAAATACCGGTGCGATTTTGCCATCGAGATAGTCATTTGTATCCAGCGGGCCATAAACGCCGTCCACCAGTTCAACATCCTCTCTTAACAGGGCGGCATCTTTTCCGCCGAGTTTTTCATCCAGTATCGGGCGGCTGAGGTCTTCGATCTCCACCACATCTTCATCGGCAGCGCGCGTGTTGGCAGTGAACAACACCAGGTTCTTATCGTGCAGGTTATACACCCCTTTGAAATCCTTACCACTGTTGATGGGCCAGGTCATCGGGTGCAGTCTGATCTTCAGTTCATTTTCTATTTCTTCCATCAGCTCAAACCGGTTCTTTCCGTCACGGTCCATTTTATTAATGAATACGATGATCGGAGTATCCCGCATGCGGCAGACAGCCGTGAGCTTACGGGTTTGCTCTTCCACCCCGTTCACGCTGTCGATGACCAGTATCACGCTGTCCACCGCAGTCAGCGTACGATACGTATCTTCAGCAAAATCTTTATGGCCCGGCGTATCCAGCAGGTTGATGAGCATATTCCGGTATTCGAAACTCATCACGGAAGTGGCCACGGAAATACCGCGCTGCCGTTCAATTTCCATGAAATCGCTCGTGGCATGTTTGCGGATCTTGTTGCTTTTGACCGCACCCGCAGTCTGAATGGCGCCCCCGAAAAGCAAAAATTTTTCCGTCAGGGTGGTCTTTCCTGCATCTGGATGCGAAATGATGGCAAAGGTTCTTCTTTTCTCTATTTCTGATTTGTACTTCATGGATGATCCGCCGGACCGCTGTTCTGCCGGGGCCGCAAAATTAAGAAGTTCTTCGGGGATGAAGCGGCAATTCTACAGCCCGGTATTGCGGTGACTATAGCCTTTCGCCAGCAGGTTCAGCGGCAATACCAGTTCCCATTGGTTTGGTCCCCTGCCTTCATAGTCCGGATCCAACAGGCGGCTGTACCGAACGCCCAGGGTCAGTGGCAATTCATTCCACCAGCTGGTATCAAAATAAATTTCCAGTCCGCAGGAGCGGTATGCGGATTGTACAGCCGGCCCGTTCGTTTGGTAGAAAGGGACGCCGGTATAATCATAAAAAACATTCGCCCTGATTCGCAGAAAATACAGGATGTTGCCAAAGCCCCGGTCGGGATAAGCAATCGGGAAATGATAATTGACAGCCAGCCGGTACATCCGGAAGAAATTTTCTCCGGAATATCCCCGCGAAAAAGGAAAGCCATTGCTGAACCGGATCTGGTCCAGCGAGTCACGTTGCTGGATGGCGCCCCTGAATTCCAGGCTATGGGTTGACACAATCCCGGGGAAATAAAAATTGCCGGAAGCAAGCCATTGATCGCCGCTGAGCTGACTGACAGCGCGGTCGTACTGAATCCAGGCAACCTGTGCAAAGGATGGATAGATCTGCTGCCTGGCTGTCTGGAGCTGGTGTGAAAAGGAAATATAGGGATCAAGACTGCTGTATCCGGGCAAATGCAGACTGTCCTTGTATTTTCCTGTAAAATAATTCCGGTGATAAGTAAAGCTGAGGCCGGATTCCAGACTGGTCAGCCATCTCCCCTGGCTTAGGTTTAGGGGAACGGATAGTCCGCCATAGGCCTGCAGTTCATTCCAGTAAATCTTCTCTGCATTCCGCAGATAACCGCTCCGGTCAACCCGGTATTCCATTCCAGCGTTGAGGTAAGGAAACAATGCGCCGTAATTCAAAGCAGCGCCGATCTTTTTATATTTTTCATTCCGGTTATAACCAACATAAATTTCAGATTCAAAAGTATTGAGCACATTTTCACCAACAAGAGAGAAACTGTAGTCGGGATCATTGATAAAAGGCCGCCAGCTGTGTAAGTGAAAAATATTTGTCGTGGCGGAATACGGCTTTACCGGATATTTTGCATCCGGAATGCTATCCGGGATCTGAAACGGAGAATCGCCAAGCGAATGAACTCCATTGCCGGAGAGCGGCTCGTCTTTAATAAACTGCAGCGCTCCATCGCTGAAAAGGGAATCATTTTCTGCGTGGTTCAGGTGGAATCCCGCCGCCGTAAAAACCGACCAGGCCAGTTTGCCGAAGCCCGCACTGATCTGGTAGGTTCCGGTTGCCGGTTGCGGCAACATCGCGAAGATTTTTCCCGACCGGATGCGAAACCCTTTATCCATGCCGTTTTCGGTTCGGGTAAAATAAATGTCCCCGTTTTGAACGGAAAGGAATCCAATGGGATGCATGGACCAGGGAACCAGTATGGTTTGTTTTCCCGAAGGGATATCGATCAGCATCAGGCACATTTCTCCCTGCTGATTTCTGACAGCAGATACCAGCTGCTGATCCGTAAAGAATTTCGGAAAGGTAAAATAATAGTTTTCGTTATTCGGAAGACTGAACAGCATTTCTCCGGATTTGCTGTTCAGCAAATCCAGGGAGCATCGGCCCGACTCCGGATAAGCGACAGCTACTACCGATTTGCCATCCGGCGAAATATCGGGTGAAAAATATTTCGTTTTGCGGGTGATGCGGATATCTTTTCCCGACCGCAGGTTTAATAAACGGATGACGGAGTAATCGCGCCAGCCCCAACGCAGATCCGGCTCATAAGCAGAATAGACGATCTGTTGATTGCGGTAAGAGAACTGGTCGTCTGCTGAAACAGCGCGGAACCGGATCCGCGTTTCTTTCCCGGAACCTAAATCTCTCCGCATGAACTGCGGAGGCTGCCGGTAAGAAGATTTTAAATAAATCACATGACCGGAATCGGTGACCGCCGGAAACATTTCATCAGCAACAAAATGCGGTTGCTGGTGACCGTAACGGGCATTGGAATCCCGGTAGGCAGCATCGGGTAACTGGCTGCTGAAAAAATCGAGTGCCTGTTGCCGGTAGCGACGGAACGAAATGCCGGCATTCCGCTGAATGGATTTCTGAAGCGGGTAGAATAATCCTTTGAAAGCGGCTGCCTCCACGGCGGTTTTTCTCCAGAAATCCTTTCCATATTTTTCTCTTCCATAAGCCACGAGCATATAGCCCAGGGGATAGTGGTCGGGCACATAATCCCGGAGCGAACCGTTGCGGAGTTTCATCCAGGAATATTTTTTACCGGATAACCACAGAGACCGGTATCCGGCCAGAAATAAAGGAAGACGCCCGCGCCCCTGCCGGCTAACCAGGGTTTCCTGGTAAACTGCATCCCCTTCCCAGAACCAGTTGGGAACAGAAAGATTATTCGCCAGCGCCAGCCCTTCCTCCCCGAAGAGATAATAAAAAGATTTCGACAATCCCACCCGGAAATTATTGAACTGCTGCACATGGCGGTATTCATGAATGGCCAGCGTTTCCTGCCAGGGAAGGCTTCCCAGTTCAAAGCTGTTCTGGGCCGGCGTCAGCTGAAACTCACTGCGGAAAGGAGCCAGCTGAACATAGCCATTGGCAATTGTGGTCAGGTTATGAAATACGATATTGACCTGACGCTGATGATCACCCAGGGTGGACCTTGTGCTGTCGTTCAGGGCAGAGACCAGGAAGGCCACATTGCCTGCTTCTTTTTTTAATTCCCCTGGAAAAATGATCCGGGCCGCGGCTGTATTGATCTGATACCATTTGAGGGAGGTTGGCGTGCCCCCGAACTCCTGGGCACATGCTTCCACGGAAGAAAAAACCGAGAGCAGCAGAAATAAACGGGAAAACCGGTTCATCCGAAATGGTTTCTGGAACGAAAATTGAAATTACCGGATAACGGTGACAGAAAAAATTATGATAAATACTTCTACCTTCGGTGTACCAGCATGAAAGTAAAGTCGCGTTTATTTTCCCTTTCCACCAATCCGGATTCCCTCGTTGCGGCTGCACTGGGGTTTATCATCATCCAGTTTTTCTCAAAACACAGCGGTATCGGCGTTTCACCGGATTCGGTAACCTATATCAGTTCCGCCCGGCATCTGCTGCATGGAGAAGGCTTCCGGGCCTTCGATAATTTACCCGTCGTGGATTTCCCTGCCGGTTATCCCCTGTTTATCAGTGCGGTTTCTTTTCTCACGCGTATGGATGTTCTGCAGTACGGCGCCATCCTCAACGGATTGCTTTTCGGATTCCTGATTTATTTATGCGGAACGATTATGAATGGCTTTTACCACAGCTCCGGGTGGTACAAACGGATCATGCTGGCCTGTATCGTTTTCAGTCCTGCCCTGCTGGAAGTTTATTCCATGCTCTGGTCTGAAACCATTTTTCTGCTGCTGCTGCTGCTCTTTACGATCGCCATTAAAAAATATCTGGAGCGTCCCGGAATGAAATGGCTGGTCATTAGTGCCATCCTGGTTTCCCTTGCCTGCCTTACACGATATGCCGCTATTGTACTGACAGGAATCGGTCTCTTCCTGATTTTTTTTGAAGGAAAATTATACTGGGGAAGAAGGATTAAGCATTGTATCATTTTCGGACTGCTTTCGATTTTATTGCTGGCGATCAATCTGGTGCGGAATGAAATGATCATGCATTTTGCCACCGGAGAAAGGCAGAAAAGCACCAGTTCCCTGCTGAAGAACATCGAATATTTCGGAGGCGTGCTGAGCGACTGGCTCCTGATGCAAAGGAAACCCGGCCTTTCGATACTGCTGACCCTGCTTATACTGTTTATTTTCCTGATCAGTATGCTATTCTGTTATTTCCGGAGAAAAAACCAGCGCCGGTACGAATATATTGTGGCAGCCATCGGGTTGTTCTATTGTCTCTTTATGCTGGTTTCGGCTACGCTTTCCCGTTACGAGCAGTTCACCAGCAGACTGTTGTCGCCCATGTTCATTCCCATGATCTGGTGCGCCGGTTTCTGGGTGCCTTCTTTTGCCGCCCGCCGGGGGAGAACAGGGAAACGATTATTCCTTTCTGCTGCTACGCTCGCAGCGGCAGTTTTGCTGACTGTGCAACTGTCGGCGGATTATGAAACCTGGGACGGCGTGAAGGATGCCGGCATTCCCGGATATTTTGAAGACCCTTTCCCGCAGTCGGAAATTGTACAGTTCATTGAAAATTACAAGGGCAGTTTCAGGTCCGGCTATCCTATTTATTCCAATGCGGCAGATGCCGTTTATTTATTCACCGGTTTACCGGCAAAGCTTCTTCCCCAGGATGTATTTCCCATAGAAATCAGGAAATATTATCAGGAAAAAAGTGATTACCTCATCTGGTTTAACGATGTGGACAATCCGGATCTGCTGGATGAGCAATCCGCTATCCGGAATAAAGGAATGATCCTGATAAAAAAATTCCCCGACGGGGCGGTATATATCAGCCCGGAAAGCGTTTCCCCGCCCCTACATTAAAAAACCATTTATAATTTGCGCAACCAGATATTCCGGTAGCTGATGGGTTCGCTTTTATCTCCATGGGCCTGGAGCTTGATCGGTGCGGGTCCGTGTTTTGTATAATGCGGAATGCCGATATATAAAGTCGGCCCGCTCAATACAAAATTATTCTGTACGAGCACGCCGTTAAAAAAGACCGTTACCCGCGCAGGAGATATCAGGATGCTGTCCTCATTGAAACGCGGCGCTGTCCAGATCACATCATAATCCTGCCATTCGCCGGGTTCCCGGCAGGGATTGGCAAGGGGAACGCCCTGCTTGTAAATGCTGCCGGCCTGTCCGTTGGTATAGGTTTTATTATTATAATTATCGAGCACCTGCAATTCGTATCCTTCATCGCCGCTGTTTCCGATGGATGCCAGGAAGATTCCGCTGTTGCCGCGGGCCTGTCCGGAACCGGTAATATTCTTTGGAATACGGTATTCTATATGCAGCTGGTAATCGGTGAAAGACTGCCGGGTCACAATGCCGCCTGCCGTTTTTTCTACGGTCACAATGCCATCATGCACATTCCATCCCGCAGCTTTGGAAGTATCTTTTCCCTCCGCCCGCCACTGATCCAGATTTTTCCCGTCGAATAATACCAGTGCATCCGAAGGCGGCTGGGCATCCGTTTTACCCGGTGTTACAACGGGGGGAACCGGTGAATAGAATTCTGTCAGTTC
>Ga0105241_10002415_pt1 | contig 14027 bp, 24 predicted proteins | sample KBSC64metaG_FD_80422 | JGI IMG/M metagenome (GOLD analysis project Ga0105241, IMG submission 80422) | Corn rhizosphere microbial communities from Kellogg Biological Station, Michigan, USA - KBS C6-4 metaG | ecosystem: Host-associated > Plants > Roots > Rhizosphere > Soil | place: Michigan, USA... | reverse complement strand
GCAGCAGAAGGCGACCTCTACCGGTAGAACAGCCACGGAAGCGACTCGCAAGTGGTTTTTGGAGCAGCTTGCCGACATTCGCGAATCGCTCCACGCCTACGCCATTGATAAGGCGATCCTTATGCCGGATGAACCGCTGGAAAGCTGGCCTCTTGAATCAGTTCCCACGACAAAATCAGAGTTGGCGAAACTTCGCCAGGAAGTGGGGGCTCACAAATGAGAACAGCCAACTTGACAACGCAGCAGGATAATATCCTGACAGAATGTGAAAACTTCGGAGGAAAAGCTCGGGAGGTTGCTGAAATGGCAAGCGAGCTTGACGACAGTCTTACGGAAGCGTTGGACAAAATCGAGGAATTGGAAAAGGAGTTGAAAAGCAAATGAGCTTTCAAAACGCGAAAATCGTGGGCGTGGGGGTCAACAGCGATGCCTACCACTCCCAGCCAATCGAAAGCCGGGGATCGAAAGACTTTGCAATGTCCCCGTCGTCTCTGAAACCTTTCCTTGAATGCCCATCCCGCTGGAAGGCGGGGTATCAATCGCCAGAGTCGGAAGCTAAAGATTGGGGCAACCTTTTGGATACGCTTCTCCTGACACCTGACCAATTTAAATCGCGCTACGCTGTTAAACCAGCAACCTATCCGTCGGACGGAAAAAAGGGCGAGCCCCCTACGGAAAAACCTTGGAACGGTAATAGCACTTGGTGTCGCGAATGGATCGAGTCGCAAGGCGATAAATGCGTAATATCGAAGGCCGAACTCGAAACCGCGCAAACGGCTGTCAAAAAGCTGTTGGCCGACGAAACTATTGCGGAATTGCTGGAAACATCCCAAAAACAAGTCCATGTAACCGGGGAATGGCATGACAAGGCGACCGGCATTATCGTCCCCGTTCAATGCCTTATTGACATTGTTCCAAATGGAGATTCTCCGTTTTGTAAATGCCTTTGCGACCTAAAATCCACGCGGAACGCTGGACAAAGACCGTTCTCCCGATGGTGCTTTACAGCCGGATACCATATTCAGGCTGCTTTCGACCTTGCGCTATTCATGGCGGCGGTCAATCCAACCAACGACCCAAACGGGCAAGATCGAAATACTTGGCTGTTTATCGTTCAAGAGAACTACGCGCCGTTCGAGATAGGCCGCAGAATGCTGTCCAGTGACTTTATAGACCTCGGAAGGCAAACATACACGCACGCCTTGGGTCGCTACGCAAAGTGCCTTAAAACCGGCTTGTGGCCTCAATACGACGAACCTGAACAGTTCTCATTGGTATCGCCAGAGCCATGGCAAGCGTTTGACGCCCTGCAAGACGCTCTGGACGGCCAAGCCGAGGCCCGCGAACAGGCTTTTGAGGATGACGGGGAGGTTGTGCCGTGAGCGGCGGTAAAAAAATTTTGTCTAAAACGGGTAAAACACCCTATTTACAGTTGACAGCAAGTCGGAAGTTGTGATTGAATCAGAGAGTTACGCAATGACAGGCAAGTTTGAGCGTAGCCGTCGATTTGGAAACCGACGTTAAGGTAAAAGTGATCGTAAAATGAACCGCAAACCACCATCGAAGTTTCAATGCTCTTGTGAGCGCAATAGGTTTCTTCTCGGCGTAGCCGACGATTGCTTGCCTGTTTCCACGCTCACGGGAGCATTGAGGTTTTGGAGGTTGAAGTGGTAACTTCTGAAATTAATCCAGATCAGAACGTGATCGAGGAAAGACCAAAAATTCCATATTGGCAGCAGTTGCAAGACCCTCGATGGCAAAGGAAGCGTCTTGAGATTTTGCAACGCGCCGATTTTCAATGCGAATGCTGCACCGACAGCGACGGGATGATTTCCATCCACCACCGATTTTACCAAAAAGGGGTGATGGTTTGGGAATACCCGAATAGTTCGCTGGTGGCGGTTTGTGGGATGTGCCACGAGTCGCTGGCTGAGTATGAACGGATGCTTTTGTCGTCAATAGACCCCAGGGACATGGGAAATATACTTGATTTGGCATTCGTTATTTCTCAATGCCGAGAAAATGGAATAGGGCTCAAAGAATTGGTCGATTTAGGCCATTACAAGCTTCTCGGATTTAAGCCAAAGAAAGTGAAAAAAAATGCCAAGTAGAATTTTACGCGAGGGAATACTTACCAGTGAGCCGGTAAATAAACTATCGGATCAGGCCGAGCTTTTCTACCGCAGGCTGATGTCAATTGTGGACGACTACGGGAGGTTCTACGCAAATCCATCAATCGTAAGGGCGTATTGCTACCCCTTGAAACTGGATCGGGTAAGCGAAGCAGATGTTAAGCAAATGATAAGCGATTGCAAAGCAAATGGGCTCATATTGATTTACAGGGCTGGTCAGTACCTAGCTGTGGCTAATTTTAGGCAGCAAACCCGTTCCGAGTCAAAGTTTCCACAACCTACTGCGGATGAATTGCTTAACAACGGATTTACAATTGATTCGTTCTATACGAAGTCGGAGTCGTATTCGGATACGAAGTCGGATACGAAGTCGAGGGCGACAAAAGATGAGATTGTACTTTACTGTAAAAGCATCGGGCTGCCTGAATCAGATGGCGTTGTACTTTTTGATAAATGGCAGGGGAACGGATGGAAGAATGGTAAGCAGTCGATAAAAGACTGGAAAGCAACTATCCGGACATGGAAGGCATACGGATATTTAGCCAGCCAAAAAAACGGAAAACCTCAAAACAGATCAAACCCTCACGCGCTTTAACATGACCGACAGACTTCCACCGCACGACACAAATTCAGAAATGGCCGTCATCGGTTGCTGCCTCCTTACTCCGGTCGATAGCATCCCCGAAGCCCAGCGCGAAATCGGCCCCGACTTTTTCTACGACATTCGCTGCCGTGAAGTCTGGGTCGCCATCAACGAAATGCAGATCGACAAAGTGGATTGCATCGCTGTTTCCAGGGCTGGAACCAACGTTCAATACGAGTTCCTGAATCAGTGCATGGACATCGTTCACAGTTCGGCGAATCTCCCGATGTGGATCGATATTTTGAAGGACTGTTACACCAAGCGGAAGGCTATCAGAATTTGCACCTCGCTCATCTCCGACGCTTACAACCCAAAGCAATCGGCGGTTTCATTGCTCGACCGAGCCGAGCGCGACATTCTCTCCATCAGGCCGATGAACTCCGAGACGCGCGACATCAAAACGCTGGTCGGTGATGCGCTGGCGAAGCTCGAAAAGTTATTCGGATCGAAAGGCTCAATCAGCGGTCTTTCCACCGGCCTAATCGACCTCGACCGGATGACTGACGGCCTTCACGGTGGTGAGATGATCGTCATAGCCGCGTATCCCAGTTGCGGTAAAAGCACGCTGGCCGCTGGTATCGCCGTGGAGAACGCCATCGCGGGAAACCCTGTCGGTTTTTGCTCGTTCGAGATGCGCCCCGTTCAGCTTGTCGTTCGCGCGATTTGTTCCCAGTCCCGAGTGAACCTCTACGACGTTCGCGATGGTCATGTCAGCGAGTCGCAGTTCGCCCACATGAACAGCGCGGCGGTCAAGTTGTCCAAGGCTCCCATCTACATCGAGAACTGCAACGGCATGACCATCGGGCAGGTTATTGCCATCGCCCGCAGGATGAAGCAGAGGCAAGGAATCAGGCTCTTGGTGATCGACTACATCCAACTCGTCTCATGCCCCGGCGCGGATAGCCGCGAACAGGAAGTCAGTCAGATTTCCAAGGGCATCAAGGCTATCGCAATGGAGTTGGACATCCCTGTAATTGCCCTGTCCCAGCTTAACGACGATGGGAAACTCCGTGAGTCGCGCGCCATTGGACAAGATGCCGACAGTGTGTGGCAGATCGAGCCAGGAGAGCCTGGAAGCGGCAGCGCGTTCGGGCAGCCCGTCGAGTTGATCGTGAAAAAGGCGCGCGACGGAGCTGTTGGTGCCGTTGACCTCGTTTTCATCAAACAAATTACCCGTTTTGAGTCAGTCGCAAAAGTTGATCCGAGCGACGTTCCATCCGACCGATAACATGAACGCCAAAAATCCAAACTGGAAAGGCGTTTACTCGCGAATCAGCTACGCGGCGGAACTCGTGTTTGAGATTCAGAACGCGCTCGATGCCGAGTTGCCGGTGCCCGCTCGAAAGATGAGGTCGCTGAAACGATTGCACGCCGAATCGAGTAAGGCGTTGAGGAAATTGCGATGAAAAAATTACCCATAGTCCTGATGTACGGCGGCGGTCGTCAATCCGTGACGATAACCGGGCTGATTATAGAAGGACTTTTGCCGGTTCCCGATGTAACGCTTATTGCTGACACTGGGCGCGAGAAGGAAACTACGTGGCTGTATCTCGAAAATTATGTGCAGCCAGCGTATCCAACAAAAATCCACCGCGTTAAAGCCGCAGACTGGGCGACTGTTGACCTTTACGGAGGAAAGAACAAGGACACGCTTTTAATTCCGGCGTTCACCACTGAAAATGGCTCCGTCGGAAAAATGCCGACGTTTTGCTCGAATGAATGGAAGGCGAGAGTTTGCGACCGATTCCTCAAAAACGAACTTGGTATAAAAGATTTCATCGCGTGGATCGGATTTTCTCACGACGAACAACGCCGCATAGTTTCAAAACGTCGAAGCATGGGCGATTCGGTGTGGTTTCCGCTGTCGGATGGTGTTCCGATGACAAAGCAGCAATGCACCGAATACCCGACGAAACGGTTTGGTTGGCCGACCCCCGTTCATAGCGCGTGCTATATGTGCCCGCTTCAGGATGAGGATAATTGGCGTCAAAATACGCCAGCCGATAAACTTCGGGCGATAGAGTTTGACGAACAAATGCGCGCCAAAGACCCTAACGCATTCCTTCACCGCACCGCGAAACCGATGGCCCATCTTTACGCCAGCGACTTCAAGTTAAAGGATTCTGATAAACAGGAAGGAAAGGAGCCGTGCGACAGCGGGCTTTGTATGTTATGAATCATCGACTCGCTCCAAACATAGATCAAACACCTCACGCCAAGCCGGGTGTTTTTGCGGGCGCTGACGAACCTCTAAAGAAATACCCAGACGAGCCACATCCTGACGATGGGCATAAATGGAAATCGTGGTGGATTAAAAAGTGTTACAACCCGGAAGACCCGCTAACTAAGGGCGATTTGATTTGGATTCACCAATGTTGGGTAACAACCATGTCGAGGTGGTGTTTGTGAAAAAGGGCCAGCCATACTATCGCCCAGACGACCGAGGGGACAAATACCCGCCCGTCCTGACGGACAAGCATCATTGCCTGACGCCGAGGTGTCGCGGGGTGGTGCATAAGAAGCGTGAGCATTCGCCCTACTGTACGGGTTGCAGGCGGGATATGTGGCGCTCCAAAAATCCACTTAAGTACGCATTTGGCAATTTACGCCGACGAGCCAAGCAGCGCAGGAAGGCGTTTAGTTTGACTTTCGAGGAATATAAATCGTTTGCCGAACGGACGGACTATGCGCGATTAAAGGGCAAGACAAGTTTATCGCTGTCAATCGACCGGATCGACAATTCCAAAGGATACGAAAAAACGAACATAAGGGCTATCACCCTTCGGGAAAACAGTCGCAAAAGTTTTCTGAAATTTTACGCAAGGCAAACCGAAAACGCAGCATACGAACCATCTGCGGGAGAAATCGCCGAGATTGAAGCGAAATTAAAGGATTGATGAATGAGCTACATCTTTTTGCTGGATCAGGCGGGGGTATCCTCGGCGGAATCCTTCTCGGACATACCTGCGTCTGTGCTGTCGAGATTGAACCTTACTGCCGTGAAATCCTGCTCCAAAGACAGCGAGACGGAATCCTTCCAAAGTTCCCAATCTGGGATGACATTAGGACGTTCGATGGAAATCCTTGGCGCGGATCAGTTGACATTGTTTGCGGTGGATTCCCGCGCCAGGACATCAGTTGTGCCGGAAAAGGAAATGGAATCAGTGGAGAGCGGAGCGGATTATGGAAGGAGATGGCAAGAGTGGTACGCGAAGTGGGACCAAGAATCGTGTTCGTGGAAAACTCCCCACTACTTACTCGACGGGGGCTTGGGGTCGTTCTCGGGGATTTTTACAAACTCGGGTATGATGCTCGATGGGGAGTGTTTTCAGCTAGAGAGGTTGGTGCCTACCATCTCAGAAAGCGAATCTACATCATGGCCCACGCCAAGCGGGGTTCGGGGAAAAGCGCATTGTGTAGGGGCGATTTCAGAATGGGGAGGAAGCCAGAATCCGTTCCGTGGAACGAGCGACCGGAATCTGCGTTGTCCAGACTTCGAGGAGTGGATGATGGGCTGGCCAGAGTCGTGGACCGCACCAATGCCATACGCAATGGACAAGTTCCAGCGGTGGTTAAATTTGCATGGGAAAATTTAATAAATAAATTATGAAAACCGACACCTCAAAATTGCGCGTGGCCTTAGACGCTTTGCGCCCAATCTTTAAAACCCGCAACACGCTGCCGATCCTGTATTGTGTGAAGCTTTTCACCGAGAGCAACCGCCTTCACATCGCGGCGACCAATCTCGACGAGTACGCCGTCGAAAAAATAGAGGCCGACGGCGAGTTCGGGCCTGTGTGCGTTTCATTTAACCACCTCTCGCTCGCGCTTTCGGGATCGGAAACGGAAATCGTCATCGACGGAAATTCGGCGAAGATCATTTGCGGGGATAATCAGACGATCATCTCGACCCTGGATGACGATGAGTTTCCGAAGCTTCCACGTTTCGACGACTCGCAAACTCATGGTGTGGCGTGCACCGAGGCCGCTCGCGCTATCGGTCTTGTCTCTTGGGCTGCATCGGATGATAAGGGGCGGTATCTCATCAACTCGGTCCTCATCGCGTCGGAATCCGCAAAACTGACCGCCGTGGCGACGAATGGCCGGGAGCTTGCGATTGCTGAAGTGGCTTGTATCGGATCGGATTTCGAGGTCGTGATTCCCTCCGAATTTGTCTCAAACGCTTCCACCGCACTCAATCGCAAAGGAGCGTCACTGGCGTCCAATCGAAACCAGATTCGAGTAACCCATGAATCTGGCGTCTATTTCTGCAAACAGATTGATGGCCTGTACCCGAATTACAAAAATGCCATCCCGAAAGATGTGAAACCGCTTGGAACTGTTCTGGTTGCTGAGTTCAAGTCAACAATCGCCGGGTGCTGCGGGTTTAGCTCAGACAGTGAAGCAAAAGGGCTGTTCTCGTTCTCAAAAAAAGAAGTGATGGTCGAGCTGATTGGCGATCTAAACTCACAAGTCGCCCGGCACATGCTGGGGAAGTTCGACAACTTCACCGTTGCACTCTCAACCAAAAAGATGCTCAAGATTTTCCAGAATCTAAAATCGGAGGAGGCGAAGTTGTTTTACGTTGACGACAAAACCCCGATCCGAATTGAGGCTGGAGACTTGACAGTTATCGAATGCCCGATGAGAAAGTAAAAATGTATAAGCGAGGACAAATGGTAGTCCATAAGTCGAAGGGCTGGATAGGCTCCGTATACGGCGCGGGTCGAGGCCGCAGCCCGTCACGATGGCAAAAACATGACGTGCTTTACATCGACTGGCTACACAGAAAACCGGGAACATCGGCAGAGATGCCTAGCAACTTAATTCTCAAATGAACCCACTCACCATCATCCTCACCCTGTTCCGCTGGCTCTTTGACCGAAAGGAGTACGGCTGCATGGGTTACGACAAGCACGGCCTGTATCGCCGACACTACCGAACTGGCCGAGTGGACGCGAAAAACCAATTTGGGTGGCATCCTGTTTCGCAGGCGCTCTGGTATCGCTTTCGACCCACACTTGAGCCCTATCGCGCTATGGTGATGCCTGACGGAAAACCAATCCATTACAGCAACAAGCGCCGGGATGAAATCGGAGAGATTGGATTCGGTCTATGGATCGAAAGTCAACGCCGATTGGTTCTCGAAAAGAAACTGAGGGACAGGTATCAAAAGGAGATAAAAAAGTGAGCAACCCACTTATCAGTGCGGAGTCTCTAAAAAAGCCCGTCAAGGCCGCGAAGAAGCCGAGAAAGGCGATACGCAAGGTCAGCAAGTCGATGGCGCGAAAGCTGGCTGTGTATCAGAAACTAAAAAAGGAATATATGCGCTATCAACCGCGATGCGAGATGCCGGGGTGTGGGGCGATAGCAACCGACCTTCACCACGTCAAACGGCGCGGTAAATACCTGTGCGATGTAAGCACGTTCCGGTCTTTATGCAGGCTCCATCATTCCTTTATCCACAACAACCCTGAATGGGCCTTCCGATCTGGATGGCTGAAAAGGTAACATGCCAAAGCTATCTGATTTCAATGAACGGACGCAGCGGCAGATACGCGAGCAGCTTTTGGCTCCCAAAACGCCGCCTACCCCTGTTTCCGCTCCAATACGCAAGCCTATAGACCATGTGGCCGAACTTGGGGGGCGTAAGATCGTCATCAGCCATGAACCCGTTCCAGCCCCGAGGATGACGCGGCGGGACAAATGGCTCAACCCTCGCCGTGATTGCGTCCAAAGGTATTTCGATTTCAGGGATTTTGTTCAACAGGCTTGCGGAGACATGCCAACCGTTCCGCATACCATCATGTTTGAATTCCATATCCCAATGCCGCTATCATGGAGCAATAAAAAGATGGCTGAAATGAATGGTAAAAAACATCGTCAACGGCCCGATGTGGACAACTTAATTAAGGCGGTATGCGATGCCCTGTTTCTTGAGGACGGCGGCGTGTCCGATGTGGCGGCGTTAAAGCGTTGGTGCAGGACTGGCGAAGGCCGGATTGAATTGGAGGTGTTCGTATGAGCAAGAAGATTTATTTCTTGGGGTCTGGAAACCCTAATTGGCGCGGCGGCAACGTGCAGCTAAAGTGCCAGAATTGCGGAAGCGATTTCAGTGTAATCCCATCCCGAAAAGACAAAGCGATTTGTTGCAGCCTTCCGTGCTGGAACAAAATACAGAAGTCCCAAAAGATTTGCCACAACCCACATCCTCAATATTCAACGAAGGGGATAAGAAAAAAACAATGGGTGTGGCTTAATTGTAAAGAGTGCGGTACGCCGTTTGAGGTTAGGCCGTCCATTGTTGGGCTGAGATTTTTCTGCACCCATAAATGCCAATTCGCATGGAGGTCAAAACATCATTCAGGAAAGAATAACCCAAACTGGCAAGGGGGATGTTCAAGGAATAAAAAATATCCTTTTGAGTTTTACGAAATCAGAAAGACAATCCTCGAAAGAGATGGTTATCAATGCGCTGTTCCAATGTGCCGGACAAACGACAGTCGGGTTTCCGTTCATCATATTGATTTCAACAAGCAGAATTGCGGAAGGCTAAACCTTATTACAGTTTGCCCGTCTTGCAACGCCCGCGCTAATTTCGACCGCGTTCTTTGGAGGGCAATCCTGACAGCGGTTGTCAAATGGAGGGAGGATAATTCCAGCCATAGTCCAGACCGTGGATCAATAATCCTTTCACACAGGTCAGAGCTTGACGGAATCCGAAGGGGAATAGTCCGCAAAACGAAAAACGGTTGGGATATTCAAGACGTAAAACCTTAAATTATGAACAACCGCCTCAAATCCGCCATCTGGTTCGCCTTCGCCGCGTCGGGCGCGTGGCTGTTCTTCGGCGCGGCGAGACACTTTTTAGGGCGCTGATATGAAATCCAAATCGCCAAGCTGGAAGAAGGAATTTCCAATGAGGTCGTTCATCATCGTTCGCGGCGTCGGCTTCATGGTTTGCAACATCGGACGCCGGTCAATCACCCTTCGCCGGGTCTATCCAGAAAACAGGCGGGAAGAATCGCCGATTGAAATTGAAAAGGAGAAAGAAAAACATGAGCAATAAAACAACAGTCATCCACCACTCCGCCGACTTCGACGGCCTGTTCTGCCGCGAAATCGCAAAGAAGTTCCTTGGAACTGAAAACGTCGAATACATCGGTTGGGATTTTGCGGACAAGCCGCTGCCAATTCCCGACGGCAAGATTTACATTCTCGACCTTCCTGTTGATCGTGTTTTTGGATTCACCTATAAATCTGAGGACGTGGACAAGAATCCGCCGCAGCATCCAGCGGGATTGATTTGGATAGACCACCACAAGTCGTCAATTGAAACCCACCCCAAAACCATTCCTGGCTATCGCATCGACGGTGTAGCCGCCTGCCGGTTGGCGTGGCAATGGTTTAAGGAAATGGAGTTTCGGCGAGATGCGAACATGGAAATGCCAACGCTCCGAGATTTCAAGGATCGGGTTGTCGATGAGCCATTAGCCGTAAGGCTCGCCGGTGAATATGACATCTGGGATAAGCGAGATCCGAACGCTGATGCGTTTCAATTTGGATTGAGGTCGATGGATTTGACCGCCGATATATGGTCGAGGCTTCTTGATACCTCGATCCCGGAAGCCCTTAAAGGAACCGGCATGGAACAAACCGAAAGCGACCTGATTTGTGGTGCGCTTCTCGAAAATGGCCGGAAGTTGCTCCGATACCAGCGTGAGGTTGATGCCAGCACAGTCAATCACCGGAGCTTCATCGTCGAATGGGAGGGATTGAAATTCCTCACCCTGACGACGGCGCGGTGTAATTCTCTGACATTCGACGCCAAGGACGTTCCTGAAACCGGCCATGACGCTTTGATGGCGTTCTATTACAACGGCACTGGATGGTCGTTCTCGCTGTACCACGCCAAGCATCGGAAGGATTTGGACTTGTCGCTGATCGCGTCCAAATACGGTGGTGGGGGTCATCGAGGCGCATGCGGTTTTCGCATGGACAAAATCCCGTTTCTCAAATGAGCGACTTCCACGCATATCGGTCGAACCTTCCAATGGGTGTGAGCCGCAGAGACATCGAAGGCCCGCCATACGACCCTGAAAACGTTCCATGCGCGAATGAGTGCGGGAGGGTGTGTCACGAGGACATGCTGGACGAGCGAGGGTTTTGCCGTCGCTGTTCTAAGGAACGAGATGAAAACGAATAATTTCTGCGGTAGCAAAAAAGTTGGGCTAGTTGATGGCCCTGAAGTTCGGTTGCCGCAGACCCACCCCACACGCCGAACTTCACTTCTGACTCGCCTTGGCTGGCGGCGGGATCATCAACAAGTCAGCAAGCTTGGCAGCGTTGGAATCATTTCGCTTTCGCGCTGCCAAGCGAATTAATTTTATGAAAGTGCTACTCGAACAAAAACCGATTAAGGGTTATCTACCGGCGGGCAGAGAGGAAGTTAACCTCACCAAAAGCCTTCCGTTCTATAAATCCGAGCAGGGCAAATACGTCCATCGCGTTCGATCCGGAAGGATGTATTTCGATTACACCTGCCTGAGCCATACCGCCGTTTCGCTTTGGTGTGGCGGAAACGGGTTCATTGGCAAAAAGGGAAAGCTTTACGAAGAACCGCCGAACGGATTTCCACTGTGCGCCACATGCGAAGGGCGTGCGATAGGAGCGGGTCAAATCGGGTCGCATAAAATCCTGGGCCGGATTGTTAAATTCTCTCCAAGGCGCCTGTGAAAAAGTGGACGAACATACCGCCATCAGCGTTCGAGGATGATAAGCCGTTGGGTAGGACGCTCAAAAAGGCGGCGAGTGATCAGATTGAATCCCTGGAGCGCGAGATTGCAGCGTGTAAGAATCGGCGACAATTGGCGCTGCTGAAGCATCAGCTTGAGAACGCAAAGATTTTGGAGGGCTTATGATTGAACGTGTTACAAAATTCAGCGAAGACCGAGTTTATAGGTACACGCTTTGGAGGGAGTGGGCTGGGGATGGAAGTCCATTCATGCTCAATGCCAAAACGGGTCACCAACCGGCGTTCGTAATGTTCATCGGCCTTAATCCATCAACCGCAGATGAAGTTAAAGACGATCCCACCATACGACGCTGTAAAGATTTTGCGAAGCGATGGGGTTACGGAGCAATGGTTATGACAAACATCTTCGCGTTTCGAGCAACCGACCCAGAGGTTATGAAGGCGCATCCAGCCCCGATCGGTGAGCAGAGCGTTACCGGAGAGTTAAACGACGACATCCTTGTTGACCACGCTCTGCACGCCGGAATAGTTGTTTGCGCGTGGGGAAAGCATGGGAGCCACATGTTCCGAGGGTTGCGCGTGAAGCGGTTGCTCATTTCAAATGGAGTTGATCTGAAATGTTTCAAGCTGAATAAGGACGGGTCGCCCGAGCACCCGCTTTACCAACCGGCATCCAGGGTTCCGATCCCGTTCGTTTTATCCTGATGAAAACCCCATTACGCATAAACCCGAACGACACTCCGGCATCCCGCGCGAAGAATCGCCAGGATTGGATCGACATCGCCGGACGGGTTCTGAATGGAGAATTTCATGGATCAGACTCGTCGATGGTCGAATCGCTGTCGATGGGCTTGGAGGCTCATGGAACGGCGGAATGCAAGCGTGCGGTCGCGTTATTGAAGCGCGGGAAGGATAAGCGATGAGCGATCAAAGGTCATGCGTCCACAAGGTTCCAAAGAAGTGGTATAACAACAATGGATTCTGTCCGTTTCCAGCCAAAACAGGGAGCGCGTTTTGCGCGTGGCACGATCCTGGTAAAAGGAGGATCGTCCTACTTGGTAGAATTCTGAAGGCGAATCAGGTGATAAAGGAATCCCAGGATGAGCTATCGACGTTGCCGTGCTTTCGATGCGGTGCTCGGACAAAGGACGGGATTTGTCAGAATTACGGATGCGAATGCCCCGGTTCCCATTGATAGTCAGAGTGTTTTCAGTTCCTACTCGGTCCTTACTTTGTTCCGACTATTTCCAGCACATACCAAACGGAGCACCTTCGCCCGTTTGTAGGCTGGCGTGAGTGACAGACGTATGACGTTCGAGTTGGCGACCGTACTGGTCGGCCTTGTTCTCGTCACCGCTGACAAGCACGATGTTGATGCAGGTATCACTCCAAACCGCCGTCACGAGAGCGTTATGCTCCTTGCGTTCGGCGTCGATGAAGATAACCGCATCTCCAATGTTCTTTCGCATGTTGTACCTTTCTATTCCCGGCGACAGGCCGGAAAGTAACACCGCTCAGGATGCTCAGTTCAGCGCGCGCTGATTAACCTCGCAGTCGCCGTGAGCGGTTACATTGGTTGGCCCGCTTGGAATTGAACCAAGAACCACGGCATTATGAGTGCCATGCTCTAACCAATTGAGCTACAGACCAAAAAACTGGTGGGCGCGTGGCCGACAAGGCTCATTGGGCCTATCGTTAGATTATGATTCTACCAGTTGCCCGAAATGAGAATTGCAAAACATCAGGCGGTCATCAAGCGTAATCGTGGACACAAATGGACAGGCCGTGGGCGTAGTCACGAGACCCGATCTAAAGAAGGGGGGAAAGTGCGAAAATGGGGTGTTCTTTAAAGCGGGAGTCCCATACCATCGACCCCCACCCTCAAAAAAAGGGGGCTACCGGCAGGGGCGTCCCACCCCCTCTGGCCAGTGGAAAGAATGCTTAGGCATGCTCTGCCCAGTTGCCCGCCAATGCTCACCATTTGACCTAGGACGAGCCGGATCGGTCGAACCGCGTCAGGGAGCGGAATGGGGAATTGGATGGTTTAAATCGAGGATGGCGAACGGACACCACAAGCGAATGACCCGAATAATATTAGTTAGACAATAATTCAAAGCTTTAATCCACAACGCAACCCCCTTGTTTTTCAATAGGTTATGACTTTTTAACGATCCGCGATGTGAAGTATATGACGGAAAAACTCAATTCGAGGCCACAAGTCGCAGTCTTTAACGATAACGCTAAACACCTGTCGCTGGCGGCTCTTGTGGTGTTTCAGACAACGGAGCTGGCGGATTTGGCGCGGGATCGGCGATTGGCTGGGCAACTGGCAAGCGATCCGAACGACGAGGCGATTTGACCGCGCCTTGCGTGGGAAAGGCTTTGTTCCAAAGCTTGTCGAGATGTTGAACTAACGCGGCGTAATCGTCAGAAGTTACGCTCAGTCTTTTCATTGCTGCCACTATTCGATTTATTTCTGGTTCAATTGAAGGGCGCG